>NICF_comb_assmDRAFT_10000394_pt1 | contig 37335 bp, 37 predicted proteins | sample NewIslPassag4_SG_FD_11279 | JGI IMG/M metagenome (IMG submission 11279)
CCGACGCCCTCCCGCCGGTCGATGCGGCGGAGATGGATGACGGCGCGACCGTGTTTCGGCGGGGCTCGCACGAGGGCACGCGGGTCACAGACGATGGCCGCCTCATAGCAACGGAACCGGGCGGCACGTTCACCTCACCGGTGCGCGAACTCCGGTATCCCATCACTCATGCAGGGGTGCACTGGCGAACGGCGCCGATCGACGGGGCGCAGCCGGAGGTGTGGCTCCAGTTCGCGACCAGAGACGGCGACTGGTCGGAGTGGAAGCGGCTCCTCATCGAAACGACACCCGACGAGACTCCGCGCGGCGACTACTTCGCGCATCTCGCGAACACCGAGGGCGCCCGGGCACTGCGATACCGCATCGTATTTGCCACCGGGCAGGAGGCCGCGGTTGAGCGGCTGTCGGCGACGCTCATCGACGCCAGCGGGCCACCGCTGGACGAGGCGACGCTCTCGGCCGCAGGTACCGCGGACCTTCCAGTTCCGGCCGAACCGGCGGGCGAGGTGGCGGCGAACGCGCTTCCGAACGCAGTAACGCGAATCACCATCCCCGGGCTCGCGAGCGACTGGGCAGCTCCGCCCTGGCCGGGCTCGGCAGGCTACGACCTCGAAAGCGGCACATCGCTCGAGGTGGTCACGCGGTGGAACTGGGGGGCGGATGAGTCGCTCCGGTTCGACCAGGACGGACGGGAGGTCTGGCCGGAGATGTTCGTGCCTGCCCGGTTTATCGCCGTCCATCACACGGCCAGCCGCAATACGTACGGGCCCGGCGAGAGCGTGAACGACGTGCGGGCAATCTACCACTACCACGCTGTGGGGCAGGACTGGGGCGACATTGGCTACAACGCGCTCATCGACAAGTACGGCGTCATCTACGAAGGGCGGCATGGGCGCGGCGGTGACCCGGGCGACGACTCGCCCATTCGCGAGGTGCTAAGCGAAGGGGTAGCCGCCGGGCACGTGAGCCGCCACAACTACGGGAGCGTCGGCGTGGGCCTCCTCGGGAACTCGCTCGAGGCTGGCTGGGAGATGTACCAGCCGGCCGGGCCGCGGTGGGAGGCGCTGGTCCGGTACTGCGCGTTCGAATGCCGGCGGAACTTCATCCGCCCGGGGCAGCCCGACGGCCAGCCGTTCCTGCGCGACTTCCTGCGTTCGGACAACGCGTGGCACTACGAGGCGCCGACGGTCGGGGGGCACATCCACTTCCAGGAGACGGAGTGCCCGGGCACCCCGGTGCTAAACCTGCTGCCGGCGCTTCGGCGGGCGATCCACGAGCGGATAACCGGCACCAGCCGCACGGGTGTTCGCTTCACGTCGGTGACGCCCGACGCCCACCAGGCGAGGGTCGGCCAGCCGATCGGCGCGACGTGGGAAGCGGAGCCGCTGGAGCCCGGCTGGGAGCTGGCGGGTTTCGAATACCGGTTCGAGGGGTGGTACCTGCCTCCCGAGATGGAGGACATCACCTACCTGGCCGGGTACACCCCGGATAAACAGCCTGAGCCGGTCTGGATGTCGGCGCCGGTCAGCCAGCGTTCGGCGGAGTTTGTGCCGCGTGCACCGGGGCAATACACGCTGCACGTGCGGGCACTGGTGCGGCGCGGGAACCAGTATGCGCGCGCAGCCTATGAAGGCATGCGTACCTGGCTGGTGGTGTAAAGGGGAAGTGGAGCGGGCGGCGGGAATCGAACCCGCACCTCAACCTTGGAAGGGTCGCGTTCTACCACTAAACCACGCCCGCGATACCGATCAGTGTACGGCACGCGGGCGCCTGGAGGCACGACACGCCCGCAAACGAACAGCGGCGCCGGGAAAACCCGGCGCCGCTGTCGCTTGCTGAGACCGGAAAGCCTCAGACAGGAGCGGAGTGGTGCACGCCCTCCGCGACTTCTTCGATGGTCTTCTCGATGAAGGCGGGAAGGTCGTCCGGCTTCCGGCTGGTGACGAGGCCGCGGTCGACCACGACCTGCTCATCGACCCATTCGGCGCCCGCGTTACGGAGGTCGGTCTTGAGCGACGGGTACGAGGTGACCTTCCTTCCCCGCGCAACATCCGCTTCGACCAGCATCCACGGGCCGTGGCAGATCGAGGCGACGGGCTTCTGCGCCTGGAAGAAGGCGCGGACGAAGTTCACCGCGCGTTCGTCGAGGCGGAGGTGGTCGGGGTTCATGACGCCGCCGGGGAGCAGCAGGGCGTCGTATTCGCCCGGGTCCGCCTGGTCGAGTGTGCGGTCAACGGAAATGGAGTCGCCCCAGTCGGTGTGGTTCCAGGCGCGAATCTGCCCGCTCTTCGGCGCGATGACCTCGGTCGAGGCCCCCACCTCCTGCAGGGCCTTTCGCGGCTCGGTGAGTTCGACTTCTTCGACGCCGTCGGTGGCGAGAATGGCGATACGCTTGCCGTTCAGTTGCTGAGTCATGTGACCTCCTCGTGTCGGCTTCGGATCCACCTTCGAGGAGGGGCATGAACGGCGTGCCACGCGGCTGCCTGTTGGGGTTCCAAACGGATCGCAGCGAAGGGGCGGCCTCCCGCGCTTTACGCGCGGAAGGCCACACCATGCAACTTCATGCAACCTGTTGGCGCGAAAGTGCCTCGCGAAGCCGTGCGGCCGAGTCGTGCAGGGCCTCGCGGGCGCGGTCGACGGCGGCGAACATGTTGTAGAAGCCGTGGATGAGCCCGTCGTAGCGAACGAGCTCGACCGGCACGCCGGCCTGCCGGAGCCGTTCCGCGTAGGCCTCGCCTTCGTCGCGCAGCGGGTCGAACTCCGCGGTCATGATGAAGGCAGGCGGCAAGCCCGAGAGGTCCTCCGCGAGCAGCGGTGAGGCGAGCGGGTTCTTCCCGTCGGACTCGTCGCGGAGGTAGTGCTTCCAGAACCACTTCATCATGTCCCGGGTCAGCAGATAGCCGTCGGCGTTCTGCTCGTAGGACGGCGTGTCGAACGCGTAGTTCGTCACCGGGTAGACGAGCAGCTGGAACGCGATGGGCGGGCCGCCGGCATCGCGCGCCCGGAGCGAGACGGCCGCCGCGAGGTTCCCGCCGGCACTGTCACCGCCAACGGCGATGCGGCCGGCTTCGATGCCGAGTTCGCTCGCGTTCGCGGTGACCCATTCCAGCGCGGCAAAGCAGTCGTCGAGCGGGATGGGGAACTTGTGCTCGGGGGCAAGCCGGTAGTCGACGCTCACGGTGACGACATCGGCCAGGTTCGTGACGTGGCGGCAGGCCTGGTCGGAGCCGTCGAGGTCGCCGATGACCCAGCCACCGCCGTGGAAGTAGACGAGACCCGGGTGGCTGCCACCGGTCTTCGGCCAGTAGATGCGGACCGGGATCTCGCCGTGGGGGCCGGGGATGGTGCGGTTTTCGACGCGGCCAACCGGTTCAGGTTCGACCGGCACGCGCATCGCCGCGGAGGCGGCGCGGGCCTCGGCCGGAGGCATATTGATGATCGAGCCGAAGGCCTGCATCGCCTGGAGGATGGACTCGCACTGGGGATCGAGCGGCATGGCAGTCTCCTTCGCCGGGGGAGTCACGCGGGCACGGGCGAGCCGCGCAGTTCGAAGCCTTCGTAGCCGTTCGCGGCGACCTCGTCGCAGCGCTGGCGATAGCGGTCGAGGCCGCCGATGTAGGGCATGAACTGGCGCACCTTGCCGGGCACGTTCACGCCCAGGTACCAGGAGTTGCAGCTCGGGGCGACGTACATCGTGCCCTGGGCCACGTTGTTCACCTCCTCGACCCAGGCGTCTTCGGCTTCCTGCGTGGGCTCGATGGTGGCGAGCCCCTTCGAGGTCATGTAGGCGAGGCAATCGGTGATCCAGTCCACGTGCTGCTCGATCGAGACGAGCATGTTGCTCAGCACCGACGGGCTGCCTGGGCCGGTAATCGTGAACATATTCGGGAAGCCGACGGTCATCAGCCCGAGGTAGTTTCGCGGGCCGTTCGCCCACTTCTGCTGGAGGGTGCGGCCCCGGCGTCCGCGCGGGTTGATGTTCAGGAGCGCGCCGGTCATCGCATCGAAGCCGGTGGCGTAGACGATGACATCGAACTCGTACTCCTTCTCGGACGTGCGGATGCCGCGCTCGGTGATGGCGACGATCGGCTCCTTCCGGAGATTGACGATATCGACGTGCGGGAGGTTGAAGGTTTCGAAGTACCCGGAGTCGATGACCGGCCGCTTGCAGCCGAGCGGGTAGTCGGTGGGAGTGAGCGCTTCGGCTTTCCGCGGATCCTTCACGATCTTGCGGAGGTGCATGCCGTAGAGCTTCCGGGCGATCTCGTTCGCCTCCATGTTGGTGGGGACGTCGGCGAAGATGCGGGTAACGCCGAAGCCGTACTCCTCGAGCGCGGCGAGCCGCTCCTCTTCGGTGAGGTCGAGGATGTTCTGGGTCGGCGGTTCGAGGAGGGCGCCGCCGAAACGGCCGACGATGCCGAGCGGCGAGTTGCGCTGGCGTTCGCGAAGCTCGTCGTAGTGGGCCTTTATCTCCGCCATTTCCTCCGGCGTGATCGGGCGGTTCTGGGCCGGCCAGGTATAGGCGGGCGTTCGCTGGAAGACGATGAGCTGCGACGCGACTTTCGCGATTTCGGGAATCGCCTGGATAGCCGAGGAGCCGGTTCCGATGACCGCCACGCGCTTTCCGTTGAGGTCCACGCCCTCTTTCGGCCAGAGGCTCGTTTGCACCGAGACGCCCTTGAAGTCGTCGATGCCGGGGTAGTCGGGCCGCAGCGGCACCGAGAGGCAGCCGGTCGCCATGACGCAGAAGCGGGCAGAGATGCTGTCGCCCTGGTCGGTTTCGACCCGCCAGGTATCGGAGGACTCGTCCCAGGCGGCGGAGGTGACGCGCGTCGAGAGGACGATGTCGCGGCGGAGGTCGAATCTATCGGCGACGTAGTTCATGTAAGCCTCGATCTCGGGCTGCGAGGCCATGAGCTCGGACCAGTTCCACTCCTGCTCGAGCTCCTTTGAGAAGCTGAAGGAGTATTCGACGCTGGTGACGTCGCAGCGGGCGCCGGGATAGCGGTTCCAGTACCAGGTGCCGCCGACCCCATCGGCGGCTTCGAAGACGATAGTGCGGAGACCGATTCCGCGGAGGCGGTGCAGCATGTACATGCCCGCGGCCCCCGCTCCCACGACGACGACGTCGTACTCGCCCGTCAGCGCTGGCCGGTTGGTGGTTGCTCCCATTGACTACGCTCCAGTGACCCATTTACGACACGAATCGTGCGTGGCCGAACCCTACACGCTCGAAAAGCGCGTTTCCAGCCGGTCGCGCCAGAACGGTGGGAGATTTTCACCAGCGAACGAGAGGGGGAGCAGTTCGAGACAGCAAGGCAACGAAAAGGCGGCGGGCCGCTCCGACCCGCCGCTTTTTTCCGTTGATCCAGGCGCGGGGTGACTAGGCGGCCTTGCCGCCGGCAGCCTCCACCGCCTTCTGCGCGGCCTCGCCGAGCTCCTTCGCCCGGATGACGCTGATACCGGACTCTTCGAGCAGCTTTTCGCCTTCGGCGAGGTTGGTGCCGACGAGCCGCATGACGATCGGCACGTCGATCTTCATCTGCTTGTGGGCCTCGATGACGCCCTGGGCGATGATGTCGACCCGCGCCATGCCACCGAAGATGTTGATGAGGATCGCCTTCACGTTCGGGTCCTCGAGGATGACCTTGAGGGCATTCACGACGCGCTGGGGGTCGTTCACGGTGCCGATGTCGAGGAAGTTGGCCGGTTCGCCGCCCGCGAGCTTGATGGTGTCCATCGTGGCCATGGCGAGGCCGGCGCCGTTCACGACGCAGCCGATGTTGCCATCGAGCTTGATGAAGTTGGCCACGCCGAGCTCCTGGGCCATGACCTCGAGCGGGTCCTCTTCATCCTTGTCGCGAAGGGCCTCGAGGTCCTTGTGGCGGAAGAGGGCGTTGTCGTCGATGGTCACCTTGGCGTCGAGCGCGAGGACGCGGCCGTCGGTGGTGAGAACGAGCGGGTTGACCTCGACCAGGCTGGCGTCGCAGTCGACAAAGGTGTTGTAGAGGCCTTCGAGCAGCGTGGCGAACTGGTTGGCCTGGTCGCCAGTGAACCCGAGCCGCGCCGCGAGGGTGCGGGCAATGTAGGGCTCGAAGCCGGCCGCCGCGTTCACGGGCATCTTGACGATGGCGTCGGGGTTCTTCGCCGCGACGACTTCGATCTCCTGGCCGCCCTCGGTGGAGGCCATGATGAGCGGGGAAGCGAGGGCGCCGTCGATGATGATCGCGAGGTAGTACTCCTTCGCGACATCGGTCTGCTCGGCGACGAGGACGTTCTTGACGAGCTTGCCCTCGGGGCCGGTCTGGATGGAGACGAGGTGCTTGCCGAGGATGGCGGCAGCGGCCTGCTCGGCCTCTTCGGGGGTGTCGGCGAGGCGGACGCCGCCGACGCGCTCGCCCTTGACCTGGCCGGAATGGTTGGCCGGGTCGGAGACGAGCTTCTGGTACATGTCAGCCGTTTCGTTGGCCTCGACGAGGCGACCCTTCCCGCGGCCACCGGCGTGAATCTGTGCCTTCACGACGACGCGCCCGCCGAGCTCTTCGGCGATAGCGCGAGCTTCGGCAGGGGTGGAAGCCACGCGGCCGCGCGGCACGGGTACGCCGTGCGAAGCGAGAAGGTCGCGGGCCTGGTACTCATGCAACTTCACTGGTGGTGCTCCCGAACGATGTCCGGTCGAAGCGTACCAGCGAACGGAGGCACGAGCGAGAAATGGGCGGGAACGGGCGGGAGGTATGACGTGGGAAGATGGTGCCCCCGGAAGGATTCGAACCTTCGGCCACCCGCTTAGGAGGCGGATGCTCTATCCCCTGAGCTACGAGGGCCCCTGAGCAAAGGCTATCGAGCAGTCATGCCCTTGTCTATGCGGTTGTGTCAGAGCGCGAAGGGAGGTGCGGGAGTACGATTCGCTCATGTTGACCGAAGCACAGCTCATGATCAGGGACATGGCCCGGCGGTTCGCGCAGGAGCGGCTCGCTCCCACCGCCGCCGAGCGGGACAAGACGCACCAGCCTCCGCTGGACCTGCTTGCCGAGATGGGCGAGCTTGGCCTGATGGGCATGACGGTGCCCGAGGAATGGGGCGGCTCGAACACGGACTTCGTGTCGTATGTGCTGGCGCTCGAAGAGATCGCGGCAGGCGACGGGGCCGTCTCCACCATCATGTCGGTGAACAACTCGCTGGTCTGCTCGGGGATCTTGAAGTTTGGGACCGACGAGCAGAAAGAGCGGTACTTGAAGCCGCTGGCCTCGGGGAAAGCGCTCGGTGCGTTCGCTCTAACCGAGCCCCAGGCCGGTTCGGACGCAGCGGCCATCCAGACCCGGGCCATCGACAAGGGCGACCACTTCCTGCTTTCCGGCACGAAGCAATTCATCACGTCGGGTTCAATCGCCACGCATGCGCTGGTGTTCGCGGTCACCGACCCGGAACTGGGCAAGCGCGGCATGGCGTGCTTCATCGTCGAAACCAACCAGCCGGGCTGGGAGGTCACGCGTATCGAAGACAAGCTCGGGCAGCACTGCTCGGACACGGCACAGATTGCGCTGAACGACCTGCGTGTCGAGCCCGGCCAGATGCTCGGCGCGCGTGGCGACGGGTACAAGATCGCCCTCTCGAACCTGGAGGCCGGGCGCATCGGTATCGCGGCGCAAGCGGTCGGCATGGCGCGGGCGGCGCTGGATGCGGCGGTTTCGTACGCACAACACCGGGAGACCTTCGGGAAGCCGATCATCCAGCACCAGGCGGTGGCCTTCCGGCTGGCGGACATGGCGACGCAGCTCGAGGCGGCGCACCAGCTGGTGCTCCACGCGGCGCGGATGAAGGACGCCGGCGAGCCGTGCCTGAAGGAAGCGAGCATGGCGAAGCTGTTCGCGTCCGAAGCCGCGGAGCGGATTTGCTCGGACGCGATCCAGGTGCACGGTGGCTATGGCTACACCACCGACTTCCCGGTCGAGCGCATCTACCGCGACGTCCGCATTTGCCAGATCTACGAAGGCACGAGCGACGTGCAGCGGATGGTCATCAGCCGTGCGCTTGGCGCGAACTGATGACTACCTCGCCTAACGGAAGCGCTCGATAACCTCCTCGCGGAAGCGGTCCATCGCGGCGATCCTGGCGTCCAGGGTGCGGCCAAGCGTGAAGTCGGGCACGACCAGTTCGTGCACACCAGCGTCGATGTACTCCTGGACGGTAGCGCGAACCTCTTCGGCAGTACCGCCGAGCACAGGGCGTCCGCTCTGGCGCACCCGTTCGACGAACGCGGGATCATCGGAAAGGGCCAGCAACGCGATGGCGGAGCGCTGGATCTCCGCGGGGTTGCGGCCGATTTCCTCGCAGTGGCGGTCGAGGATGGCCATCTTGTGGCGAAGGAGCGCCGGGTCGCCCCAGATGTTCCACTCCTGCGCGTAACGGGCGGCGATGCGGAGGGTCATCTTCTCGCCGCCGCCACCGATGAGGAGCGGAATGGGCCGCTGAATCGGCCTGGGCGAAAGCGGGGCGTTCTTGAGCGAGTAGTACTTTCCTTCGAAGTCGGAGTGTTCGTTCGCGAAGAGGCGGGTGATGACCTCGCACGCCTCTTCGAGACGGCGGAGGCGGCCGCCAACAGTGTGGAACGGAATGCCGTAGGCGACGTGTTCGTTCTCCTGCCAGCCAGCACCGAGCCCGAGCACCAGCCGGCCGCCGCTAATGTGGTCCACGTTCGCGGCCATCTTCGCGAGGATAGCCGGGTGCCGGTAGGTATTTCCTGTGACCAGCGGGCCGATGCGAACGCGCGGCACGGCGGCCGCGAGCGCGGCAATGGTGGTCCAGCACTCGCTGGTGGGGCCGGTGTTGTCGGGTGCGTTAGGCATGAAGTGGTCGGCGTACCAGATGCCGTCCCAGCCGGTGCGCTCGGCGTGCCGGGCGAGCGCGAGAGTGTCGGCCCAGGCATTGCCGGGGCCAGGCCAGAAGCTGAATCGCATAGGGGCAGACCTCGTGTGTGGTGCGCGCAGTCTAGGTCCCGGAGCCCGAAGCGGCACCCTCCGCAACGGGCCATATAGGCGATACTTGGCGCATGCCCGAGGCCTCGATCGATGACGTGCGGAACGTGCCGTACTTCGCGCCGCTAAGCGACGAGCGGGCTGCCCGCTTCGCGGAGCGGCTGGTGGTTCGCGAATTCGGGCCGCGGGAGATGGTGATTCGCGAAGGCGAAGAGTGCGAAGGGTTCTACCTGATGCGCCACGGCCGCGGCCGCATCTTCCAAACCGGGGCCGACGGCCGGGAGCAGATCCTGCGGATCGTGGCGCCGGGCGAGACGTTCGGCGAGGTGCCGGTGTTCGACGGACAGCCGAACCCGGCCAGCGTGGAGACGCTGGAAGCCGCCGAGGTTGTGCTGTTCCCCAGGAGGGCGGTTCACGCGCTCCTCGCCGAGGAGCCGCAGGTTGCCCGGCTGATGCTGCGGCATTTCGCGCGGCGGCTACGGGCCTTCACGGAGCTTGTGCAGCAAATCAGCCTCCAGACCGTACAGAACCGCCTCGCGCGCTACCTTTATTTGACGGCGCGAGAACGAGGGACGGAAACGGAAGGCGGCGTGGCGTTCGCACGCGACATGACGCAACAGGACCTCGCCGCGCTGGTTGGGACCGTCCGGGAGGTCGTCGCGCGAACCCTTCGGGTGTTCGAAGGAGAGGGGATCATCGAGATTCGCCGGAAGGAGTTCGTGGTCCGCGACATGGACGCGCTGCGCCGTCTGCTTTAGCGCGTCGCAGGGAGGAGGCCGAGCCGGGCGAACGCTGTCCGTTCGGCCATCTCGGGGTGCCATGGCGGTTCGCTGACCAGTTCCACCTTGATCGTGTGCTCGGGGTAGCTGTATTGCAGCGCGCGTTCGACCATTCCCTGGATCGCGCCACCCATCGGGCAGGTTGGGGTGGTGGTCGTGAGGCGAACGTGAATGCGCTCATCGTCGGCTTCGATCCCGTAAACGAGGCCGAGCGTGACGATGTCGAGACCAAGCTCGGGGTCGGGAACGTGCCGCAGCACGTGGACGATGTGGTGGATGTTCATTGCGCAGGCACCTTCCTGAATGGCGGCTCAGCGACGCGTGGGGAATGTGACGCGAGCACGATGTGCGCGAGCGTGACGGTGTGGAGCAGGCCGGCGGCTGCGAGCAGGACGCCACCGGCCCGAAGGAGTTCGAGCTGCCCGGCAAGGGCTGCGACAGCAAGCAGGACGGCGGCCACCGCATGGACCGCCAAAACGCCGTGGGCCCACCGATCGTTGTAGATGTCGGCGATCACGGGAACCGGCTCGCGGCCGGCGCGCGTGCGATAGCGGTGGTACCAGGTGAGGAACGCCAGGATCTTGTAGCTGTTCCCCACGAGCGTCAGACCGAACCAGCCAGCGATCCCGAGCGCGCCGTAGGCGAGCAGCCAGCGTGCGGGTTCGGCGTCTGCGGTGAACGGTGTGCCGGTCGCGGCCAACAGGCCAACGACGATGGCACCGCCGAGGAACGCGAGCGAGGCAAGGGTCGTGTGCCCCTGGATGTCGAGGTGACGGCGGGCACGTGAGCGCAGCATAAGGAAGATATCGAGCCCCCAGGCGGCGGGGCCCGCTGCCAGCGCCAATGCCAGCACAAAGCGGATACCCGGCGACGGGTCGGTCATCATCGCGAAGGCGAAGACGCCGGCGGAGCCCGCGGTCCACCAGAGGACCGGGAAGCCGAGGCGGCTGTGCCGCCGCCTTACCAAATTGAACATCGGTACGAGCTGATAGGACGTGCCCATCACGGTCAGTGCGAGCCAGCCAACCAGCCCCAGGTGCGCATGGCCCGAGAGCCGCCCAAGCGTGATGGGGAACCAGAGGTGCTCGAGGTCACCAACGAAGCTGATGCCGAGCCCGGCGGCGCCGGTTACGCCGAGGAGGGCAACCGCAAGGTACGCGCGAGGAAGCGTCGACCCGGTGCTGGCGCCCCAAACTGCGGGGAAGGCGTTCACAAGGAAGAGCACAAACGAGAGCACGACGCCCGTGCCGGCAGCGCCCATCCAGTGGAGGCGCCATCCGGCCAGCGCCCAGACGAACAGCGGTACGGCGATGACGTGAAGCACAAACTGGATGCGTGCGAGCCGCTCGGAGCGGAGCCGGCCACCCAGCATCGCCGGCCCGATCTGATATACCGCGCCCATGATCGCGGTGGTCAGCCAGCCGATGACGGCCGCGTGCGTGATGGCAACCGTCCGGGGTTCGTTGATGGCGACGAAGACGGCGCCGTTCGCGGTGGCAAGCAGGAACCCCGCCAGCGCCAACGCGAGCGGCGCTACGACGAGGAACGGCGCGATGACCGAGAGCGCCGGGCTCCGCGCGGGTGCCGCTTGAATAGCCATTCAGGAGCCCGCCCGCTGGATGGTGAGGAGGTAGGAGCCATCCTCGCCGTCTTCGAAGGTCCAGGCGAAGCCGCGGCGTTCGAGCTCGGGATAGAGGAGCAGCGGCTCGCGGTCCATGACGGCCACGACGCGGTCGCCGTTCTCGATGGACTCGATGGCTTCGAGGATGCGGAGCATGGGTTCGGGCGGCAGCAGCCCGCGATTGTCAATGCGAATCGTCACCATGCCCCGAGTGTGTAAAGGGACGGGGCCTCACGCTGCGACAAAAGTCACGAACGGCAGCGCTACTCCGACTGGAGGAGTTCGCGGGCGCGGGCGAAGACGGCGTCGAGCATCTCGGTGGTGAGCCGGCCGGTGAAGGTGTTCTGCTGGCTCGGGTGGTAGGAACAGATGATGGTTTGGCCCGATGGCGCGCGGACTTCGACGCCGTGGCCGAACGGGGGGCGCGGGCGGAGGCCGGTAAGCCTCGCGGCAGCCGCGTACGCGAACCCACCGAGCGCCACAAGGACGCGGGGCTTCAGCAGTGCGAATTCACGCTCGAGGTAGGGACGGCAGTTTTCGGTTTCCTCGGGCGTGGGACGGTTGGCGGGCGGGGCGCAGCGAACGGCGGCCGCGACATAGGCGTCGTGAAGTTCGAGGCCATCACCCACATGAACGCTCTCGGGTTGGTTCGCGAAGCCCGTGCGATAGAGCGAGGCAAAGAGCCAGTCGCCCGAGCGGTCACCGGTAAAGATGCGGCCGGTACGGTTGCCGCCGTGGGCGGCCGGGGCGAGCCCCACAACCAGGAGGCGCGCATGGGGATCGCCGAACCCGGGCACCGGCCTGCCCCAGTAGTCCCAATCGCGGAAGGCGGCCCGCTTGTCGCGCGCAACCTTCTCACGCCACTCGACGAGTCGAGGACAGCGGCGGCAGACGATGACGTCGGCCGTGACCCGCTCGAGGCTATCCATAGAGTCAGGAGGCATCACGCAGTTCGCGGAGGACTTCATGCGCGGCAACAACGGTGGCGTCGATCTCTGCCTCGGTGTGAGCGGAGGAGACGAACCAGGTCTCGAACTGCGACGGCGGAAGGAGGATCCCGCGTTCGAGCATGCCGCGGTGGAAGGCAGCGAACGCTTCGGTGTCCGATTCGCGCGCCTCGGCGTAGTTGCGCGGTGGTTCGGGCCGGAAGAAGAGCGTGACCATCGAGCCTTCACGAACGACGCTGGCCGGGGCTTCGGCGCGGCGAATCGCTGCGCGCAGGCCGTTCTCGAGGTGCCCGGCGAGCTCGGCGGCGCGGCGGTAAGGCTTGCCGTCAGCGAGGGTGTCGAGCATCGCGATGCCCGCGGCCATGACGAGCGGGTTCCCGCTGAGCGTGCCGGCCTGGTACACGGGGCCTTCGGGCGCAAGCAGGGACATGAGTTCGGCGCGGCCACCGAACGCGCCGATGGGCAGGCCTCCACCGATAATCTTGCCGAGGCAGACGAGGTCGGCGGCCGGGAGCCGGTTGGAGAGGCCGTAGCGAAGCCGGAAGCCCGTAATCACCTCGTCGGCGATGAGCAGCGCCCCGTGCGCCCGCGGGATCTCCTGGAGAGCGGCAAGGAAGTCGTCGTCCGGGAGGACGAGGCCCATGTTGCCCGGGATGGACTCGACGATGACCGCNGCGGTGTCGCTGCCGTGCTGCTCGAACCAGGCGCGAAGGGCGTCGACATCGTTGTAGGGAAGGACGGCGGTGAGCCCGGCAATCGCCTCCGGGACGCCTGCGGAGTCGCTCAGGCCGAAGGTCGCCACTCCGGAGCCAGCCCGGACCAGCAGCCCGTCGTTGTGGCCGTGGTAACAGCCGTCGAACTTCACGATGAGGTCGCGGCCGGTGGCGGCGCGGGCNAGCCGGATGGCGGTCATCGTTGCTTCGGTGCCGGAGTTCACGAAGCGAACGCGTTCGAGGCCCGTCGCTGAGACGATGCGCTGGCCGAGTTCGACCTCGCCGGGGGAGAGGGCGCCGAACGCCGTGCCGCTCTCCGCGGCCTTCTGCACCGCCTCGACAATCGCCGGGTGGGCGTGCCCAAGGATGAGCGGGCCGAACGCAGCGATGTAGTCGATGTAGCGGCGGTCTTCGGCGTCCCATACAAAGGGGCCGGAGGCGCGAACGATAGGAACCGGGTTGCCGCCAACCGAACGGAACGAACGGACGGGGCTGTTCACGCCACCCGGGAAGAGGCTGCGGCCAGCGGCGCGCAGTTCGCTATTGCTCACGTGGACCTCCATAGCGCGCCCGCAGGTAGGCTTCGCGGATTTCGTTGCCCGGCTCTTCGAAGGCAGCGAAGGCAACGGAGAGATCGACCTCGGAGGGCTCGGGCGGGTCGTCCTGCCAGAGCGCGGCTTCACGACAGAGCGAGACGAGCACACTGCATGGTTCGGGGCACGGGATCGTGGTGTCGCCGGGAATTGCCACGGCGGTTTCGGCATCGCGCCAGACCGGCCGCTTCACGCAGCGGCCACACAGGACGGCGGTCGCGACCTGGCGGCTTGTCTCGTCGGCTTTGGCGGCGACTTCGTACCGGCCCGACTGGCGCGAGAGAACCTCATCGAGGCCGACGATGCGGAGGCGGCCCTCCTGCCAGGCGGTCGAGTGCTCGAAGGCGAGCGGGTACACCTCGGACATGGCATCGGTGAACGCCGCGAGCGACGGGAAGGCGACCTGCCAGTTCGAACGCATGGTCCGGGCGCCCGGCAGGGGGCGATAGCGGCCAAGATCGTCGACCCGCGTCCATTCGCGAAGCGCCGCGGGTTCGGAGGGCGCAAGGGGCGAGTCGTCGGTGGAGTTCGGGCCGAACACACGGATTTCGTTCGCAGTGATATGGACGCGCAGTTCGCCCAGTTCGGTCCACAGGTCGAGGTTCTCTATGTCCACTGCGCGGCCTCCGCGGCGAGTTCGAGGATGACATCGGCGATGGCGGGGTGCGTCCCGACCGCGCCGGCGTAGCGAAGGCGGCGGCCATTGCGCCGGGTTTCGACGCCATCCAACGCCATATCCTCGGGGATGGTTTCGCCGACGTGCCAGCCATCGGCAATGAACAGCGGCACCATCACCACCGACTCGGCGCGAACCATATTGAAGAGGTCGCGCATGTTCGGCTCCTGGTCGATGAAGACGGTGGTGACTTCGCGGCCCGGCTGGAGCGCGCGCACATAGTCTGCCTGCGCGAAGACGTTGCGTTCCGACGCGGGGTTACGCGGCGTGCCGTGCCCGAGGACGGCGAGCGCGTGCTCCGGGCCGGCGCCGGCCTCGGCGGCGCGCTGGAGCACGACGCGAGCGAGCGCGGGGTGAGCGCCAATCGGGTCGGAATAGCGAACGAGCTTGCCGTCGATCTCAGTCAGGCGGCCCGTAAGGCGCATCTCGCGCGGAATGACCTGCTGCGTGAAGTAGCCCGTCGAGATGAACAACGGAACGACGGTGACATCGTCGGATTCCACGCCGTCGAGGGCCCGGGCGAGCGAAGGCTCTTCTTTCCAGAAGGCAACGCAGACCTCGTCGAAGGCGCCGGAGGCGCGCAGGCGGTCGGCGTGGGCGTAAACCGGGGCGCTCGAGTTCCCGCTCAGGTGCGAACCGTGGCCAACAAGAAGGAGGGCTCGGGACATGGTCACGATTCGGCGTCCTTTCGCATGGCGATGCGGGCGGCGCGTTCCTCCCGGGCGGCAGCCACCTTTTCGGCCCAGCCTCCGCCGAGTGCCTCGGCGACGCGATCGCGGATGTCGCGGGCGAGGGTGGGCGATGCGCCGGCAGTCGAAACCGCGACGGTAAGGTCGCCATCGCGGTGGGTGGCGGGCGTGAAGAACGTGCTCTCCGACTGGTCGCCGGCAATGAGGGCGGGGATCCGGGCGCGGCGCGCGAGTTCGCCGACCAGCCGGTTCGTTTCGCGGTCACTGGTGCACGCGAACACGAGCGCGTACGGGGCATCGATGGGCAGGTCGGAGGGCTGGAAGCTGGATTCGACCAGCGTGACGGNGGGNTGCGCGCGGATCTCGGGTGCGATTTCGGGAGCGATGACGGTGACCGCGAACCCGCCCTCCACCAGGTTCTGCACCTTGCGGGCGGCCACCGCGCCACCGCCGACAACCAGCGCCGGGCCGGCAGACGGAAGGAGTTCGAGCATGATGCTCACGCCAGCACCTCGCAGAGTGCCGCCACCAGCGCGTCGAGCGAGGGTTCGGCGGCTTCGCGGTCAACACGCCCAAAGTGTTCGATGGCCGCCTTCGACGTTTGTTCGCCGATGCTGACCAGCCGCGCGGAGGGGGGAAGTTCGCGCCCGCCGAGTGCCTGGTGCAGGAAGCGCGCGGTCGAGGCGCTCGTGAAAGTGACCGCGTCGGCTTCGGCGATCTCGCGGAGGCGCTCGGCGTCGAGGGGTTGTGGGACGGTTTCGTAGGCCGCGACCTGGTGCACCTTCGCCCCCCGGCGGCGCAAGGCCGAGGCGAGCCGACTGTCGGTGAGGTTCGATACCGGAAGGAAGACACGCGCACCATTGACGCGCGGGAGTTCCTCGGCGAGCACGGTCGAGGTGGCACGAGACGGAATGAAGTCCGCGCGGATGCCACGGGCGCGGAGAGCCTGCTCGGTCGCGTCGCCGATGGCAGCAATCTGCGTGCCGTGGAGCGCGCGGGAGTCGATGCCGGCGGCGTCGAGCGCCATGAAGAACGCCTCGACCCCGTTGGCACTCGTGAGGATCAGCCAGTCCCAGCAGCCCGACACGCAGTGCGTGTCGATGTTCTCGGGGAGCGGGCGGGTCGCGATGACCGGCGCCTCGACGACGTGGGCGCCGAGCGCTTCGAGGCGGGCGGCGAGCTCGCTCGCCTGTGCGCGGGCGCGCGTAACAACGACACGGCGGCCGGCGAGCGGGCCGGGATTAAACCACGAAATCTGCTCCGCGAGCCGGGCGACTTCGCCAACGACGATGACGACCGGCGACTGCAAGCCGCGCTCCGCGGCTACGCGGGCGATGGTGCCCACCGTGCCGGTTACGACTTCCTGGTCGGGGCGGGTGCCCCAGCGAACGCACGCCACGGGGGTATCGGGGGCGCGGCCAGCCGCGAGCAGCCGCTCCATGTTCGCCGCAAGGGTGCGAACGCCCATGAGGATGACGAGCGTCTCGGCCTTCGCCGCGTGCTCCCAATCGACCGAAGCGGCATCATCGTTCGCTTCGTTGCCCGTGACGACGGTGAAGCTGGCGGCGAGCCCCCGATGGGTAACGGGAATTCCGGCGTAGGCCGGGGCGCCGATGGCTGACGTGATGCCGGGAATAATCGTGAACGGCACGCCGGCGGCCCTGCAGGCGAGGGCTTCTTCGGAGCCGCGGCCGAAGACGAACGGATCGCCACCCTTGAGACGAACCACCTGCTGCCCGGCGAGCGCCCGTTCGACCATCATCTGCTCGATCTCGTCCTGCCGGCGGGCGTGTTCGCCGGAGCGCTTCCCCACGTAGATGAGCTCGGCGTTCGCCGGGGCGTGGCGCAACAGAGCGGCCGGCGCGAGCGCGTCGTAGAAGACCACGTCGGCCTTTTCGAGCGCACGGAGGCCGGCGACCGTGATGAGTTGCGGGTCGCCCGGGCCCGCACCAACGATGAAGACGTGGCCGGCGGTCATGGCGTTAGCGCATTTCTTCCGGGTCGATGCCGCGCGAGATACACCAGTCGCGATAGGCCTGGGGAAGGATCTCGGACGGCTTGATCTCGCTGCGGCCACCCCAGAACACGTTGGTATAGGTTACCGGGATGCCGGCCTCGGCGAGGTGACGGTCGATGGCCGCCTTGTGGGCGAGGACAGCTGCCTTCTCGGTGCCATGGGCGACGCCCATGATGTTCACGTTCGCGAACTCGGGGCCCGCTTCGCGCCAGTAGGCGTGGGTCATGATGTGGTGGCGGCCCACTTCCCGTCCCGCATCGAGTTCGCGGCCCGGCGGCACAGCCCAGTGGAAGAGTGCGTTGTACCGGGTCACGCGCTCGCCGGTCGGGAGCTCCTTCACGTGTTCGAGAAAAGTGGAGAAGCGGCCAATAACACCGCGGTCATGGAGCGACTGCGCGACTTCGAAGAAGCGTTCGACGGAGACGCCCGCTTCGGCGGCACGCGGGCGCCAGATGTCACGGACGATCTCGTCGGGGCGGAATTCGCGCTTGAGTGCAGCGAGCACGTTCCATTCTTCTTCGGTGAGGCGAACGACTTCGGTGTCCTTTGCCTCGGCGAGAACGTCGGCGCGGCTCCCGGGCTCGAGGTTGCGGCGACGGGTGTGCCCGACACCGAGCACAAAGAGCCGCTTCGCGGGCATGAGCCGGTAGCTTTCGGCGCCCACTGCGGACGCGAGATACCGGGCGTGCTTTTCGATGGAATAGCCCTGGGGGACTTTGATGGTGGTCCAGAGCCGGTATTTCGAACCCGGGGTGTCGGCGTCCGTGGAGCGGATGACGACGTGCCCGGAGAACGGGTCCTCGCGGAACATGAAGTCGAAGGCTTCGTCCAGGCGCTCGGGCGGCACCTGCCAGGCTGCGAGGGCGCCTTCCGCGAGGTTCGTGGCCATGAGGGTCTGACGGACGCGGCGAATAGTCCCGGCTTCGAGCATCGCGCGAATGCGTTCGATGACGACCGGGAGTTCGACGCCCGAGCGGCGGGAAATCTCGCCGAGCGGATCGGGCTGGAAGCCCTGCAGGCGGTCTTCGGAAACGGCGAGGATGGCGACGTTGATGGGGTCGTGGATCGAGACGGGTACTGCGGGAGCAGTCAAGATGCTTCCTCCCTGGCCGGCTCGCTGATGAACAGCGCGGCCAATTCGCGGGCGAGCTCGGTATCGCCGAGTTGACGCAGGCGTTCGGACGGGGTGTGGAACACGCGGTTCAGGAGCGACCGCGTGATGGCTTCGATGGTTTCTCGGGGGATCTCCGGGTGCTGTGCTGCGATGCGCTCGGACTCGCGCTGGCGGAGGCGTTCGACTTCCGCGCGCAGGAGCCGCAGGCCGGTGCGGTCCTCAGTGTCCGCAGCGTCCAGGCGAGCATCGACGAGTTCGCGGACACGCGCGGCCATGGCTGCCCGCCACGATGCCTCGGCCGTATCGCCCGCTTCCTTCGCGAGGAGCGTGGCGATGTCGATACGAGGAGTGGAACCGGGGACGAAGTTCCGCGGCGTGCCGAGGTCGACGAGGCCCTGGGCCGGCGGGAGGTCGCGCTCGGGCACGAGCTCGGTGGCGTCGCCGCCGAGGCAACCGGCGATCACGGTGGCCGCAGGAAGTTCGCGGACGCGTTCGAGCGGCTGCCAGGCGAGCCGGGGATCGCCGAACCACGAACTCGAGGGGCGCTGCCGCGAGGCAACGACGACCTGTTCGAACCCGAGCGCAAGGCCACGACGAGCGACCAGCCGGCCCATGTGCCCGGCGCCGAGCACGAGCAGGACGCCCTCGGGCTCGAGCCCCAGGTGGCGAAGGGCACGGTCAAGGGCGTGGCCGGCATCGGATTCGAATTCGAGCGTGCGGCGGAACTGGCGGGCACTGGCCATCACCACTTCCCCCGGCCCCCGGAACGGGGGCGGCGCGGAGAGGATGGCGTAGCGAACCTGGCCGAGGACCTGCTCTTCGCCCGGCACGACAGCATGGAGGCCGGCGGCCACTTCGGTCAGGTGGTAGAGCGCCTCGCGGCCGGCCAGGTGGACATCGCACGCGCAGTCACAGTCGCCGAAGTGGTAGGCCTCGAGCCGCTGGCAGGTGGAGAGCAGCATCGCGCCACCGTCGGCAGCGTGGCTTTCAGCGGCGGCCCGGGCTCTTGCGAACGCTGGAGCTGGCAGTGAGGCGATCTGCCAGGTGCAGGCCTGAAAACTTTCCAATTCTCTCGAAATTTCGTATTTCACTGTGCCTCACGTCGCATTTCGAGGACTTTGCCAAGATTCGCACGGAATGCCTGCCAGCTGCAATGCCGGGGCCGGGTCATGCCAGCTGCGACACGATGGTCGCGGGATCGGCCTTCTTACAGGTGAACATGGGCGTGTCGCGAAGGGTGTAGAGGCTCGCCTCGGTGTAGCGCAGCCGCCCGACCAGGTCGACGAACTCCTGCGGGTAGTCGGAATCGAAGGCGACGACGAACTCCTGGTCATCGATGCCGTAGGAGTAGCTGGTGTTGAGCCGGACGCCCTTGAAGGGGCTCGATGCGTAGATGTGTTCGTCCATCATCCCCTGGCGGGCATGTGGGGTGAGAGCGTACCAGGCGCGGGTTTTCACAAACGGATAGACGAAGAGGAACTTTCCCTGGCCCGGCAGGAGTTCGACGCCTTCGCCCGAACCCTCGATGCGGTTGACGTACTGAGAGCGCTTCTGGAGCGAGAGGAAGTTGTAGGGCTGCGTGAGCCATGCGCCGAGCGCCGAACGGTTGATCTCGGTCTGCATGTCCTGGAAGCGGCCCAGCTCGAGCGAGATGCGCCAGAGCATGAAATCGCAGTCGGCGCGGAGTCCAACGAGCGAGTAGGTGCGAAGGATCAGGTCGTCGACGTTGGACCAGCGATCGAGGAGTTCGCGGAACTCTTCGAGCGCGGCTTTCCGCTCGTCGACCGGGAGGCGGCGGAAGGCCGGGTCGAGCTTGAAGAACGCGTAGTTCAGGAATTGCCGCGGCTGGCGGTCGGGTTCGCGGAGGCTGACCTGCCCGCTGGGGTCGAGGTCGACCATCGGGCCGCGGCGTGCCGGGCGTTCTCCCTGTGGTGGGTGCGGATGCTGGCTCATCTTCGCTCCTAGACGATGGACTCTTCGCGCAGGGGCAGGCCGAAGTTCGCGGCGTGCAGTTCCTGGACGCGGCTGTACTCCTCTTCGGTGAAGGGGCGGGCATCACAGGCGCTGGCGTACTCCACGAGGCCGGCCTCGTCGTAGATGTTCGGGAGAACGGACGCGACCGACGGTTCGTGCAGGATGAACTGGATAGCGGCCTGGCCGAGCGTGCGACCCTCGCACAGGAAGCGGAGCTGCTCCACTTTCTTCAGGCCGTCTTCGAGCCATGCTTTTCGGCGCTCGTCGGTGGTGAGCCGCCAGGCCCGGTGGTCGCCCGGGGCGAAGGTCGTGTTCTCGGTGAGGTTGCCTTCGAGCAGGCCCGAGGCGTGGGGCACGCGGGTGATGACCGAAACGCCTTCTTCGCGCGCGACGGGGAAGATGGGCTTCCCGATGCCCTGCTCGAGAAGGCTGTAGATGATCTGCGGTGGCGCCTTGCGGAGCCGGATGCTCGCGATGCCCTCATCGACCTGGCGAAGGTTGAAGGCCGGGCCGAGGGCAGTCCCATAAGCGCGGATCAGCCCTTCTTTGCGGGCCTTTTCAAGCTCCTCCCAGAGGTCGTCGCGTTCGATCGCGTCGATGCGGGGATTATGGAGCTGGTAGTAGTCGATGTANTCCGTGCCCAGGCGCTTCAGCGAGTGTTCGAGCGCCTTGCGCATGTAGGCTGGCGACCAGTCGTGGGGGCGCTCCTGCTGATTGGGGCGTTCCGGGTAGTTGTAGATGTCGTACCCGAACTTGGTGCCGATGACGATTTCGGACCGGCGGTCGCCCAGCGCTTCAGCGAGGATGGTCTCGGCTTCGCCGTTGGCATAGGTATCGCCGGTATCGAAGAAGGTGATGCCGAGATCGAAGGCGCGGCGCAGCAGCCTGATGCCCTCGGCGCGGTCCTTCACACCCCACCACGAGGTGCCGACGGTCCATACGCCGAACCCAACGGCCGAAACGGTGAGGCCCGTGCCTCGAAGTTCGCGAAATTCCACCCAATCCTCCTAATCCGTGACGGACCGTGAGATTCTAGTAGAGATCTGACTAGAAATGGTAGGCTTCTCAGCCAGGTTCCTGTCAGGCTTCGGTAAGGGAGACGCAAACAGAGTGCAAATTGGCGAATGCACGGGAGCAGTGGCCGGGTAAGGCAGTCGCGCGGCGCGAACGTGTCGCTGGATGCCTGGAGAGCTTCGGGCGAGGGAGCCGCGGGGCATCGGGTTCTCGCGGACGTGAGAACCGTGTCCCGGATTTCTTCCGTCAACCGGTGGCGGAGGCTAAGCTTGGTGTGTTGTGTTGTGCGTTTCGGCGGCGCCTGGCTCCGCGCGAGTCAAATCTATGCGTCGCAGTATTGGAGGACCCACTGGTTACGCCCGTTAGCATGAAGCAGCTCCTGGAGGCCGGTGTCCATTTCGGCCACCAGACCCGCCGTTGGAATCCGAAGATGAAGCAGTTCATCTTCACGGAGCGCAACGGCATCCACATCATCGACCTGCAGCAGACCGTCACGCGGCTCGAGGAAGCGATTAACTTCGTTCGCGACACCGTGGCGAGTGGCGGCGAGGTGCTGATCATCGGCACCAAGAAGCAGGCACGGGACACGGTGGAAGCGGAGGCGACCCGCGCCGGTCTGCCCTATGTGAACAACCGCTGGCTCGGCGGTACGCTCACGAACTTCCGGACGATCCAGAGCCGCATCCGGCACCTGCAGAACCTCGAGGCTTCGCTCGAGCGCGGTGAGTTCAGCCGGCTGACGAAGAAGGAACAGCTCGACATCCAGAACGAGATCGAGCGGTTGAACCGGTACTTCGGCGGCATCAAGAACATGGACCGCCTGCCGGCCGCGGTGTTCATCATCGACACCGTGAAGGAAGCAATCGCCGTCTCGGAATGCGTGCGGCTCAACATCCCGATCGTTTCGCTGGTCGACACGAACTGCGACCCGGACCCGATCGCGTACCCGATCCCGAGCAACGACGACGCGATCCGCGCCATCAAGCTGATCCTCGGGAAGATCGCCGACGCGGCCATCGAAGGCCGTGCCGCACGGGAGTCGGGCGTCGGTGCAGGCGTTCATGCGGACGACCTTGCGGCGCGCGCAGCGGAGGCTGAGGCGGGCGTCGAAAGCGGGAGCTTCAGCGCCTCGCCCGAGGAGGAGCAGGCCAGCGCCGGCGAGGCTTCGGTCACGCGCATCTCGGCGGAGCAGCAGGCCGCTGTCGAGGCCGCCAGCAACCCAGCACCCCAGGAGTAACAGGAGCAGTGGCGGAAATCACCACCAGCCTTATCAAGGAGCTTCGCGAGGCCACGGGCGCGGGCGTCATGGAAGCCAAGCGTGCGCTCGAGGAAGCGAACGGCGACATGGCCAAGGCGCGGGAAATCATCCGCGAACGGGGCATCCTGGCCGCCGCGAAGCGGGCCGATCGCGAAACCAGCCAGGGCGTTGTTGAGTCGTACATCCACGCGGGCGGCCGCATCGGCGTGCTCGTCGAGCTGAACTGCGAGACCGACTTCGTCGCGAACACCGAGGACTTCCGAACGCTGGCGCGCGAGATCGCGATGCAGATCGCGGCGATGAACCCGCTCGTCGTGTCGAAGGAAGACCGGACGCCGGAGATGGAAGGCCCGGATAGCGAAGTGGTGCTGCTGGAGCAGCCGTTCATCCGCGACGCGAGCCGCACCATCGGCGAACTGATCCGGGAGGTCGTCGCCAAGACGGGCGAGAACATCCGCGTTCGCCGCTTCGTCCGGTACGAACTCGGCCGCTAGAAGGAGGCCGGGGTGGGCAAGCCCTACCGTCGAGCGCTGGTGAAGCTCAGCGGCGAAGCGCTGATGGGCTCGCGCTCGTTCGGTATCGAAGCAGCCACGGTCAACAACCTTGCGCGCCAGATGGCGCGCGCAGTGGAAGAAGGTACGGAAGTTGCCGTCGTCGTTGGCGGCGGCAACTTCTGGCGCGGCGCGACAGTGGCGGAGACGGGCATGGACCGCGCCACCGCCGACTACGCGGGCATGCTGGCGACGGTGATGAACGCGCTCGCGCTGCAGGATGCGCTGGAGAAGCTCGGGATGGTGGTTCGCACGCAGACCGCGCTCACCATCTCGTCGGTTGCCGAGCCGTACATCCGGCGGCGTGCGATCCGCCACCTGGAGAAGGGGCGGGTCGTTATTTTTGCGGCGGGCACGGGCAACCCGTTCATGACAACAGATACGGCCGCCGCGCTCCGGGCGATCGAAACGGATTGCGAAGTGCTGCTGATGGCGAAGAACGGGGTCGATGGGGTGTACGATTCGGACCCTGCCAAGAACCCCGACGCGCAGCGCTTCGACCAGCTGACCCACCTTGAGGCGATTCAGCGGCGGCTCCAGGTGATGGACAGCACCGCGCTCAGCCTGTGCATGGAGAACCACCTGCCGATCGTGGTGTTCGATGTGGCGGCGCCGGATAGCGTGTACCGGGCGCTGCGCGGCGAACCAATCGGGACGGTGGTCACGGCCGAAACGAGCGCCTGAGCAGACTGTACGCTGTAGACTCTTTCCGAAGGGAGGACGCCATGGCCGATCCGGAGGAAATCCTCCTGACTGCAGACGAGAAGATGGACGGCGCGGTGGAAGCACTGCGCCGTGAACTGAACGGCGTGCGCACTGGCCGCGCCCATCCGAGCCTCATTGAATCACTCCCGGTGGAGTACTACGGCGCGACGACGCCGCTCAAGCAGCTCGGGACCATCAACGCGCCGGAAGCCCGGCTGCTCACCATCCAGGTGTGGGACCGGGGGGCGGTGAACGCCATCGCGAAGGCGATCCAGTCGTCGGAACTGGGCCTGAACCCGGCAATCGATGGCCAGACCATCCGCCTGCAGATCCCGCCGCTCACCGAACAGCGGCGCAAGGAGATGGTGAAGCTCGTGCACGCGAAGGCCGAAGAGGCGCGCGTGGCGGTGCGGAACGTTCGGCGCCACGCGAACGACGAACTGCGGAAGGCTGAGAAAGAAGGCGGCGTCAGCCAGGACGAGCTGAAGCGGCACGAAGAGGAGCTGCAGAAGATCACCGACCGGCACATCGCCGTAATAGATACAGAGGCAAAGAAGAAGGAGGCCGAGCTCCTTGAGGTCTGAGCCCGGCAAGGGCACCCGGGCGGCGAGCCCGTCGGAGCACCAGGCTACGCTTGGAGACGTCATCTCGCCCATCTCGGGCGGACGCGTGCCGCGACACGTGGCCATCATCATGGATGGCAACGGCCGGTGGGCGAAGCAGCGAGGCCTCCGGCGCGCCGCCGGGCACCGCGCCGGCGTCGAGAACATCCGCCACGTCATCGAGCGGTTCGCGGACCACGGCGTCCAGTACCTCACGCTCTACGCGTTCAGCACCGAGAACTGGAGCCGCCCGCAGCCGGAAGTCCGGGCGCTCATTCGGCTGTTGCGGTACTTCCTCAAGCGGGAGCTCGACAACCTGCACCGCAACAACATCCGGCTGCAGCTGCTCGGCCATATCGAGACGCTGCCGGAGTGGCTCCAGAAGCAGGTGAAGGACGCCGTCGAACTGACCCGTCACAACACGGGCATGACGCTGAACATCTGCTTCAGCTACGGCGGACGCGACGACATCGTGATGGCAGTCCGGCAGATCGTCCGCGAGGGCATTCCGCCGGAGCAGATCACGGAGCAGACCATTTCGGAGCGGCTCTACACGAAGGGTGCGCCCGACCCGGACCTGATGATTCGAACGGCCGGCGAGCAGCGCATCTCCAACTTCCTGCTCTGGCAGTGCGCCTACGCCGAGTTCTACTTCACCGACACGTATTGGCCGGACTTCGGGCGCGAAGACATTGACATCGCGCTGGCGGAGTACGGCCGCCGCAAGCGGAAGTTCGGCGGGCTGCTGCCCGAAGACATCGAGGCCCTGCGCTAGGGTGAGCCCGGAATCACGGTTGCCAGAGCGAGAGCTGGCGGCGGGGGGCAGCGGCGCCGCCACGGGTGGCCTTTCGAACCTGCAGCTGCGGTTGCTTACCGCGGCCGTTGGCATCCCGGTCCTCTGCGTCGTCATCTGGATTGGCGGGGCGTTCTACGCGATCGTCGCGGGCGTCATCGCGCTCCTGGCAGCCGCGGAGTTCACCCATGGGTGGCTCATCCCGTCGTTGCCCATCCGCGCGGTCATGCCGCAGGCGCCAGTGTTCGGCATGGCCGGCGTTATCGTGGCGGGATCGCACTGGGACGACCGGTTCCCCATCGCGGGCATCCTGCTGGCAGCGCTGCTGGCAGCCGCGGGGTACAGCCGAACGAACGCGTTCGGGCCACGGAAGCCGTACCGGGTCCAGGCATGGAACCTGCTCTACGCCGGCGTGCTGATGTCGACGCTGGTGCTGACACGGGACGTCGACGACGGCCGCAAGTGGGTGTTCCTCGGCATTCTTTCGACGTTCGCGGTGGATACCGGCGCGTACGCGACCGGGCGGCTCTTCGGGCGGCACAAGATGGCGCCGCGCATCAGCCCGAAGAAGACCTGGGAGGGCGCTGCCGGGGGGTACGTCGCGGGCGTCGCAGTCGCGTATGCACTCAACGCGCTGTTCGACACCGGCGTGGGCTGGATGACGCTTTCGCACTTTGCGCTTGCGATGCCGGTGGCGGCGATGGCCGGGGACCTGTTCGAGAGCTGGATGAAGCGCCGGATGGGCGTGAAGGACTCGTCGGGGCTGTTGCCCGGCCACGGCGGGTTTCTCGACCGGCTGGACTCGGTGCTGTTCGTGTTTCCGCTGCTGTATGTGTTTCTGCAGGTCCGGGTGTTCTAGGGACGCAGGCGGTCAACGTTCGCGAGAACGCCGAGAGCGCACGGCCCGGTAGTGTGTTCCAGCAGTTCGACGGCCTCTGCTAGGCTGATTGCCTGCCAGACGAGGTGATNCGATGCCGCCCGTTACACTCCCTGACGATCTGAGGCACGAATACGCGGAGATCAACGGCATCCGCATGCATTATGTGGAGGCAGGGCAGGGGGACGTCGTCATCCTGTTCCTGCACGGGTTCCCGGAAAGCTGGTATTCGTGGCGCCACCAGATCGCGCATTTTGCGAACCGGTACCGCGTCGTTGCGCCCGACCAGCGCGGCTACAACGAGACCGAGGCCATCGGGCCGTACGACACTGCTACGCTCCAGGCCGACGTGCTGGCGCTGATCCAGCACCTGGGCGTGGAGCGCGTGCACCTGGTGGCGCACGACTGGGGCGCGATGATCGCCTGGCTGCTCGCCATCAACCACCCCGAGGCGCTGAAGTCTCTGACGATCTGCAACGTGCCGCACCCGGCGATCTTCGCGAAGCAGGTTCGCCGAAACCCCCGGCAGATGCTTCGAAGCTGGTACGTGCTCTTCTTCCAGGTCCCGTGGCTGCCGGAAAAGGTGCTGGCGGCGCAGGGCTACCACCGGCTGGCGCGAATGATCATCCGTGACACGCGCCCGGGCACGTTCACCCGCGAAGATGTGAAACGGATGCTCGAAGCGTGGCGGCGGCAGGGCCTCGGCGGCGGCATCAACTGGTACCGCGCGGCGGTCCGGGGGCGGGGAATGCGCCTGCCCGACCCGGTGCCGCTCATCACAACGCCCACCATCCTGATCTGGGGCGAAGACGACATCGCCCTCGGGAAGGAGCTCACATACGGTACCGACGAATATGTGCAGGATCTGACCGTGCACTACCTGCCGAATACGTCACACTGGGTGCAGCAGGAGGAACCCGAGGCCGTGAACCGGTTCATCGAGGAGCACCTCCGCCGTGTGGAGGAACGTGTCCCAGCCTGACCCGATATCCAGCCGCCAGCGCCTTGCGCTCCCTTCGATGGACAAGTTCGTCTATGCGGAGGAGGAGACGCCGCTGCTCCTGCGGAAGCGGGTGGTTGCAGCGCTCGTGGTTGGCTTCCTGCTGCTCGCAGGCGGGTACCTTGCAGCCACGGCGATGTTCGACCTGCCCACAGAGTTCGATGCCGATCCCTTCCGCGAGTGGGTGGAGGCGCGGGGCGCGTGGGGCCCGGTGGTGTTCATCCTGGTGATGGCGCTCTCGGTGCTGTTCGCGCCGATACCGAACGTCCCCATCTTCATGGCAGCCGGGCTGGCGTGGGGCACCATCCTGGGCACTGCGTATTCACTCATCGGCCTGATGCTGGGTTCCTGCGGAGCGTTTTATGTCAGCAGGCTCCTGGGGCGGCGCCATTTGCCGAAGCTCATCGGGCGGAAGGCGGCAGCGCGGCTCGACGAACTGGTCGACACCTTCGGGGGCAAGGTCGTCTTCTGGGCGCGAATGCTGCCCGTGGTGAACTTCGACTGGATCAGCTTCCTTGCCGGGATGACGTCGATCCGGTTCTGGCCGTTCTTTCTCTACAGCCTGGCGGGGATGATCCTTCCCACGTTTATCGGCGTGGCAGCGGGCGACGGTCTCGGGAAGGACGTTCGCATCACGCTTGCGCTTGGCGGCCTCTGGGTGTTCGGCATCGCCGTGAGCGCCGCGTACTTCTGGCGGCGGCAGCGAAACCAGAAGCGCAAGAACGCGCAGGCCCCCTCGCTTTCGGGAATCGACCGCTAGGTCTCGGGGTATGGGACCTGCCGATATCGGGGAGGTCCCGGTCTTCGCCATGCCCTGTGTCCCGCAGAATGGTCGCCGGACACGACACTCACATGGCTACAACGACCTACCCCCGAAACGTAGTTCCGTTTCCGCGGCAGGGCACCCTCGCCGTGGAGCCGCAGGGCGAACGCCCGCGGCCTGCTCTTGCGCTGCTCGACCGGCATGAGCTGCTCGACCGGCTGGCGGAGATGGGCGACATCGCGCCCACCTCTCCGCTTTCGTTCCTCCTGGTACACCTCCGCGAGCGTCAGAGCGCCGGCAGTACCCGGCTCCTGACCCGCCACGTGCTCGACACCCTGGGGACGCGCGCGGGTTCGCTTCTGCGGCCAGTGGACGCCATCGGCCGATGGGGCCGGGCGTCGCTCGGTGTGGCGCTGCAGGGCGCCGGGTCGCGCACCGCGGCCGCAACGGCTGCCCGGCTTTCGCTCCACCTGAACAGCCTGCTCCAATCGGCCCGGCTGGATTTCGAAGTGCGGGTGTTCGCGGCGAGCGGTTTCGGCGCAAGCGCACTGGCACTGCCGATCGCGGCTTCGGAGGAAGTCGAGGACATCGACTAGGACGGCTGGACAAGCGGCACGCTGAGGTCGGCTGACTCGCGAAGGTCGAGCACGACCGCGACTTCCTTGCAGTTCGTGAAGAACGGGCAGCGAACGCATTCGCCCCACACCTTCTGGGGAAACTCCATCACGTTCGCGATACGGAAGCCCTGGCGTTCGAAGAAGCCAGGTTTGTAGGTCAGCGCGAAGACGCGTTCGAGGCCGAACTGGCGGGCATCTTCGATGCAGGCAGCCACGATGGCGGCACCCACGCCTTTCGCCTGCGCGTCTTCGCGAACGGCAAGCGAGCGAATCTCCGCGAGGTCGGTTCCCATGATGCGGAGCGAGCCGCAGCCCACGAAGCGGTCATCGACGCGTGCGACCTTGAAGTCGCGGATAGCTTCGAAGATCTCGTTGATCGAGCGGTGAAGCATCTCACCGCGATCGGCCCAGTAGGTGACAAGCTCGTGGATGGCTTCGACGTCCGACAGCCGAGCCGGTTCTACGCGAATCACGGGTAACTCCTGTGGGGTGGTGCGCGAAGGGGTAACGGCTAGTCGCCGCAGCGCACAGGGGCGACGTGCGTCGCGTCGCCCCGTTCCATCCCTGTACCATCCACGTGCATCTCTGGCTCAGTCTACGGTACCGGCGGGGATGCGCACAGGTTGAGGAGGTTTGCGATGCGGGTTTCGATAATCGGTCAGGCAGCGTTCGGCGAGGCTGTGTTCAAGCGGTTGCGCGAGGAAGGGCACGAGGTCGCCGGGGTGAGCGCGCCTGCGCCCGTCGATGGCAAGACCGATCCGCTCTGGGCGGCGGCTGAGGCGGCGAACCTGCCGGTTATTCCAACGGCTGAACTGAAGGACGAGGCGAAGCTGGCTGCGTGGCGCGACCTGCAGGCCGAGCTCTGCGTGATGGCGTTCGTGACCGATATCCTGCCAGACGAGGTGTTCTCGCTGCCGGCGCACGGTACCATCCAGTACCACCCGAGCCTCCTGCCGCTGCACCGGGGCAATTCGGCGATGGCGTGGGCCATCATCAACGGTGACGAGGAGACCGGGCTGACGATCTTCTGGCCCGACAAGGGCATCGACACCGGGCCAATCCTGCTCCAGAAGCGGTGCGAAATCGGGCCGGAGGATACGGTCGGCAGCCTCTATTTCGAGCGGCTGTTCCCCATGGGCGTCGATGCGATGGCGGAGGCGGTGGCGCTGGTCGCGAAGGGCGAAGCGCCGCGCATCGAGCAGGATCACGCGATCGCGACCTATGAGCCGCCGATTCGCGACCCCCACGCCGAGATTCGCTGGCATGAACCGGCCGACCGGGTGCACCGCCTGATCCGCGGGTGCAACCCCCAACCCGGCGCCTGGACGATGTTCAACGGCGAGAAGCTGCGCATCTTCGACTGCCGCCTCACCGGGAAGCAGGAGCCCGGAATGCCGGGACGGGTGCTGCGCGTCGACGACGAGGGGTTCGATGTGCGGCTGAACGGCGGTGTGCTGCGCGTCCTGCGCGTGCAGCCGGCGGGCCAGAAGAAGACACCGGCCGGTGAGTGGGCCGCAAGCGTTGGGCTGAAGCCCGGGTTCCGGTTCCGGTAGGCGTCACGCGCCGCGGTCGATTCGTTCAAGCAGGCCGGGAAGCTCGTGCAGCGTTTCGATGCGGTAGCTCCCGGCCGGGTGATCGTAATCGAACGGGACGCGGTCCAGCCAGATGGCGGTCAGGCCCGCCTGCGAAGCGCCGATGAGGTCGTTGTCGTAGCTGTCGCCGACGTAGATGGTGCTTCCGGGCGGGACATCCAGCAGCGAACATGCGCGCTGGAACGCGCGGGGATGCGGCTTCCAGTAGTCGTCCTCGGCAGAGATCACCTGCTCGAACCGGTCGACGATGCCGTTGCGTTCGAGCGCGCGGACGGCGTAGGGGTTGTTGGAGAGCACCGCGAGCCGGAACCTCCCGGCCAGCGCGTTGAGAGTAGGGACAACGTCGTCGAAGAGCGTGGGGCGCACGTGCTGCCGGAACTCCTGCGCGATGACGTGAACTTCGTCCGCAGGAACCCCCGACAGCACCCGCTGCCAGATCTCCTCGGGGGTCATCACGAGCTTCCAGTAGGCGCGATCGACCACGATGCCGTCGCGCCACACGAAGGCGATCTCTTCGACGGCGGGCCACATACGCTCCCGCAGGCCCTCGCGGTGTTCGGTGGGGACCTGCGGGAGCACGTGCTCGATGGCGCGATCGATGGCCGCTGGCCAATCGGTCAGGGTGTCATCCATATCGAAGAGGACCGCAGACACCCTACCCATCGGCGCTAGAGGTCCGGGAGTTTGTTGGCCAGGCCCGACACCTGCTCGTACGCGTAGGCCACCTGGAGGATGCGGCCTTCGTCCCAGAAGTTGCCGATGATGTGCATCCCCACGGGGAGGCCGTCGCTGAAGCCACACGGGACGCTGATGGCCGGGAGCCCGGCAACGGCCGACGGCAGCGTGTAGATGTCGTTCAGGTACATCGCGAACGGGTCGTCGACCTTGGCGCCAACCGGGAATGCAACGGTAGGCGCTGTGGGCGTCACGAGGACGTCGTACTTCTTGAACGCCTCTTCGAACTCGCGGTGGATGAGCGTGCGGACCTTTTGCGCCTTGAGGTAATAGGCGTCGTAGTAGCCGGCACTGAGCGCGTAGGTGCCGAGCATGATCCGGCGCTTCACCTCGGCGCCGAAGCCGCGGGCGCGCGTGTGCTCGATGTTGTCCCACAGGGATTCCGACGAACGGTCGCTGAAGCCGTACTTCACACCGTCGTAGCGGGCAAGGTTCGCGCTGGCCTCGCTCGGGGCGATGATGTAGTAGACCGCGAGCGCGTGCTCGGTGCTGGGGAGCGAGACGTCGGTGTCGATTTCGCAGCCGAGCCCTTCGAGTTGCCTGAGGGCCTCTTCGATGCGGGCGCGAACGCCAGCCTGCATGCCCTCGATGAAGTACTCCTTCGGGACACCGATCTTCATGCCGCGCACGTCGCGGCCGAGGTAGTGCCGGAAGTCGGGGGCAGGCTCGGGATTCGTGGTGCTGTCACGCTCGTCGTGTCCCGCGATGCAGTCGAGCATCGTGGCAACGTCCTCGACATCGCGCCCGATGGGCCCGACCTGGTCGAGCGAGCTCCCGAAGGCGATGATGCCGTAGCGGCTGACGCGGCCATAGGTGGGGTCGAGCCCGACGACGCCACAGAAGGCCGCGGGCTGGCGGATGCTGCCGCCGGTGTCGCTCCCGAGGGCGACGAGTGCTTCGCCTCCCGCAACCGCTGCCGCCGAACCGCCGGAGCTTCCGCCGGGGACGAGGTCGATGTTCCAGGGGTTGCGGGTCGGTTCGAAAGCGGAGTGCTCGGTGCTGGAGCCCATGGCGAACTCGTCCATGTTCGCCTTGCCGACCATGACCGCACCGGCGCGCCGGAGCTGTTCGTAGACGTGGCTGTCGTAAGGCGGGATGAAGTGCTCGAGCATCTTCGATCCCGCGGTTGTGCGCACACCCTTCGTGATGATCAGGTCCTTGACGGCGACGGGAATGCCGGTGAGCGGCGTCGCGGTGCCGGCCTGGAACTTCGCGTCGGCTTCGCGGGCCTGTTCGAGCGCAAGGTCGGCGGTGACGGTGATGTAGGCGTTGAGGCGCTCTTCGACCGCGTCGATGCGTTCGAGCACGGATTCCGTGAGTTCGACGGCGGTGAATTCGCGGTTTCGCAGTCCTTCGTGCGCTTCGTGCGCTGTGAGCTTCCAGAGATCGTTCATTCGAGCACCGCTCTCACGCGGAAGTAGTCGTCCTCGCGGTCGGGAGCGTTGGCGAGGACCTCGTCGGGAGGAAGCGACGGTGCAACTTCATCGTCGCGCATGACGTTGGAAAGCGGGAGCGGATATGCCGTTGGCTCGACATCGTCGGTGGGGACGGCAGCGAGCGCCTGGAAGTGATCCAGGATCGTGGAGAGCTGGGTGGCGAACCGCTGCACGTCCTCGTCGGACACGGCGATGCGGGCCAGGCGCGCGATATGGAGAACATCGTCGGGCGTGAGCGACATACGGAGAGGGTACACTGCCCTGCCCTTTACTACACGGATAGCGCCTTGCAAGAGCTTTGTTACGCTCCGGGGAATGAGGGACGGTAAAGCCGACGCTGTCGCGCAACGCCGCGCACGGCAGGGAGGCGCCCGATGAACTCATGGCAGAAGCGGAAGCTGTTGCACCAGCGGCGAACGGCGCGCCGCCGTTCGCCGGCGCGTATTCTCCTGGCAATTGCGCTCGCGCTCGGAGCGCTTGGCTCAATCGGCGCGGCAGCAGGGCTGGGCGCGCTGTTCATCGTGTACCAGTCGTACGCCAAGGATTATGTCCCGATCGAAGAAAAGCTGCGGCAGCAGTATGTCGGGCTGACGACGATCTATGACCGGAACGGCGAGGAGCTGGGCTCGTTGCCGAACTCGGACGCGCAGCTCCTGAACCCGGTGAAGCTCGAAGACATCTCGCCGTGGGTCATCGAGGCGACCGTTTCCACCGAGGACAATAGCTTCTGGGATAACCCCGGGATCAACTTCCGCGGTCTCGCCCGCGCGGCGTGGGAGAACTACGTCGGCGGCGGCATCGGCACGGGCACAGGTGGTTCGTCGATCACCCAGCAGCTCATCAAGAACGTCTACATCTGCCCGAGCATCAACACGCCCGACGACCCGAACCGGTGCGTGACCGCGGAGCGAACGCTGGACCGGAAGCTTCGCGAGATCGTGTACGCGCTCGAACTGAGCGAGGACTACTCGAAGGAAAACATCCTCGAGTGGTACCTGAACCAGATCTCGTACGCGGACCGTTATGTCGGCATCGAGGCCGCTGCACAGGGATACTTCCGGAAGAGTGCGAAGGACCTCACGCTCGCCGAGGCTGCGCTGCTTGCCGGCATCCCGCAGGCACCGACGGCGTACCACCCACGGTTGAACTGCGTCATCGACGAGGCGACCGGCGCGTGCGCGGTGGACGAATTCGGCCGCACCACTGTGACCGGCGCTGCGAAGGAGCGCCAGGAAGAGGTGCTCGAGCTGATGGTCGAACATAAGCGGGCCACGCGGGAGCAGGTCGAGGCAGCGAAGGCGGAGGAGCTCAAGGTTTACCCGCTTTCAAACCCGATCAAGGCTGCGGCATGGATCGACAACCAGGTGCAGCCGCGGCTGGTGCGGATGTGTGAAGCGGGCATCCTCCCGAAGCGAAACCCGTCGATGGACTGCGCCGAGAGCGTGAGCTCTGCGGGGTACCAGGTAACGACGACGCTCGACTGGCAGCTCACCACCGAAGCCATGCAGATGGCGCGGGATTTCATCTCCCGGGGGCTGGAAGAGGGCTGCGAGTGCCACAACGCCGCGATCGCGACGATCGAGCCTTCGACGGGTCAGATCCTGGTCTACGCGCCGAACATCGACCCGACGTACGTCTCGGACCCGAGGGTCGCGGGGAACATCGACCAGCTGGTGGAGATCAACCAGCCGGGTTCATCGTTTAAGCCCGCGGTCTACCTCGCGTGGATGGACCGGCTCAACAAGGCGCCGTTGAGCACGTTCTGGGACACGAGCCCGCTCAACATCGAGGGTGGCGTGTCGATCGTGAACCCGCGCGCCGGCGGCGGCAGCGAGGGGCTGATCACGGCGCGCGCAGCGCTCGGTGGCTCGCAGAACGTGCCCTCGTTCCGCGCGGCGTACGAGGTGGGCGTCGACAACGTGATCGACGTCGCGAGCGCACTGGGCATCACGACGCTCGCGCAGGGCTTCGACCCCACGTTCTACTCGCACGACTCGGTGTACTACGGCCCTTCGATCGCGACCGGTGGCGCAAACATCCGCGCGATCGACATGGCGTACATGGACGCGACCTTCGCGAACATGGGCGTGATGGTCGGTGTGCCCCACCTGGCGCGCGAAATCGACTTCAGCGAACTGAAGCAAACCTCGACCGACGACTGGGACGAGGCGATGGAGCAGAAGATCGCGTTCCAGAAGGGGCACATTCGCCTGCCTGGCACGCGCGAACTCGACCCGGTTGTGGTGCTCCGCGTAACCGACGCCGAGGGCAACGTGATCTACGACCACGAGACGGCGGGCGACCTCGTGCGGAAGGAAGTGATCAACCCGGGGTCGGTGTGGCTCCTCCACACGATCATGTCGGACTGCACAGCGCGGTTCATCATCTGGGGCTGCGGCAGCTCGAACAATGACCTCGGGCTCGACTTCTACATGCTCGATGGGACGAAGGTCGAGAGCGGGGTGAAGACCGGTACGCAGCAGGGCCCGCTGAGCGCTTCGGACACGCTCGAGACGTGGATGACCGGCTACACGCGGCACGCGGCCACCGCGGTCTGGGTGGGCAACGCGACGAACGAGCTCGTGAACGACCGGTCCTTCGCTTCAGCGAACACGACCGTCCGGCTGTGGAAGACGTGGATGGGGACGTTCCATACGCGCCAGCAGGAGCGCGGTGTGTTCTCCATCCCGGCGTCGTTCGATGAGCTTCGGCCGGCGAACGTCGAACGGCGGGCGTTCCAGACGCCCACGACCGACCGCGTCTTCGGCGGCGGCGGTTGTGACCAGGTGATCACCGGCTGGGTCCGCACCGATGTGACCTATGAGTCCGAGTGCCACACGGCCGAGATCGACACCCGGAACGGCCTGCTCGCCAGCGATGCCACGCCAGCGCAGTACCGGGCTACCCGCAAGTTCGTGAAACTGCCGGAGTTCCGCCCCGACCTGGCGATTGCACTCGCGCGGGCGCGCGGTATTCCGGTTGCGCCGACCGAGCGCTCGACGGGCCAATCGGCGGTGTCGATCAGCAGCCCGACGAACGGCAAGACGGTCAGCGGGAAGACGCAGGTGGTGGGTTCGGTGGACATCACGGGCCTGCAGCGCTGGAGCGTGGAGATCGGCGAGGGCGCGAACCCGAGCTCGTGGACTGCCATCGGTTCCGGCGATGGTCCGGCCGACGGCGTGCTCGGCGAGTTCGACGCGAACAGCCTGGAGCCGGGCGTCTACACGATTCGCCTGACCGCGGTGAGTTCGGTAGTTGGCGAACTGTCGACCTCGGTGACCATCAACGTGGCGAAAGGGAGCGGGGGCACACCGACGCCCACGGCGGGTCCGGGTACGCCTACGCCAACGCCCTCACCCGACCCGACTGAAACACCAGACGCCGACTAAGCCGCCTCCCGCATAAACCTTTGCTGTCATTCTGCGGATTGTTCTATCGTGTGGCAGGCGCGTGTCCGTAGAATCGCCGGACCAGCAAAGGGAGGGAGTATGCGCGTCCTGGTTACGGGCGGAGCGGGCTACATCGGCAGTGTCCTTGTTCCCAAGCTGTTGGCACGGGGCCACGAGGTCCGTGTGCTCGATCGGATGTTCTGGGGGCTGCCCCACTACGCGACCCTGCCGGGCGTCGAGCTGGTGAACGCCGACGTGCGGCGGATCCCGGAAGGGGTGCTCGACGGCATCGATGCCGTCGACCATCTTGCCGGTTTTTCGAACGACCCAACGAGCGAATACAGCCCCGACGCGAACTGGCAGATGAACGCGGTTGCGACAGAGCGGATCGCCAATCTCTGCCTGCGAGCGGGTGTTCGCCGGTTTGTGTTCGGGAGTTCGTGCTCGCTGTACGACGGCCTCGGCACGGACGAACTGCTCGACGAGACGACCGAAATCAGGCCTCGCGGCGCCTATGCGACATCGAAGCACTACTCGGAACAGGCGTTGAAGGCCGCGGCGAGCAAGGGCGAGTTCGAGCCGGTCATTCTTCGGCAGGCCACCGTGTTCGGAGCGAGTCCCCGGATGCGCTTCGACCTCGTGGTGAACTCGTTCGTCAAAGATGCGCTGGTGCGGCAGCGGCTCGTGCTCCATGGCGGGGGGCGCATGTACCGGCCGCTGGTCAGTGTGGAGGACCTTGCCGAGGCGCACATCGCATGCCTGGAGGCGCCATCGGAGCTTGTGGCGGGCGAAACCTTCAATGTGGTGCAGGAGAACTACCGCGTGCGCGACCTGGCGGAGACGGTCGCGGGAGCGCTGGATCGACTTGGGAAACCCGTTTCACTTGAAGACGGCCCGTTGCCGAGTATTGTCCGGAACTACCGTTGCTCGGGAACGAAGCTGCGGGAGCGGCTGAACCTCTCGTTCGCCACCACGCCGGCGCACGCGGTGGAGCAGCTTATCGATATCTACGGGCAGGTCCCTGTGGAAGAACTGGGGCACCCGAAGTACTACAACATCACGTGGATGGAGCTGCTCGAGTCGGTACGGCCGGCCTACCAGGCGATGCAAAACATCTTCGAACCGCTCGATGAGGAGGGCGCGTAACGACGGCGGCCGCTTGAGGCCTCTCCGTTGCGTTCGCGAAGAACTGGAAGGGACATGGACATCACCGTAACTCCGACGAAGCTCGAGGGCGTGCTCATCATCGACACGGACTACTTTCGCGACGAGCGAGGGTTCTTCATCGAGGCGTACCACAAGCAGCGCTACATGGAGCACGGGATCACCTACGAGTTCGTGCAGGACAACCACTCGCGGTCGGGCGCAAAGGTGTTGCGCGGGTTCCATTACCAGGACATGACCGCACCGATGGCGAAGCTGGTTCGCTGCACGGTCGGAGCGATACTCGATGTCGCGGTCGACCTGCGCGTCGGTTCGCCGACCTTCGGGCAGTACGTCGCTGTCGAACTGACGGCGGACAACATGCGGCAACTGCTCGTGCCGGAGGGATTCGGGCATGCGTTCGCGACACTGTCGCAGGTAGCCGAAGTGCACTACAAGTGCAGCGGGTACTACTCGCCGCCGTCGGAAGGAACGGTCGCGTGGAACGACCCGGATATCGGCGTCCCGTGGCCGTACGACGACCCGGTTATTTCGGCGCGGGATTCGCAGGGGATGAGCCTGCAGCAATACCTCGAACGGCCGGCGTTCCGGTATCCGCTGCGCTAACGGCGAGACGCTCGTAGATTCCCGGCGGGGTATGCTCATTCGCACCAATGCGTGCGGGAAGCGACCGATTGGGGTTCGTGCGGTTCACGGCTCTCCTGGCCGTACTCGCGTTCGCCCTCTTGCTGGGGGCATGCG
>NICF_comb_assmDRAFT_10000398_pt1 | contig 37102 bp, 38 predicted proteins | sample NewIslPassag4_SG_FD_11279 | JGI IMG/M metagenome (IMG submission 11279)
CCTGAGGGCCGCAACCTGGTGTAGCGGGCCGGACCGGCATGAAGAGCAACGGCGGGAGCAGCGATGCCCCCGCCGTTTTCGTTCCGTATTATTCGCGCGTGAGCGAAACGCGCGCCGCCCCCTACCGCAGCATCCGCGAACTCGACGAGACCGAGCGCCCGCGCGAGAAGCTCCTTCGCCACGGGCCGGCGGTGCTGAGCGACGCGGAGCTCCTCGCCATCGTTCTCGGCTCGGGGCTGCGCGGCGAGAACGTCATTGACCTCGCCCGCCGCGTCCTGGAGACCGTGGGTAATCTGCCAGGCCTTGTTCGCGCCGACACACGAGCGCTCCAGCGCGCCAGGGGGCTCGGGCCCGCGAAAGCCACACAGATCGCCGCAGCCATCGAACTCGGGCGCCGCGTCCAGCAGATCGACCCCGAGCAGCGCCCGCTCCTCACCTCACCCGATGCCGTGTTCCGTCACTTCGGAAGCCGGCTGCTCGGCCGCCCAAAGGAGAGCCTGCTCGTCCTCTCGCTCGATACCAAGGGGCGCCTCATCGGCGCGCCGGCCACGTTCGAAGGCACCGTGAACGCCGTCAGCATCCGTGCGGCCGAGGTCTTCAAGGACCCCGTCATCCTCGAGGCGAAGTCGGTGATCCTGGTGCACAACCACCCATCGGGCGACCCGGCCCCCAGCCCGCAGGACGTGGCGGTCACTGAAGCGCTCATCCAGGCCGGCGAAGTGCTCGAAATCCCGGTGAACGACCACATCATCGTCGGCCAGGGCAGCTACGTTAGTATGTACCGCGAAGGGCTCGCGTTTCGGCGAAACGGGCGGCGCTCCTAGTGCAGCGCGGCCGCGGCGCGTCCGCGTTCCGCGGTTGCATTGACCCTTCATACCGCCCGGATTACGTTCGCAGACGGCCATGTGCCACAAACGTGTTGATCCAGGTAGCCTACGATGGCCGACGAGGTCCTCGCCCGGGATCTGCTTGAGGATGCCCGTGCGCTCATTGCCGAGCGCGAATGGGCGAAGGTCATCGCGCTCGTCACATCCCTCCATCCGGCTGACCTGAGCGACCTCGTCCTCTCCCTACCCGAAGAGGACCGCCGCGAACTTCTCGACCAACTCCCCACCGACGTCGTTGCCCAGCTCTTCGAGTTTGTTGAAGACGACGAGCTCCGCGAACTGATTCGCGGCATCGGTATCGAAGACCTCCCCGCCGTCCTCGAAGAGGTCGAGGACGACATCGCTGCCGACGTCATCCAGCAACTCGAGCCCGAAGAAGCGATCGAAACCCTCGCGGCGCTCGACCGCGCGGACGAAGTCGCCGAGCTCATGCAATACGGCATCGAATCCGCCGGCGGCATCATGCGCCGCGGGTTCGTCGCCCTGAACGAAGGCATCACCGTTGGGCAGGCCATCGATTACCTGCGCGTCCTGCGCCCGCCCTCTGAAAAGGCCTACTACCTCTACATCGTCGACGACGATGGGCGCCTGCGCGGCACCGTCAGCATCCGCGACCTGCTCGTCTCTTCGCCGCGAACGGTGCTCGCCGAGATCACCAACCACGAAGTGCACGCGGTCACCACGGAGACCGACCAGGAAGAAGCCGCCCGCGTGCTCCAGCGCTACAACCTCCTCGCCGTCCCCGTTGTCGACGACGAAGGCCGCCTCGTCGGTGTCACAACCGCCGACGACCTCATCGACGTCCTCCAGGAAGAAGCCACGGAGGATATGTACCGGCTCGCCGGTATCCACGAACAGGAGACCATCCTCTCGCCGGTGCGCCAGTCGCTTCGCCGGCGCATTCCGTGGCTCATCGTGAACCTGATGACGGCGTTCACTGTCGCGCTCGTCATCTCGCCGTTCGAGAACACCATCGCGCGAGCGGCGTTGCTCGCCGTGTTCATGCCAATCATCGCCGGGCACTCCGGCAACACCGGTGTCCAGGTCGCCACGCTTGTCGTGCGCGGGCTTGCGCTCAATCAGATCGAGGGCCGCGACATCCGCCTCATCCTGCGCAAAGAGATCGCGTTCGGGCTGGTCCACGGCCTGATGGCCGGGGTGCTTGTGGCCACCCTCGCGCTGGTGCTCTCCGGGAACCCATGGCTGGCGCTCGTCGTCATGCTGGCCCTGTTGATTAACGTGGTGGTCGCGGGCCTCATCGGGAGTGCCGTGCCCCTGGCCCTGCGTCGGCTCGGCGCCGACCCGGCGGTCAGCTCCATCTGGCTGACCACGTTCACCGACATCTTCGGGTTCTTACTGCTCCTGGGCCTCGGCAGCCTCCTCATCGACAGGCTGGACTAGGCGGCCTACTCCTGCTTCGGGCGCATCGGGAAGTATTCGTCTTCGGTGTACTCCCCTTCCTCGTGTTCGGCGGGGGGCGACACGCTGGTCAGCGGCGTGAACGACGGGGCGTCGCTCGCCGGGAACGACTCCTCACTCATTTCGTCGACTTCCTCGTCGAGCCGCTTGCGCTCTTCCTCGCTCTCCTGGGTACGCGTTGCGGGTTCCTGCTCATGCCGATCCTGGGGCCTGGTCATCCTGCACCTCGTCCGCCAGAGTGCGCCGGGGAGCGCCAGCGGCCCGTTCACGGTACGGCGGCAGCGCTGCGCGGCGGATGAACGCCGTTACAACGCGCTCGCGAAAGCGTGACAACCCGCTACACGAGGGAGACAACCCCGGCCCCTGGGAGCGCCGTGCGCCCTCGGCCGGAACGCGTAGACTTTCAGGTCATGAACACGCTGATCTTCGAAAAGGATGGCCCGATCGGCATCCTCACGCTCAATCGTCCCGAGCGGCTGAACGCCATCAACCACGAAATGCTGCGCGAACTGCGCGCCTTCTGGGATGAGCGTCACCGCGACTACTCCACCCGCATCGTCATCATCACCGGCGCCGGCCGCGGCTTCTGCGCCGGGCTCGACCTGAAGGCTGGCAGCGAACAGGGCCAGTGGCAGCCGGGCGTCGGCCCCGTGCAGGATGCCTACACCTTCCAGAGCGACATCGCCGACCTGGTAGTGAAGATGCGCCGCGCGCCGCAGCCGATTATCTCCGCGGTGAACGGTCCTGCCACGGGTGGCGGCCTCTCGATCGCCATTGCCTCCGACATCCGCATTGGCACCGAGAACGCCCGTTTCGCCTGCTCGTTCCTCAACCTCGGCCTCAGCGGCTGCGATGTCGGCAGCTCCTACCACCTGCCGAAGATCGTCGGCGCCGCCCATGCCGCCGACATGATCTACTCCGGCCGCCTCGTCGATGCCGCCGAGGCGAAGGAAATGGGCCTGATCACGAAGATCGTCGAGCCGGACCAGCTCCTCCCGACCGCGCTCAGCATCGCGAAGGGCATCGTGACCCGCTCGAGCCCGCTCGGCCTGCGCCTCTCGAAGGAAGTGCTCAACGAGACGGTCACCGGCATCTCGCTCGAAAACGCGCTCAAGCTTGAAAACCGGAACCAGATCCTCGCCTCCCAGACCGCCGACGCGCGGGAGGCCCGCCAGGCCTGGTTCGAAAAGCGCGATCCGCAGTGGAAGGACGCCTGACGCAGTCCCCTGCAACCACGTGACGAAGGGCACCCCAGGGTGCCCTTTCTTCATTCGCCTGGCACCGGGCACGGGGCACTGGGCCCCGGGCACTCAATTACGAAACCGCCACAACTCCCCGCACGCTGTTCGCCCACCGCCGTTACCGGGGATTGCACTCCGGCATACTGGGATGGAGAACCCCGGCGGAGGTGCAAGGTGGACCGAGAACGCGACCCGAAACTCCAACCGGAAACCTTCGTCCTCGGCGACTACCCGGATGCCGAGTCCGATTCCGCCGACGTGGACGAGCAGGCGGACCAGTCGTTTCCGGCGAGCGATCCCCCATCCTTCACCCCGGTTACCGGCTGTGGCGGAAGGTACGGAGCAAACCCAACGGAATACGCCACTCCACGGCGCTAAAACAACGCGCCGGTGGGTTCGCCATAGCCGTGGCTGATGCTAGAATCCACGGGACGTATGTCGTTGTATACAATCAGCGCCCCGCACGGGCGTTAGTTTTCGCGAAGTGAGGACACTGTGACCGAAATCGCCCGAGGTCTCGAGGGAGTAAACGTAACCACCACCAAGCTCTGCCGAATCGACGGGCAGAAAGGTGAGCTGGTCTACGCGGGCTACAACATCTACGACCTGGCCGAGCACTCCACCTTCGAAGAGGTCGCCTATCTCCTCTGGAACCAGCGCCTCCCCAACAAGCAGGAGCTGGCCGATCTCCAGGCAAAGCTCCACGCCGAACGCGGGCTCGACCCGCTCGTCGAGCGCGTCCTCCGCGAAATCTGGTCCGAAGTTCGGCCGATGCGAACCCTCGAGGTCGCGGTCGAGCTGCTCGGCGCCAAGGATGCGAAGTCGAGCGACCTCTCCCAGCCGCAGCTCAAGCAGACGGCCGCTCGCCTGACGGCGAAGATGGCCACCGTCCTCGCCGCGTACCACCGCCTGCGCAGCGGCCAGGAGCCGGTTCCTCCGCGCGACGACCTCGGCCATGCGGCGAACTTCCTCTACATGCTCACCGGCGAAGAGCCGAGCGACCTCGCCAAGCGCGTGTTCGATGTGGCGATGATCCTCCACGCCGAGCACGAAATGAACGCCTCCACGTTCTCCGCGATGGTCACCGCCTCCACGCTGAGCGACATGTACTCGGCCATCGCGTCGGCTATCGGCACCCTCAAGGGGCCCCTGCACGGTGGCGCCAACGAGGCCGTCTACAAGACGCTCGAGGCCATCGGCTCCGAGGAGAACATCCAGCCCTACGTCGACGGCCTGCTCGCGCGCGGCGAACGCGTCATGGGTATCGGCCACCGCATCTACAAGACGACCGACCCCCGCGCCGTCATCCTCGAGCGCCTTGGCCACCAGGTCGCCGCGACGTCGCCCGACCGCTGGTACTTCGACCTCTCGCTCAAGCTGCGCGACTACCTCGCCCAGAAGCTCGAAGGCAAGCCGCTCTACCCGAACGTCGACTTCTTCAGCGCCTCGGTCTACAAGATGCTCGGCATCCCGAGCGATCTCTACACGCCGATCTTCGCCCTCGCCCGGATCACCGGTTGGACCGCCCACCTGCTCGAGCAGTACGCCGACAACCGGCTCGTGCGCCCGAACGCGGTCTACCAGGGCGAAGAGAACAAGAAGTACGTCCCGATCGACCAGCGCTAGTAGCGCCTGCGCCTGTCACGCCAATAAAAACGGGAGGAGCGCCGCTCCTCCCGTTTTCTTCTTCTGCCCATTTCTCCCGCTCATTTCGTCACCCCACTCCTCGTAAAGGGGACGCCCGGGGCCACGGAGAAGTTCCATCAGGCATTGGATGGGCCTCCCAGGCGAGCGCCTGGCCCGGCCTCGCGATAGATTCATGCATGTGGACATCCTCGCCAGGCTCGCCGAAGAGTACCCCGCGTGGTGGATCGACCTCATGGGCGAACACAACCACGTTGGCGGGCCCGACGCTACGCGCTGGCTGCTCGAACGCGCAAACCTTCGCCCCGGCGCGCGCATGCTGGATGCCGGGGCCTTCGTTGGCGCCGCCGCGCGCTTTGCGGCTCTCGAAGCTGGCGTTCGCGCGGTCGCCACGGACCTCGCCTACGACTTCCTCGCCGCCGGCCGCCAACTCAAGGGCGGCGAGCTGGTCGAGTGGGTCGCCGCCGATACCCGCCGCCTCCCGTTCGCCGACGGCACGTTCGACTCCGTCTGGTGTCTTGATACCACGATCGTCCCGTCCGAGCTGAGCCGGGTCGCCGCTTCCGCGGCCACGCTCTGCCTGTCGGCCGAGGTGCCGTCGGATAACCGCGGCGGATTCGAAGCCACGCTCGACGAATGGGCCGAATACGGCTGGCGGCTCGCCGCGCACCGCCCGATGACGCTGGAAGCGCTCCAGGTGTGGCGCCGCGCCGAGGCAGACCTGGTCGCCCGCCGCCCGTACTACGAGCCGCGCTACGGCACCCGTGCCTATAACGCGCAGCTCGACCACCTTGGCGACCTTGTGCGGGCGTACGAGCGGGGCGGTGTTGGCCACGCCCTGCTTGTCTTGACCCGGGGCTGACCTACCCCCGGACCGGGACGCGCCATCCGCGGGCGGGCCGCTATACTGCCGCGTCCGAAACCCACCACACGGAGCCCAGCATGACGTCAGCGTTTGCCTTCGACGGGCGGCTCTCCTTCCATCTCGCTGTTGCCGATCTCGACCGCGCCGTCGCGTTCTACCGCGACGTGCTTGGCCTGAAGGAGGTCGTTGTCTCGTACGAGTACAACTGGGCGGGGTTCGAATCCGGCGTGCCCGGGTGCACCATCGGGATGGGCGTAGATCCCGGTGGCGTGGGCGCCTGCCAGTCGTCGATCAGCTTCGGCGTCGCCGACCTCGACGCAGCTCGCGAGGCGCTCCAGCAGCGGGGCGTTCGCTTCGAACCCGAGAATATCGAGGTAGGCGACCAGGTCAGGCTCGCGCTGTTCCAGGATCCCGATGGCAACTCGCTGATGCTCTCGCAGCGCCTTTCGTGACTACCGGCGGGCGCGGGACTCGCGGACGAGCGCCCGGAGCCGCCGGTCGATGTCCTGGGCGACTCGTCTCGGCTCGAACTCCTCCCGCGCGAACCGCATGCCTTCTTCGTTCAGGCCGAGCTCGCCGCGCTTGTGGCGTTCGAACAGGTCCAGCAACTCGGCCTTGACTGCCTCGAGACCCCGCGCCTGGCGAACGCCGGTCATTGGGTACGTCCAGATCACGTGCCGCCCGCGCGACAGTGCCTCGAGCGCCATGAACGAGGTCCCATCGTGGGTGGTCAGCCGAACGAGAACCGTCGTGTCCCGGTAGATCGGGTCCATGTTCTCGATCCAGCCGGGGGCGCGAAGGTTCGGCGGCAGGGGACCCGGAAGCGTTCGCGGCGGCGATGGCACCACCGTGAACTGGATCTCCGGCAGTTCGTGCGGTAGCCGTAGCAGCGTCTCGACATCGAACACCTTGCGGTGTTCCGGGTTCTCGGGGAGGTAGAGCAGCGCGCGGAAATCGCCGGGAAGGGGTGGCGGCGGGTCCGACGAAAGGTCAACCACCGGCAGCGGCTGGTAGTCCGCCTTTACACCGATTTCGGCGAGCTCCTCCCCCAGCCACGGCGCGTCGCACCAGTGGGTCGCAACGCGAAGGAATCGCTGGTCGATATTTCCGCGGCGGTGTTCTTCCAGCGCCACCAGCACGTCGGTGCCGACCCAGTGGATGACGTACGGCCGGCGCCAGGCGCGGCTGAATATCGCCTGCGGCGAACGCCGGTCCACCCTGCTGGTGATGTGGTAGATCGCGTCGGCGCGCAGGAGCTTGGGCAGGAGCGCCAGCCACCCCCGGGGATCGCGGCCCGGGTGCGCAACGTAGTCGGTCTCCCAGCCGCGTTCGCGGAGCGCCCGGCTGAGCAACTTGCTGAAGAACGGCAGCCCCAGGATGAGGAGGCGCGGTTTCCGTCGGGCCATCGCTATCGTTCGCCTTCCAGCACGATCGCGTCGCCCGCTACGACCGTCGCGTTCGCGGGCACGTCCTTCCGTACCACCGTATGCGCCCCCACCGTTGCGCACGAACCGACCGTAACTCCGTGGAGCACGGTCGCGCCTGCGCCGAGGTAGGCGCCCCGTTCGATTCGAACCGGCCCGGTTTGCCGCGGCCGCCGCTCCCGGAGCGGCCCGGGGCCCACGTCGATGTGTGTGATGAGCGTGCAGTTCATCGAGATCGTCGCTTCATCTTCGATGTACACCGAGTCGGCGAGGTCGATGAGTACGTTCGCGCCGAGGTGCACGCGGTCGCCGATGTGCAGCTTCGAGAAGTCGGTGCCGGCGTTCACGATGTGCAGCGGGCCGTGGATCGAGCAATCGCGCCCCACTGTGGCGCCATACTCCCGCAGGATGGCCGCGTGCTCATGAGTGGTTGTCCGGAGCTCCATCGCGATGCCTTCGATGCCGTCCCGCAGGTAGCGTGCGCGCCGGCGCTGCCGTCCGAATCCCCCGAGCAGGCGCCGCACCGGCCGTGCCAGCGGCGCGATCGACTGCCGGAACGTAGCAATCGAACTCGAACTGTTCCTACCGGGCATGCCGCCTCGCAATCATTAAGTGAGTAAAACGTCCGTAAACAATCAATGGGGGACAAGGCCGGGGCGGACCTTGCCTTGCCCTCACCACAGGTCACTCCTACCCTGCTTAGACTGGGAATTGAGTTCCAACGTGTGAGGCAGTATGAAGCGAAGTTTTCTCCTGGGGCTGGGGCTTATCAGCGCCACTGCCGTGGCGATTCCGGCGACCGTTATCGCTCAGTCCGCGCCGCCCGAACCGCCTGCAACCTACTACGGCTCTGCGAATGGCGCCACCGTTGGGCAAAAGGTCCTTGCCATCGTCTACAACGGCAACACGCCAACGGTGTGTGGTGAAGGCCAGGTCCTCGAACACGAGGGCGCGACCGTGTACACCGTTGATGTGGTGACCAACTCCCAGGTTCCCGGCTGTGGATCGCCCGGCCGCACGATTCGCTTCTACCTGCCATCCGGCCCGGGCATGAACGCGATGTTCGCGAGCGAAACGGCCACCTGGAGCGGCCCCGGCGGCTACGAGCGCAACCTCACCCTGAAGGAACTCGACCGCGCAGGCGAGCTCCCCATGGTCGCCAGCGACGGCGCGCTCGGGTAACCGTCCGTCTCGACACAAACACAAGGCCGCCCACCCGGGCGGCCTTTTTCGTCTCCCGGATACCGCCGCGCGGCACGAAAAACGGCCCCTTCCACTGGAAGGGGCCGTCGATTTCGCGCTGGTAGAGCCGTCACGCGCGCGGCAGGCCGAGGCCTCGCGTGGCGATGATGTTCCGCTGAATCTCGCTCGTGCCGCCTTCGATCGTGTTCGCGATCGACCGCAGGTACATGTACTTGATGCGACCCTTGAGCGGCACCTCCGGCCCGGGCGACTTGCCGTCGAGCTGACCGTACATCCCGAGCAGCTTCATGCCCGTCCGGTAGATGCGCTGGTTCAGCTCCGTGCCGTAAAGCTTCGCGACGCTCGACTCATGGCCGGGCGGCACCCCTTCCTTCGCCTGCATCGAGACGATCTTGTAGCTCATCATCGTAGCCACGTTCGCCTCGATGAAGCGGTCGACCAGCTCGGTCCGGACCGCCGGGTTGTGAGCGAGCGTCGACGTGCCGTCGCCGCGGTGTTCGCGCGCGAACTTCGCCAGGTCCTCGACCACCTGGCGGGCGCCGATCGCCGAGCCGATGTTCGAGCGCTCGAAGCTCAGCGTCGTCTGCGCCAGGTACCAGCCGCGGTTCTCCTCGCCGATGATGTTCTCCCGCGGGACGCGAACGTCCTCGAAGAACACCTCGTTGAACTCGTGCGAGTCCGCAGCGTTGATGAGTGGCCGCACGGTGATGCCCGGCGACTTCATATCGACGATGAAGTAGGTGATGCCACGGTGCTTCGGCGCATCGGGATCAGTGCGCGCGAGCAGGATCATCCACTTCGCGAGGTGCGCGCCCGAGGTCCAGATCTTCTGGCCATTGATGATGTAGTCGTCGCCATCGCGAACGGCCCGCGTCTGGAGCGAAGCGAGGTCGGAGCCGGCGCCCGGCTCGCTATACCCCTGGCACCAGATCGCGTCGCCGCTGAGGATTTCGGGCAGGTACTTCTTTTTCTGCTCTTCGGTGCCGTGGACGATGAGCGTCGGACCAGCGAAGCCCACGGCGATGCCGAAGGGGCGCGGCGCGCGAGCTTCCGCCAGCTCGGAGTTGAAGATGAACTGCTCCATGACGCTCATGCCGGCGCCGCCGTATTCCTTCGGCCAGGCGGGGGCGATCCACTTCCGCTCGGCCAGCTTCTTCATCCACTCCCGGGTGCCCTGCTGGCTGAACGGGTCGGCGCTGCCGCCCTTGGGCGCTTCCTTCGCGATGAACTCGCGCACTTCCTTCCGGAATGCCGCCTCTTCAGGCGTGTCTCGAAAATCCACCTGAGACCCCTTCGTTTCGAATGTCGTTCACGAATCATAACGCCCGGCTCTTTAGCCGTCAGTCAACGGCGCCGAGGCAAGATGAGCCAGGATCTCCCGGGACACATCCCCGAACCGCTCCTGGATCAGCCAGTGCCCCGCATCGAGCTCCACGAACCGGAACGGCCCGGTCATGTACTGGTCCTGCGTCGCGATTGTGGCGCGCCCGACGGCCTGGTCGCGGTTTCCCCAGATCACGAGCGTCGGCGTGGCCACCTTCTCCGGCACTTGCGGCGCGTCCGACTGCGGCATGCCGAACGAGCCCCGGTACCAGTTCAGCGCGGCTGTCAGCGCCCCCGGCTGCGTGAACACCGACAGGTACTCCTCCACCTCCTCCGGCGAGCTCTCGGTCCAGACCGCCCTGAGCATCGCCCAGTCGTTCTCGGCAAAGGCCGCCTCCGCAACCCCCGGCTCCTGGAAGAACGTGATGTACTGGCTCTTCTGCTGCTGGTCCGGGTCTTCCCGGTACGCCTTGCCATACGACGCCGGGTGCGGGATCGAAAGCGCGGTCCACGTCTGGATACGCTCGGGATAGGTCATCACCACGCGCCAGCCCACGCCTGCGCCCCAGTCGTGCCCCACCAGGTGGAACCTGTCGACTCCCCAGGCGTCCGCCAGTGCGATGACGTCGGCGGCGAGCAGGTGTGTCTGGTAGTTCTCGCGGCCTTCGGGGCGCGCACCGGGGCTGTAGCCCCGCTGGTCGGGCGCCAGGCAGCGGTAGCCCGCCGCCACCAGCTTCGGCATCAACTCGACCCACATGTGCGACGTCTCCGGGAAGCCGTGGAGCAGAATGACCGGCTCTCCCGAATCTCCTGCTTCCCGGCAGCGAAACGTCATCCCGTTCGCCGCGATCTCACGGATGCGTACTTCTGTGGACATTCCCTCCTCCCTTCGTTCGAACGCCGGGCGAGTATACCCGCCACGACAAGCCCGGGAAGAGCGGGACGATCCGAAGGCACGCTTCGGTCACGAAAGGCGCCGGTTCGCCGTGCCCGGTGCCCGGTGGCTGTTGGTGACGGGGGCCGGGGCGGACAGCCCCGGAGGGACAGAGCCTGCTTCAGGAGCTGTGGCTAGCTGCCAGCGTCCACCGACACCGTGGCCATCGTCCGGGCCCCGGTTTCGCTCGAATCTTCGGGGTTCGGTGCGCGGCTCGGCCGGGCGAACAGGATGGCCAGCGCCGCCGCATACGTGACCGCTGCCGTAACGGTGAACGGGATGGTGTAGCCGTCGGTCTGGTCATGGAGGAACCCCACGCCGATCGGGCCAAGGCCGCTCCCTACCTGCCCGGCCATGCTGATCAGCCCGAAGATCGACCCGAACGACAGCATCCCGAAAATCTCGCCCACCAGCAGCGACTGCATCATGTACACGTTGCCGATGGTGAATCCGAAGATGAGCGTCAGCACCCACGTCGAAAGCACGTTGTCGATGTAGACGATCAGCAGGATCGCCGTCGCCTGCACCACGAACAGCCCGAACGTCAGCAGGCGCTTGTCGATGCCATCGGCGAAGATGCCGACCACCAGCCGCGCCAGGATGCTGCCGAGCGCCGTTACGCTCAGCGTGAACGCCGCCTCGCTCCGCGAACCAAGCCGGTCCTCGAGGAACGAGACCTGGTGGATGATGTAGCCGGTCTGCGCCACCAGCACGAGCAGGAAGGCGATGAAGATCGCCCAGAACCCGACGGTCCGCATCGCTTCCTTGCGCTTCCAGGTGCGGTACTGGTTCGCCGCTGCGGGCGTGGTGTTCGGGGTGATGGGTGTTGGGTCACCGTCTGGCGGCAGGTTCATGTGGGCCGGGTCGAACACGATCACGCCCAGCACCACAGGCAGTCCGACCACCAGCACGAGCCCCCCAAGGACTGGCGTCGCCAGTTCGAGCCCGCCGACGTCGATCAGCCGGCTGGCCACCGGTGCCAGGATGACGCCGCCGAGCGACACCCCGGTCGACGACACGCTCATTGCCAGCGCCCGGCGCCGCACGAACCAGCGCGTCATGATCGCGTTCACCGCCACACCGGCCGACATGCCGAACGCGACGGCGAACACGAAGTACACCAGGTAGAGCAGCCAGAGCTGGTTCACCAGCCCGATGAACGTCGCGCTGACGCCGTTCAGCACCATCCCGACGGTCATGAACCCGAGCGGGCCCCGCCGGTCGATCATCGGGCCGACGACGACCGCCGTGAGGCCCGAGACCGTGAAGTAGATCGCGGGCGCAACGCTAACCTGCGTGTTGCTCCAGCCGTGTTTGTCCTCGAGCGCGCCGAGGAAGACGGGCAGGCCGTAATAGCCCACGCCCACGCCCACGAGCATGAGCAGGGCGCACGCCACCGCAATGTACCAGCCGTAAAAGATGCTTCCCGGCAGGATCCGGGCCGCCGGGGGGACTCGATGCTTCGCCGCCTCTACCATTCGCATCAGTCTAGTCGATAGAACGGCTGTGACGGGAAGTCCCCGGCGCTGCTTTCACACAGCCGGTCCTACTTGTCGCGAACAACCTCCCCGAGCGCTGCCTGTGCTGCCGCCAGCCGGGCGATCGGCACCCGGAACGGGCTGCACGACACGTAGTCCAGCCCGGTTCGCACGAAGAAGTTCACCGATGCCGGGTCGCCGCCGTGCTCGCCGCAGATGCCGACCTTCAGGTTCGGCCGGCTGCTTCGCCCGCGCTCGGTCCCGATTTCGACGAGCTGCCCCACGCCCTCCTGGTCCAGCACCTGGAACGGGTCATCCGGGAAGATGCGCTCTTCGACATAGGTGGGGACGAACCGCGCGCTGTCGTCGCGACTGATGCCCATCGCTGTCTGCGTCAGGTCGTTCGTCCCGAACGAGAAGAACTCGGCGATTTCCGCGATGCGGTCGGCTACCAGTGCAGCTCGCGGGAGTTCGATCATCGTGCCGACCATGAAGTCGCCGTCGTAGCCCACTTCGCCCGCAACGCGCCGCACGATGTCGCCCTGCCGCTTGAGCTCCTCGGGTGTCTGCACCAGCGGGATCATGATTTCCGGGTGCACCTCGATGCCCTCGCTCCGCACTTCCCGCGCAGCTTCGAAGACCGCGCGCGCCTGCATCTCGGTGATCTCCGGGTAGACGATGCCCAGGCGGCACCCCCGGAACCCCAGCATCGGGTTGACTTCGCGCAGCTGCTCGACTTTCGCCTTCAGCCGCGCATACTCCACGCCCAGCTTTCCCGCGAGTTCGCGAATTGCGCTGTCCTCGTGCGGGAGGAACTCGTGCAGCGGCGGGTCGAGCGTTCGAATCGTCACCGGGAGGCCGTGCATCGCCCGGAAGATGGCGGCGAAATCCTCGCGCTGGTACGGCTCGATCTTCGCGAGCGCTGCCCGTCGCTCCTCGGGCGTCTCCGCGACGATCATTTCGCGCACGGCGTCGATCCGGTCGCCCTCGAAGAACATGTGCTCCGTGCGGCAGAGGCCGATGCCCTCGGCTCCGAACTCGCGGGCTGCCGTGGCGTCCTGTGGCGTATCTGCGTTCGCCCGCACCCGCACGGTCCGGAACTCGTCGGCCCAGTCCATCAGCGTCCGGAAGTCGCCCGAAAGGGCCGGCTGCTCGGTTTCGATGCGCCCTTCGAGGACTTCGCCCGTCGAGCCGTCGAGGGTGATGAAATCGCCGCGGCGAATCGTCGTGCCGTTCACCGAGAACGAGCCAGACTGGAGGTCGATGTTCAATTCGCTGGCGCCCGCGACGCAGGGCTTCCCCATGCCCCGCGCCACCACCGCTGCGTGAGACGTCATGCCGCCGCGGGCGGTCAGCACGGCCTGTGCCGCCACCATCCCGTGGAAGTCTTCCGGCGCCGTTTCCGGCCGCACGAGAATGACCTGCTCACCCTGCCGCGCGAGGGTCTCTGCTTCGTCGGCGTCGAACACGACCTTGCCGGTCGCGGCCCCGGGCGAGGCGGGCAGCCCCTGCGCGAGCTTGTGCGCCCGGGCGCGCGCCTCCTCCTTGATGGTCGGGTGCAGGAGCTGTTCGAGCGCCCCCGGTTCCACGCGCTTCACCGCCGTCTCGCGGTCGATAAGCCCCTCGTTCACCATGTCGACCGCGATCTTCACGGCCGCCGCGCCGGTTCGCTTCCCGGTTCGCGTCTGGAGCATCCAGAGCTTCCCGCGCTCGACGGTGAACTCCATGTCCTGCATGTCCTTGTAGTGCCGTTCGAGCTGGTCGGCGTACCGCGCGAACTCGCGGTATACCTCCGGCATCTCCTGCTCGAGTTCGCTGATCGGCCGCGGTGTGCGGATGCCGGCAACCACGTCTTCGCCCTGCGCGTTCACCAGGTACTCACCGTAGAGCCGGTGTTCGCCGGTCGCCGGGTTGCGACTGAAGGCCACGCCGGTGGCGCTGGTGTTCCCAAGGTTGCCGAACACCATTGCCTGCACGTTCACCGCTGTGCCGAGGTCGTCGGGGATCTTGTTCAGCCGCCGGTAGTCGACCGCGCGCCGGCCGTTCCACGAATCGAACACGGCAGCGATCGCTCGCCGGAGCTGCTCCATCGGGTCATCCGGGAACTCGACGCCCTTCTCCTCGCGGATGATCTGCTTGAAGCGCTCGGTGATCTGCTCGAGTTCCTGCTGCGAAAGCTCCTGGTCCTCGCGCCCGGCCTTCACTTCCTCCATGACGCGGTCGAAGCGCTCGCCTTCGACGCCGAGCACGATCCTCCCGAACATCTGCACGAACCGCCGGTAGGCGTCGGCCGCGAACCGCGGGTCGCCGGTCATCTCGGCGAGCCCGTGTACCGTTTCGCGATTGAGCCCAAGGTTGAGCACCGTGTCCATCATCCCGGGCATCGAAAACTTCGCGCCCGAGCGAACCGACACGAGCAGCGGGTTCGCCGGGTCGCCCAGCCGGCGGCCCATTTGCGATTCGACGTCCCTGAGCGCCGCTTCGACCTGCTCCATCATCCCTTCCGGGAACTGCCCCGTTTTCGAGTAGGCGTTGCAGGCCTCGGTGGTAATCGTGAAGCCCGGTGGCACCGGGACCCCGACCCGCGTCATCTCCGCCAGGCCGGCGCCCTTGCCCCCGAGGAGGTCGCGCATCGAGGCATCGCCTTCGCGGAACAGGTACACGTACTTGGTGCTCATCGCACACCCCTATCGTCGTTGGTTCGGCGTGCCTGCGGGCGCGCAGCATCACGCGCCGCTGTATGCAGCACCGCACGTTCCCATCGTGCAGCCCGCGCCATTCGCGGCGTCAGGGGGCGCGATGAGGCGTGTTACTACTCAGAGACCGGGGGACGAAATCGCGACGCTCCCGCAATGCTAGGCGTGCGGCGTCTCCCAGGTGGCCAGCCGCTGGAGCTCCGCCGACCGCCGCACCTCGTATGGACGCGCAGCCGTGTCGAGCGAGCGCAACTCCTCCGGGAGGCTCGCAACCGCGGCCCGTGCGCGTTCCTGCGCCGCACTCAGTGGTTCCCGTTCCCGAACCCTGCGGCCGTTCTGCATCAGCAGTTCGAGGACCGGCCGTCCACCGTCGGGCGGGGGCTCATCGGCCATCGCCATCAGGTCGTACTGCACCTGCCCGTCCTGTTCGAACCGGTACACCTGCTTCGGCCCCGGCAGCGTCGCCTTTCCGGTCGAACGCTTCATCTTCGGGCCGCCTTCGTCCGCGACGAGCTTGTACACCATGCCGAGCGCCGCCACGTCGCCGCCCGTGCCGAGCTGCGTCCCGACCCCGTACGCGTCGACCGGCGCGCCGTTCGCCCGCAACTCCGCGATGCGGTACTCGTCGAGGTCGCCCGAGGCGAAGATTTCGACCGACTGCAGCCCCTCCGCGTCGAGCACTTGCCGCACTTCTTTCGAGAGCCGGGCAAGGTCGCCGGAATCGAGCCGCACTGCCCGGATCTGCACCCGGTCGCCCAGTTCGCGGACTACAGCCGCCGCGCGCCGCGCGCCTTCCACCGTGTCGTAGGTGTCGATGAGCAGCGTCGTGCCCTTCGGGAACGTCTTGAGGAAGGCCCGGAAGGCGTCCGCCTCCCTGTCGAACGACATGACGTAGGAGTGCGCCATCGTCCCGCTGAGCGGGATCCCGTACAGCTGGCCGGCGAGCACGTTCGAGGTGCCCCGCGCCCCGCCGATGAAGCTCGCGCGGGCTGCCCAGAGCGCAGCGTCGGGGCCATGGTCGCGCCGCGGCGAGAAGTCGACGAACGCCCGGTCCCCGCACGCGATGGCCAGGCGCGCGGCCTTCGATGCCACCAGCGACTGGAACCCGACGCAGGTCAGCAGGAAAGTTTCCATTAGCTGCCCTTCGATGACCGGTGCGGTCACGCGAAGGACCGGTTCGTCCGGGAAGAAGAGTTCGCCCTCCCGCATCGCCCACAGCTCGCCCGTGAAGCGGAGCTGTCGCAGGTGTTCGAGGAAGGGTTCGCGAAACACCCCGAGGCTTCGCAGGTACGCGATCCCTTCGTCGCCGATCGAGAAATTCTCGAGGAAGTCGGCGGCGTCCTCGGTCCCACAGGCAATGAGGAAGTTCCGCCGCTCGGGGAGCTTTCGCGCGAAGAGCTCGAATGTTGCCTGCCCCTCCATCCCGTGCTCGAAGTAGCTCGCGCTCATCGTGAGTTCGTAGAAGTCGGTCAGGAGGGAGACGTTGTGGGGGCCAACGAGTTCCATGGAAGTCACTCGATGTGCGCGCCGGCTTCCTGCATCAGCGCGATTGCCTTCTCGCCATCACCGGGTGCCAGGTCCACCGCACGGATGCCCGCCCGGATTACCGTTGCGTCGAACCCCAGCCGGATCGCGTCGAGCACCGTGTCTCGCACGCAGTAGTCGGTAGCCAGCCCGACCACGACGACCTTCTTGATGCCCTTCTCGCGGAGGATGTCCTCGAGCTCCGTCGGAACATGCTCACCCGTTTGGGCATGCCTCATGCTGAACCCGGAGTAGCCATCCTCGCCGCCCGTGCCCTTCTTCACCATCGGTCCGTCGACCACTTCGAGGCCCGGGTACAACTCGGCGCCCCAGGTGTCGTGCACGCAGTGCACGGGCCAGGTGCCGCCGTCCTTCTGGAAGTGCGGCGTGGTCTCCGGGTGCCAGTCGAGCGTGTACACCACAAGGCTGCCGGCGGCTTTGGCGCGCCGGATCTCCTCGTTCATCGCTTCAACGGCCTCTTCGCCGCCCGGCACGTAGAGGCTGCCTTTCGGGTCCGCGAAGTCGTTCTGAGCGTCCACGACAATCAGTGCGGTTTCCGGGTCATACTCCACCATGTTGCTCACTATACAGGCGCTGCCGAACGCCCTGGCGCCTTCGAAATGAGGGCTGTTATCGCACTTTCCGCTAGACTGGACTCCTGGCCATGTAGCAGGCCCCACCGGTCACCGCATGGCACTGGCTCTGAATGTTCGCCGGGGCGCGCGTTTATGGCGTGTAACCCGCAGCCCGGTATGATTTCGTGGTTACGTTTGCAAGGGATAGACAACGATGGCCTACGAGCTTGACCTTCTGAACCCGAACGACACGCGCCCCGAGCGCCCCGACTTCAGCAGCGGCGACACCGTCCGCGTGCATGCCAAGGTGGTCGAAGGCGACAAGGAGCGCATCCAGGTCTTCGAGGGCATCGTCATCCGCAAGCGCCGGAAGGGGCTGTCGTCGAACTTCACCGTCCGCAAGATCTCGAGCGGCATCGGCGTCGAGCGCACGTTCCCGCTCTACAGCCCGCGCGTCGACAAGATCGAGGTCGTGCGCCGCGGCAAGGTCCGCCGCAAGAACCTGTACTACCTGCGTGGCCTCACGGGTAAGGCCGCCCGCATCAAGGAAAAGCGGTAGTCTTCACTGGCTGTCACATGTTCGAAGCCGCCCAACCCGGGCGGCTTTGTTGTGTCCGAACCTACCGCTCGACCGACGCGATGAAGGTGTAGAGGGGCTGCCCACCGTGCACCACTTCGACCTCCGCCGCAGGGAACGCGTCGCGTAGCGCGGCCTGGCACTCCGCCTCTTCCCCGGCGCTTGCCGGTTCGCCGACAAAGACCGTGATGACGCCGGCATCGGCCCCGCCGGCCTGTTGCACCCCTTCGACCAGGGCCTCGACTGCCGATTCGGCGGCCACCGCCAGCCTGCCGTTTACCAGCCCGATCGCCTGCCCGGCACGGACCGCCACTCCATCGGCCTTCCGGTCGCTCGTCGCCCGGGTGACCTCGACGCACGCCGCCCCGGCCATCGCCTCGCCCATCCGGGCAAGGTTGTTGCGCGCGGTGTCCACCGGATCGAAGGCCAGCGCCGCAGCCAGCCCCTCGGCGAGGTTCCGCGCCTCGACGACGTGCAGCGTGCAGCGCGTGAGACCGGCAGCCTGCTGCGCGGCCGCAACGACGTCCCGGTGGTTCGGCAGGACGATGACGTCCGCAACGCCCAGCCGATCCGCCGCGCTGGCGATGCTCCCCGCGCTGGGCCGCCACGATGCGCCGGCGTCCACTGTCGCTGCCCCGAGGCTCTCGAACATAGCGCCGATGCCTTTGCCCGGGCTCACCGCCAGCAGCCCCGTCAACGCCCCAGCACCCGTTCCGCTTTCGCGAAACCGGCCGTGCTGGCTGGTCATGTCTTCGACCTTCGCGCGCGTCACTACGCCGAAGGCCGCCGCGCCATCGAGCACGGCCTGCCCGTCGTCGGTATGGACATGAACGTGCAGCGCCTCCGGATTCCCCACGACTACCACGGACCGGTTGCCGCCCGATTCAGCCCAGGCGCGCACAGCCTCCACGTCGAGCAACCCGTCGCGGGGTTGCAGCAGGAACTCCGTACAGTAGCCGAACGCTTCGGTCCCGTGGCTGGCGAGCTCCGCAATCGGCCGCTCGGGCATCTTTGGCAGTTCTGCCGGTTCGCCGGTGAGCGCAGCGACCATCCCGCGCAGGATGACGCAGATGCCCTCGCCGCCGGCGTCGGGCACCCCGGCCTCACGAAGTCTTGGGAGCTGGTCAATCGTTCGCGCCTCCGCCGCCTCGGCAGCCGCCAGCGCCGCACGGAGGACCGGGAGGCAGGCTGCGCCCCGGCCTTCGCCAGGGAGCTGTCTCGCGGCTTCCCGGGCAGCCGCACCGGCTTCCCGAAGTACGGTCAGCATTGTCCCCTCGACCGGTTCGCTGACGGCACGATAGGCGGCCTGCGCTGCCGATTCGAGGCCACGCGCGAGCGCCGCCGCGTCGAGCGGAGCATCCGGTTCATCAATGGCGGCGGCGAACCCGCTCAGCGCCTGCGAGAGGATCACGCCGGAGTTGCCGCGGGCGCCGTAGAGGGCTCCCTTCGCCAGCCCATCGAGAACCGCTTTCGGCGATCGCAGGGAAACCAGCGCCGCGGTTTCCACGGCCTCGCGCAGCGTCGCGGCCATGTTCGTGCCGGTGTCGCCATCGGGAACCGGGTAGACGTTAATCGCGTCTACCGCCGGCGCTGCGTCGGCCAGCAGCCGGGCCGCGGTCGAGACGACGGAGAGCAGGTCTTCGCCGGTCAGGAGCGCCGGTTGATGTGGCGGATCGCCCTCGGTGGGGGCTGCGGTTTGGCCGTTGTGCGGCGTCGATGCTACCATTCCCTTTCGCGGATCATCTCAGATAAAGGTAGAACACGCATGGCTAGTGGCGCCTGCGACGTTTGCGCAAAGACAACGCAGTTCGGCCGGCACATTCGGCACAGGCACTCCGGGCGCTGGGAACGGAAGGCGCCGAAGAAGAGCCGCATGTTCCGACCCAACGTTGCCAAGCACCGGGTCTTCATCAACGGCTCGTGGCAGCGGCTGAACATGTGCACGCGCTGCCTTCGCACGCTCGTCAAGGTCTAACGCACCGTTTTTCCAGCGGCGAACACCGAAGCGGCCCAACCGGGCCGCTTCTTTTCGTGCTCCAAATCAGACGGCCGGGATCACCCGCTTGATGACCGCCTTCGTGAACTCCATCGTGTTCAGCGAACCCCCGAGGTCGCGGGTTCGCTCGCCGCTGGCGATGCAGTCCCGCACGGCATCGATGAGCCGCTTGCTCATGTCCCGCTGCCCGAAGTACTCGAGCAGGTAGCCGTAGGCCTCGATGGCGCCGGAGGGGTTCGCGATGCCCTTGCCGGCGATATCGGGCGCCGTCCCGCCGGCCGGGTCGAAGACGCCGATAATCGGCTGGTGGCTCGGGGTGAACGCATACGACGCGCTGGCGCCCAGCCCGATTGAGCCGATGAGCCCGTAGACCGCGTCGCTCAGGAAGTCGCCGTATTCGTTCGGGCACACGATCACGTCGAACTGCTCGGGGGTGATGATCACCTTGGCGAGCAGCGAATCGAACAGCTCGCGCCGGTGTTCGGTGTTCCGGTACTCCTGCGCAACCTCGTCGACGATCTCTTCGAACAGCCCGTCGGCCGCCCGCTGGATCGTGTACTTGCTCGTCGAAACCACGCTCTGCCGGTGGCGTTCGGCCAGCCGGAAGGCGAAGTGTGCCGCATGCTCGACCGGGATCCGCTCCATCACGCGGATGCTCACCGCTGAATACCGCCCGAGCCGGATGCCGGCGTCCTCGTATGTGCCTCCGACCGCCACGCGCACCACGTGCAGGTCGATGTTCCCGGTGTAGTTGCGGCTCACGCCCGGGTAGCTGCGGCAGGGCCGGTGAATGACCGCCAGGTTCAGCCGATCGCGGAGCACCTGGTTCGGGCTCAGCGTCTTCGTCACGGTTGGGTATTTCATTGCCGCCCCAAGCTCGCGCGTGAGCTCGACGCCTTCGTCCAGCGCGGCTGTGCTCGCCTCTCGCCGTTCGAGGCTCCAGTCGACCGGCCGAAACGTGACCGGGTTCCCGAGGGCATCGTTCAGGGCGTGGATCGCGTCGCGCAGCTCGGCGGCGATGCCGTCTCCGTTCAGTTCGGCGACTTCGCGGGCCATGCACTTCTCCGGCGCGGTTTGACCCAGCCTACGACATTCGCGTCCCCACGCGGAATCAGCGGATCAACGCCACGCCCGCTCAGGCCGCGGCCATCAACTCCTGGATGTCGTGCGGCATCGACTGGACAAGCTGTCTCATCTGTCCCTTGCTCATGTGGGCCTTCAGCAACTTCGCTACCGACGCCACTACCCGCACCGGGTCGAGGTCGGGAAAAACGGCCTCGGCGCCCACTCGCTCGAGAAATGCCTCACGGTGCCGCAGGCGCTGGGGATTTCTCGTCGGATCCCAGCCTTCGTAGTAGATGCCCCGTACCAGCATCGGGAGCTGCGCTGCGAACTGCGCAACCTCCTCGATAGTGAGCTGGTCGCGAATCGTGTGCAGGAACGCGCGGAGCGCGAGGTAGGCGCGCTGCGGGTCGTCCGTATGCAGTTCTTCGCACAGCTCTTTTATCCATTCGTTCGTCTGCTGAACCGTCGCATCGATGCCAGCGACGCTGTTCTGAGGCATCGGTTCCCTCCGCCAGCAGCTCAGGCCGGGGATTCGGCCGGCGCAGCGTGATCGTGGTTGTGCGCTTCCTTACCGTGACGCTCGCTCTCCTCCTGCTGGCCGTAATCGTGGCTGTGGGTGAGCGGGCTGTGGTTGTGTTCGTGGGTGTGCCAGAACTCGCGATGTTCGAACCCGCCGCCTTCGGCGTGGTGGTGCACGACGTGGTAGTGGTCGTGGGAGTGCACCATTGGCTGGTGGGTGTGTGCCGGCTCGCGGCCTTCGCCTTCGGTGTACTGCTGCTTCGTCGACTGCTGAGACACAGACCACCTCTCTACCGGTTGGTCAAGCCAACATAACAGGGGCCTCATTCCCTCGAAGGAAGCGCGCAACCGGTCCGGATCTCGAAATCGTCAAAGGCGACTCTACGAAGTGTCGTTGGAAACACGCGGATATGACGGATCCGCGCGATTTCTCATAATCTGTCACGCTGCTAGACTCCCCTCGCCCCGGCATGTCAAGGCCATAACCCGCACTATTCGTCATGGATAAAAACCTCTCATGCCGGTAATCAGGGAGGACGTATGCTGTTGGCGCAGATCATGATCCCGGCGGCAAGTATTGCCGCCGTACTTTTCGCCATCTGGCTGGCGTACGACGTGCTGCGTCGCGATAAGGGCTCTGCGTCGATGCAAGCGGTCGCCGGCACCATTCTCGAAGGCGCGAACGCCTTCCTGAGCCGCCAGTACCGGACCATCGGCATCCTTGCCGTGGTGACGGCGGTCGTCGTTGGCGCCATCGTTGGCGTGTTCAAGGAGGACACCGAAACCGGCGTCCTCACCGGCGTCGCGTTCATCGTTGGCGCGCTGGCTTCCGGCGTGTCGGGCTACATCGGCATGTCGATTGCCGTTCGCGCGAACGGCCGCACGGCCGCCGCCGCCCAGAACAGCCTGGCCGACGCAATTAACGCGTCGCTCCGCGGTGGTGCGGTGTCTGGCTTCCTGGTGGTGGCGCTCAGCCTCATCGGCGTGTCGGGCATCTTCGCCATCTACTCCGCCGTGCTCGGCCACTCGGTGCAGACCACGCCGTTCCTGATCGTCGGGTTCGGCTTCGGCGCCAGCTTCGTCGCCCTCTTCGCCCAGCTCGGCGGCGGTATCTACACCAAGGCGGCCGACGTCGGCGCCGACCTCGTCGGCAAGGTCGAAGCCGGTATCCCCGAGGACGACCCGCGGAACGCCGCTGTGGTGGCCGACCTTGTGGGCGACAACGTCGGCGACTGTGCGGGCCGCGGCGCCGACCTCTTCGAATCGATGTCCGCCGAGAACATCGGCGCGATGATCCTCGGCGCCTCCATCTACGTCGCCACGGGCGATATCGAATGGGTGCTCTTCCCGCTCGTGCTCCGCTCGTTCGGCGTGTTCGCCACCATCCTCGGGATGGTGACCATCCCGTTCTGGTCCTCCCGCATCAAGGACCCGATGGGCGCCCTGAACGGCGGCTACTGGACGATCACCGTCCTCAGCATCGCCGCCCTCGCCTTCACCACCTGGGCCATGCTCGACGATGTCTGGTACTGGTTCTTCTTCTGCGGACTGGTCGGCATCATCGTCGGCATTGCCTTCGTCTACATCACGCAGTACTACACAGCGGGTTCGTGGCGCCCGGTCCAGGAAATCGCGCAGGCAAGCCGCACCGGCTCCGCGACGAACATCATCATTGGTACCGCGGTCGGTTTCGAAACGACGGCTGTTACGGCCGTGACGGTGGGCGCCGGCCTCGTCATCGCATTCGTCCTCGGCTACCAGGCCGACCTCGAGAACGTCAACAGCATCTCGACCGGCGTGTTCGGCACCGCGGTCGCGACCATGGGCATGCTGATGTCCGCCGCCTACGTCCTCGCGATGGACACCTTCGGCCCGATCACCGACAACGCCGGTGGCATCACCGAGATGGCTGAGGGCACGAAGCCCGAAGCCCGCCAGATCACCGACGCGCTCGACGCGGTCGGCAACACCACCAAGGCGCTCACGAAGGGGTACGCGGTTGGCTCCGCTGCCCTCGCCGCCTTCCTCCTCTTCACCGCCTACCTCGACGAAGTCCGGCTCGAGATGTCCCAGATCGCGTCGGACGACCCCTCGCGCTACGTCGAACTCCAGCAGGACAACCTCATCATTCCTGAAGGCGACGACCTGAGGACCGAGTTCACAGCGGCGGTGGCCGAGTACTCCGCGGCCCTCCACGCGCTCCGCGACGAAATTGGTGACGACGACCGTTTCAGCGAGGCCGACGTCGACACGCTCCTGGTCGCGGACCGCGAAGAGACCGCCGCGATCCTGAACCGCAAGGTGGCCGATGGCGATCTGACCGAGGAGCAGGCCCGGCCCTTCCTCGAATCGGGCAGCCCGCTCCCGCTCCCGCGCATCATGCCGGTGAACCTGGGCAAGGTCGACGTGTTCGTCGGTGCGCTTCTCGGCGTGATGCTCGTCTTCCTCTTCAGCTCGCTCGCCATTCGCGCCGTGGGCCGCGCGGCCGGCGGCATCATCGAAGAGGTTCGCCGCCAGTTCCGCGAAAACCCCGGCATCATGACCGGCGAAGTCCGCCCCGACTACGCTCGCGCAGTCGACATCACGACCCGCGCCGCCCTCCGCGAGATGATCGCGCCCGGCGTCCTGGCAGTCGGTATGCCGGTCGTGGTCGGCCTTATCTTCCGCTACGCCTTCGGCGGCGATGGCAACGAAGGCTGGTCCTCGGTCGCCGGCCTCCTGATGGTCGGCACCATCGGCGGCGTCCTCGTTGCCACGTACCTGAATAACGCCGGTGGCGCCTGGGACAACGCGAAGAAGTTCATTGAGGCCGGCGAGCTCCGGGATCCCGATGGCAGCGTCGTTGGCAAGGGCACCGAAACCCACGCCGCCGCGGTCGTCGGCGACACGGTCGGCGACCCGTTCAAGGACACCGCCGGCCCTGCGCTCCACGTCCTCGTGAAGCTGCTCAGCACGATCACGCTCGTGCTCGCACCCCTTTTCATTAGCTAATTCCCGGCGCGACGCACGGCACTCCGGGGAGCGAGGTGCGTCAGCAATGGCGCACCTCTTTCTTGTGTGGCTGGCCGGCGGTTCGCCACAATGCCCCGGCCGGGACCCCGGCCGGAGTGGATCTGTGCCCGCGCCTCTCGAAGGGAAGCTCGTCCGGCTTCGTGCCCGCGAACCCGAGGACGAACCGTATTACCACCGCTGGATCAACGACCCCGAAGTGTCGCGGTACCTGGCCGCGCGCTACCCGTTTTCCCACGCGCAGGAGCGCGAGTTCATTGCCACCCCGCCCGGCTACAGCCACTTCGTTGCGGCCGTCGTCACCCTTGCCGAAGGGCGCCTCATTGGCGATGTCGAACTCCGCCACGTCCAGCCCGAGAACCGCTCCGCCGAACTCGGCATCATGATCGGCGAACGCGAGTACCGCGGTCGCGGCTATGGCACCGACACAATGCGCACGCTCTGCCGGTTCGCGTTCGAGCAGATGAACCTGCACCGCATCGAACTGTTCGTCTTTGCCGACCACCAGCAGGCCATCAGCGTGTACGAACGCGTCGGCTTTCGCGTCGAAGGCCGCCGGCGCGACGCCATCTACAAGCACGGCCGCTATCACGACATGCTGGTCATGGGCCTGCTCGAAGGCGAGCTCCGGCTGGATGAATAGAACTGCTCCCCGCTGCCGCGTGGTATCGCAGAAAAACATGAAGTAAATGCCAGCAAGTTGCGATACGAACAGTGCGCACCAGGTTCGCCTGCACCGGGCCACTGATGGAGCAATTGTCGTAACCGGCAGTTCCCCGTGGCGCCCGTTGCCGGGTGAACCGTCCCCCGCCGCGTGCCTCACACTAAGCGTTGTGCGACATAAAGCACTCCTCTTCGAGGGGGAGCGAGGCCCAACTATGGGAGTGCTCTATAAAAGCTATTCGCGCTGGCCTACTATTCGGTAAATTTGTGATAGAAAGCGCAAAGACGGGTTGACAGGGTTGTTACCCGATTGATAGGGTCCCCCGTGGAGTTGCGAGACGTGCTTCGCGCTCGGGCACGCGCAACGCTGCGGAATGCGCTTCGGCGCAACGGGGGACCCAACTTCCGGGGTGAGTTCGGCAGCCATCTGCCGATAGGGCGACCTTCCGTCCGAACCCGTCAGCTAACCCCGTACGCAGAAGGAAGGCCTCGGGCAGGACAGCCCTACCAACGAGGCAAAGGCCCAGACCTCGGTTCATCACCCGTCGCTTGCGACTAGCAAGGAGAGAATACGCATGCCGGCTTTGCAGGAAGCCCCACCAAAGTCTTGTCCCAAGTGCCGCGGCTCGATCATCGTTGAGCGGGACTGGCACGGCACCTACGGCAGCTGCATCATGTGCGGCTACGTCCACGAAGTGCTCACCAGCCCGCCCGTCGACCTCGCGGCAGAAGAGGCCGCGCTGCCCCAGCGCCAGCGCCGGCGCCAGCCTTCCCACGGCAAGCTGCGCCTCTGATACTTCCCGCGTTTCCGGCTTCCGCGCCCCTGGATCTTTCCCCAGGGGCGTTTCTCTTTTCCAACGCCACCCCGGGTCTCTAGAATGCCCTCCACCATCTGGAGGGTTTCATGTACATCCGGCTCTCGATCGCGCGACCCCGCAAGGGCGATGAAGCGCGCCTCGAACAGGTCATGCGGCAGATCGCCGAAGCCGTCGCACAGCACGAGGGCTGCCTCGAAAGCTACGTCCTCAAGCCACACGACGACAGCGGCGAGATCGCTCGCATCGCTATCTATAAGGACGAGCACTCGGCCGAGCAGGCCGCCAACACCGACCACATCATGTCGCTCCGCGCCCAGCAGCACCTGCTCTCCGAGCCCGGCCACGTCGAGCGCGCCTTCTTTACCATCTAGTTCCCCCGTTCTCCACGATGTCACGCTTTGCACCCTGTTCCAGCCATTGCTCGCCTCACCGTCTCAGGTGTTTCCTTGAGGGTGCGTTCACAGCCGGCGCTTCCGGGATTTATGGGAACCCCATTAGGGAATCGACGGTGACTATTAGGGGGATCCCTAATAGGATGCCGACAGGTGCCGGTTAGACTTCAGGGTGTTGTGAGGGGATTCCCGGCCAGAAATGTGCGAGACTGGTGTCACTGGCCAAAGGAGCTGGTTACAGGCTCGCCCGGGAATAGCTCCAAATGGCGGAGGCAGAATTATGAGCTCGATTTCCCGCGTTGGTCGTCCCGTTAGTCGAACAGCACCGTCTTCCGGGGCGCCGGGTGGACACCGTATCCGCATCCTGCTCGTCGACGACCATGCCGTAATCCGGCAAGCCCTGCGGATGCTCCTCGAGAGCCAGCCGGAACTCGAGGTCGTCGCCGACGTGGAGAACGGCCGGGATGCCGTACAGGCTGTCGAGCGCTACAACCCCGACGTCGTCCTCATGGACGTCGTCATGCCCGGTTTGAACGGACTCGAAGCCACCCGGCAGATCCGGCGCGCCAGCCCCGGCACCCGCGTCGTCATGCTTTCCGGCTTCGTCGACGAAGATCAGCTCCTCGAAGCCCTGCGAGCGGGCGCCTCGGGCTACATCATCAAGAAGTCCGACGTCTCCGAGCTGGTGCTGGCCATCCAGACCGTTCATCGCGGAAATAGCTACTTCTCGAGCGCCCTCAGTGAAGGCTTCGACCTTGCCGAGGTGCTCTACCAGGCGAAGCGCGCCGACCAGCGCAGCGGCGTCGATGCCCTTACCCCCCGCGAGCGCGAAGTGCTCCAGCTTATCGCCGAGGGCTACACCAACCAGGGCATCGCGCAGGAGCTCTTCATCAGCGTCAAGACCGTCGAAGCCCACAAGTCGCACATCATGGCCAAGCTGCACGCGCGCAACCGCACCGACCTCATCCGCTACGCCCTGCGGAAGAACATCGTGCGGCTCGAAAGCGTCGAAGAAGGCCAACGCATGCTCGAAATGGGCGACGCGGACGCCGCCGCCGGCTAGCGACCGGCACCACCTGCGCGTATAGAAGTAAAGGCCCGGCAACCGCCGGGCCTTTCTTGTTGCCCGCGGTCCTGGCCGCGTCGTGGCACCCCGGCAGTTCACCAGCCGTCCAAATTGTGCTCGGGCCAGCTCGCGCGCGACCGGCCCGCCCAACCACTGAACCACCAGGACGATCCACTAACGCCCGCAGCTCCGCTCTCGACGTCGAAAGCCACCGCCGAACCTTTTCCCCTCTCGTCGCGACCACGCCCGGGGCTCGCTCCAGGAGCCAGTCGGCGCTCGGCGCCCCGCCGCTCGCCCGCCCGGCCGGCCTTCTCGCCAGGGGCTGCGCGAACGTTCGCCCTCGCATTTAGGGGATCCCCCGGGGCCAGTTAGGGACTGTTGCCCCTGCGGCTGGGCCTTTCCCGATAAACCCTCCCGCAGGCAGTTCCTACCCTGAGGCCACGCTTCCAGGGAGGTTTCCGCCCGGCCGTGATTGAGCTGACCCGCATCGACGGAACCACGTTCTACCTCAATCCCGACCTCATCGAGGTCGTCGAGGCCAGCCACGACACGCACATCACGCTCATCAACGGACACAAGTACGTGTGCACCGAACCCCCACCGGTCATCGCCGATCGCATCGTCGAGTACCGCCGCGCCTCGATGGCCACGCTCAGGAGGATTGCCTAAATGGACCTGGCGACCGTAATCGGCATCACTATCGCGGTCGGCGGCATCGTCGGCGGCAACATCGTCGAAGGCGGCAACCCGTCCGCACTGGTCAACCTTCCCGGCTTCCTGATCGTCATCATCGGCACGCTCGGTGCCTCGATCGCCTCGCAGCCGCTCAGCGTCCTGGCCGGTCTGCCCCGGGCACTGCTGACCGCCTTCTCTCCGAGTAACCAGCACAACCCATCCGAGACCGTCGAGCTCTTCGTCCGCATGTCCGACAAGGCCCGGCGCGAAGGCCTCCTCGCCCTCGAAGGCGATGTCCCCCAGATTCACGACGCGTTCACCCGCAAGGGTGTGCAACTGATGATCGACGGCACCGACCCGGAGCTTCTCCGCGAAATCATGGAGATCGACGCCGAGTCGATGAAGCACCGCCACGAGCGCAACTACACGGTGCTCGAATTCATGGGCGGTGTCGCCCCCACCATCGGCGTGCTTGGCGCGGTCATGGGCCTCATGACCGTCATGCAGCACCTCAACGAACCCGACCAGATTGGCCCCGGTATCGCAACCGCGTTCGTCGCAACCTTCTATGGCGTTGCCAGCGCGAACGTCCTCTTCCTGCCACTCGCCCGGAAGCTCCAGGCGAACAGCCGGAACGAGCAGCGCTACCTCCAGCTCGTTATCGAAGGCCTCATGTCCATCCAGGCCGGCGATAACCCGCGCATCGTTCGCGAAAAGCTCGAGGGCTTCCTGATGCCTGCCGAGCGGACCACCACCCGCTACGAAGAGGCCGGTGTCGCCGCGACTCCCATCTCGCGCCGGGAGGCCGCATGAGCCGCCGAACGTCCCAGGAAACCCGCGCCCACGAGAACCACGAACGCTGGATCGTCAGCTACGCCGACATGCTGACCCTGCTGTTTGCGCTGTTCGTGGTCCTCTACGCCACCAGCGACGCCAACCCGCGCAAGCTCGGCCAGGTCCGGGAATCCATCGACCGCGCATTCGACCGCGCCTTCAGCGTGGGCATCCTCCAGGGCAGCGGCAGCTCGCCGATTTTCGATGGCGGCGGGATCGTCCCCGGCATCAACGCCATCAAGGCGTCGAACATGGCCGAGATCACCGCGCACCTCAACGCCTTCGCTGAAGACCGCGGCATCGTCGGCAGGATCCAGATCCGCGAAGACCCCAACGCGATCACCATCAGCCTCGCCGACAACCTGCTCTTCGCTTCCGCGAGCGCCGAGCTCGCGCCGGGGAGCCAGGAAGTCCTGCTCGAAATCGCGCACATCCTGGCCGAGCTCCCGAACACCATCCGCGTCGAAGGGCACACCGACAACATCCCGGTGAACAGCCCCGAGTACGCCACCAACTGGGAACTCTCTGCCGCGCGCGCCTCCACCGTCCTCCGCTTCCTCATCGAAAGCGGGGGGCTCCCGGCAGAACGGATGGAGCTGGCCGGTTACGCCGACACCCACCCGATTGCCGACAACTCCACGCCCGAGGGCCGCGCCCTCAATCGCCGGGCCGACATCGTCATCGTCTACCCCACGCAAGAGGAGATTGACCGCGCCCTCGAGGTCGAAGGGACACAGCCATGAAGGAACTACGGATCCTGGTGCCACTCGCCGCGCTCTTCGCCGCTGCCTTCTTCTTCTACATCAAGCCGAACTACCTGGATGCAAAGGACCCCGTGGTCTACACCCCCGAGGACATGGCTGCCGCGCCGCGGCCCACGCTCACCCTGGAAGAGCGGGTTCTCAATCTGAACGCTCCGCCGGCGGCTCCGCGCTACGTGAAGCTCTCCGCCGCGCTCGAATTCGAAGACCCGAATCGCGAATGGCTCGGGCTCGAAGGTGAAGCCCTCGCCTCCAGGAACAGGGCCTTCGCCGAGGAGCTCAAGCCGGAAGTCCACCGCATCTGGGACGTCATCACCGCGGTCGTTGGCTCCAAGACCATCGACCAGGTGGCGACTCCCGAAGGGCGCGACCAGCTCAAGGTCGATCTCGTGAACGCCCTCAACGACCAACTCCACAGCCGAAAGGTCGCGGACATCTACTTCGTGACCTTCATCACCCAGTGAGGCCGTACCCATGTCCGACCCAAGGTTGGTGCTCTCTCAACTGCTTTCGCCCGCCCAGGCCGACACGCTGACCGAAGCCGGCCGCACACTCTGGCAAACCGCCGTCCCTGCGCTCGAAGGCGTGCTTGGCGCCGCGCCCTCGCTGACCGAGATTTCCGGCCGGCTGGCCATGCCCGAGGAGCTCATCGGCGACTTTGCCAGCCCGCACATCGTGCTGCCTTTCGAAGTCAGCACCGACCGCGACCAATCGGCGAAGGCCTACCTGGTGCTCCCCACCGCAGTGGCCGCGCTCTTCCTGGATACCGGCGCTGATAACGAGGCCGAGCAGGAACAGCAGACCATGGTGGTCGCGTCGACGGTGCTCAGCCAGGTTGCCCAGGCGCTCAATTCGAACGCCTTCCCGAAGTGGTCGGCGGGTGTCGCGCTCGCCCTCGACGAGATGCAGGCCAACTCCATGTCGGACCTGCTGGCGAACTTCGAAGAGCCCGTGCTCGCATTCTCGGCGACGCTAGCTGCCGGCAAGGCGCTGCCGTTCACGCTCATCCTCCCCGGCACGTTCCTCGATATCCTCGCCGGCGCAGCCCCCGCCCCGGCGCCAGCGGCGAAGCCGAAGTCCTCGGTCGCCATCGACCCCACGCTCGGCTTCACGCTGACCGAGGAGGAAATCGCTGCCGCCGAGCTGATCGAAGAGATGCCAGCGCCGGAGGCGCCGCGCCCCGCGGCCGGGTCCGCAGCATCCGGTGATGCGTCCCGTGAGCCCACGCCGATTTCGCAGGGGCCGCGCGCCGCTCGCGCCCGGTTCGCCCCGCTGAACGAGCCCGACCGTCAGCCGGCACGCAACGGTATCGACCTCATCGCCAACCTCCACCTCAACGTCACAGTCGAACTGGGCCGGACCGAGCTCACCGTCGCAGAGGTGCTCGGCCTTGGCCCCGGCTCGGTCGTCGAACTCGACCGCCTGGCGGGTGAACCGGTCGACATCCTCGTGAACGACCGGCTGGTTGCCCGCGGCGAGGTTGTCGTCGTCGACGAAAACTTCGGCGTTCGCGTCGTCGAAGTTGTGCGGCGCGGCCAGGAAGTCGAGGAGCGCGCAGGGTGAACACGCCGCAGGACCGGAAGCGGCTGATCTGGCTCGGCGCGGTTGCCGCCGCCGTCGTGCTGTCGCTGGCGTTCGTCTATCTCATGGCGCCGTCGGCCAGCCCCGGCGCCGCCAGCAACGCACCGGTCCTGCGCCCGCAGTCCGAGTTCGCGACCACGGGCACCGATGGGAGCACGCCACTGGCGCTCGCGGATGAAGGCTCGCAACCGGCCGGCTTCAGCATGAGCGGCGGCCAGGCGTTCTCGCTCGCCTGGCGGCTCGGGCTCGTGATCGTCATCATCGCCGTCTCGATCGCTGGCCTGCGCTGGTGGGGCAAGCGTGCCGCCGCCCCTCGCAGCACCACCGGCTTCATCCGCGTGGTCGACACGCTGGCGATCAGCAACGGCCGCAGCATCCACCTCGTCGCGCTCGGCGACCGGGTCATCGTTGTGGGCGCCACCCAGCAGCAACTCACCTTCCTGAACGAACTGACGCCCGAGGAGGCCGCGAAGGTGCTCGCTGCACTGCCCCAGCAGTCGCAGCAGCCGCTCACCTCGTTCGCTGCTGAGCTGTTCGAGTCCATGCGCAAAGGCAAGCCGTCCGACCGCCTGCGCGAATCCGTCATCGGCGAGGAAGCGCGATGAACGAACAGGTATCTCCCGTCCCGCTCCAGCCCCGGCGCACGCGCAGGCGCCGCCTGTGGGGGTTCGCCGCGCTGGCGCTGCTCGCCATGCTGGTGCTCAGCGGCTGTGTGCAGCAGACCGTTCCCGGGCAGCCCACGCAGCCGCAGGGAGGCGTTGTCGCCCAGGACCAGAAGAGCGTCTCCGCGGCGATCCAGATCCTCCTGTTCGTCACGGTGCTCTCGCTGGCGCCGGCCATCCTGGTGATGGTCACCTCGTTTACGCGAGTGATCGTCGTCCTTTCGCTGCTGCGAACGGCCATCGGCGTCCCGCAGCTCCCGCCGAACCAGGTGCTCATCGGCCTCGCGCTCTTCCTCACCGTCTTTGTGATGGCACCGGCGCTGAAGCAGATCAACGACGAGGCAATCCAGCCCTACCTCGCCGGCACCATCACGCAGGAAGAAGCACTGGCCCGGGGCGAAAGCCCGCTTCGCGCCTTCATGTTCAAGCAGACGCGCGAACAGGACCTCGGCCTCTTCCTGAAGCTTTCGGGCAGCGAGAAGCCGCAGAACCGGGACGAAGTCCCGACCTATGTGCTCATCCCGGCGTTCGTCATCTCGGAGCTCAAGACCGCGTTCCAGATGGGCTTCGTGATGTTCGTGCCCTTCCTGATCATCGACCTGGTCGTGTCATCGGCCCTGCTCAGCATGGGCATGATGATGCTCCCCCCGGTCGTGGTCTCCCTGCCCTTCAAGATCCTGCTCTTCGTCCTCGTCGACGGGTGGTACCTCATCGTCGGTTCGCTCGTCGGGAGCTTCGCGTGAGCGCAGTGGAGGTGAACCCGTGAACGAAGCCGTCGTTATTGGTCTTGCCCGCGAAGCCCTCTGGACGTCGCTCCTGGTGGGCGGGCCCATCCTCGGCATCACGCTCGTGGTGGGCATCGCCATCTCGATCCTGCAGGCCGTCACGCAGGTCAACGAGATGACGCTCACCTTCGTGCCCAAGCTCATCGCCGTCTTCCTGGGGATGCTCATCTTTGGCCCCTGGATGCTCGAAACGATGCTCGGCTTCTCCGCCGGTCTGTTCGGAGGGATGGCCACTTACGGCCGGTGAGGTCAGCCGTGGAACTTTCGCCCCAGTTCACCTACGCGTTCTTCCTCATCCTCATCCGGACGAGCGCCATGCTGGTCTCGGCGCCGCTGCTCAGTAACAAGGGCATCCCGGCGTGGACCAAGATCGGCTTCGCGCTCATCTTCTCGCTCGTCCTGGTGCCGCTGCAGGAGGGGCGCCTGCCGCAGCCACCCGAGAACTTCGGCACCCTTGCCGCCGCCGTCCTGGCCGAGACGCTGTTCGGGCTCGCGATGGGGCTCGCCATGCAGCTTGTCTTCGTGAGCCTGCACATGGGCTCGCAGCTTCTCGGCGTCCAGATGGGCTTCGGCCTTGGCGCTGTCTACGACCCGGTGACTGGCGCCCATTCCGGCGCCCTCGACCAGTTCTACTCAATCCTGGCCTCACTCGTGTTCTTCACGGTGAACGGCCACCACGTGGTCATCCAGGCCCTCGCCGAGACCATCTACGCCGTACCGCTCGGGACGTGGAACCCGCTCACGCTGACTTCCGCGGGAATCGCCGCGCTGGTTACGGGNCTGCTGGTGACCGCCGTTCGCATTGCCATGCCCGTGCTCGCGGCGCTCTTCCTGACCGACATCGGCATGGGCTTCGTGGCCCGCACCGTCCCGCAGGCCAACGTCCTCATCGTGGGGATGCCGTTGAAGATCGGCGTTGGCCTCCTGGTGCTTCTCGCCGCCCTGCCGGTCACGGCAACGCTCATGCAGTCGGTCATCGGGAACCAGCTCGCGGGCTCGAGTCAGCAACTCCTGGGGGTGCGCTAGGTGGCTGGCGAACGAACCGAAGCGCCAACCCCACGACGGCTGCAGGAGGCGCGCCGTGAAGGCAACGTCGCCCGCAGCCAGGACCTCGTTTCGGTTGGTGGGCTGCTCATCGCGGTGATTGCCCTTCGCATGCTTGGGCCCGGCATCTGGGACGAGCTTCGGGCTGTGCTGATTGAAGGGCTGGGCCGCCAGCCCGCACAGGAGCTCTCGCCCGCGACCGCCATGGCGATGTTCCGCGAGTTCGTCAGCCGCGCGCTGCTCGCGCTCGCGCCCTTCCTTGCCGTTCTCGTGCTCGCAGGCATCGCTCTGAATATCGGCCAGAGTGGCCCGACACTTTCGGCCGCGAAGATCAAACCCCGCCTGAGTGTGCTCAACCCGATTGCCGGGGCGAAGCGCATCTTCTCGAAGGATGGCCTCGTCAGCCTGGCGAAGGCGTTCGCGAAGATGGCCATCATCGCCGGCGTCGTTTACCTGACGATGCGAAGCCAGGTGGCGGCCATCGTCACGATGCCTGCCATGAGCGTCGCCGAAGCCTCGGCGCTCCTCGCCAGTCTCGCGTTCGACATCGCGCTGCGCGCTGCCGCCGTCCTGTTCATCCTCGGCGCCGCCGACTACGCGTGGCAGCGCCGCCAGTGGCTCGGCCGCCTCCGCATGACGAAGGAGGAGGTTCGCCGCGAACTGAAGGAGACCGACGGCGACCCGCAGATCAAGGCCGCCATGCGCCGGCGCCGCCAGTCGCTCCTGAACCGCATGATCGCCGCGGTCCCGAAGGCCGACGTGGTGGTCACCAACCCCACCCACTACGCCGTTGCCCTGAAGTACGACCCGGTGACCATGCAGGCGCCGATCGTCGTCGCGAAAGGCGAACGGCTCCTGGCGCTGCGCATCAAGGAAGTGGCCCGCAAGCACGGCGTCCCGGTGCTCGAAGAGCCGCCGCTCGCGCGTGCGCTCTACGCCGCCGTCCCGGTGGGCCACCCCATCCCCGCGAACCTCTTCCACGCCGTCGCCGAGGTGCTCGCCTGGGTCTACGCCCTGCGCCAGAAGGCGGCTGCGAAACGCCCATTCACATCTCCACAGGGAGCGTTCTAACCGATGGCCGTACAGACCATTGCGCCCGGCGGGTTGCGCCGCCTCCTCGGTCAGACCGATGTCCTGCTCGCGCTCGGCATCGTGGTCATCGTCGGGATGCTCATCATCCCGCTGCCAGCGGAGCTGCTCGACCTGCTGCTCACGATCAACATCGCCGTCGCGGCCCTGGTGCTGCTCGTGGCGATCTACACCGAGGACCCCCTGAAGTTCTCGGTGTTCCCATCGCTCTTGCTGGTGACGACGCTCTTCCGGCTGGCGCTCAACGTCTCCAGCACCCGGCTCATCCTGCTGCATGGCGATGCCGGCGAAGTCATCCGCTCGTTTGGTGGCTTCGTCGTGGGCGGCAACCTGGTCGTCGGTCTCGTCGTGTTCTTCATCCTCGTTGTGATCCAGTTTGTCGTGATCACGAACGGTGCCGGGCGCGTCGCCGAAGTCGCTGCGCGGTTCACCCTCGACGCGATGCCCGGCAAGCAGATGGCCATCGACGCCGACCTGAATGCCGGTCTCATCGACGAAGCCCAGGCCCGGGCTCGCCGCCGCGCCATCGCCGAAGAAGCCGACTTCTACGGCGCGATGGACGGTGCCAGCAAGTTCGTGAAAGGTGACGCAATCGCCGGCATCGTCATCATCATCGTCAACATCATCGGCGGTTTGGCGATCGGCGTGCTCCAGCAGGGCGTGCCGGCCAGCGAGGCGCTAAACAAGTACGCACTCCTCACGGTCGGTGACGGCCTCGTCACCCAGGTACCCGCCCTGCTCATCTCAACGGCCACCGGTATCGTCGTCACTCGCGCGGCGGGCACGACCAACCTTGGCTCGCAGATGTTCACCCAGCTCTCGGGCCAGGCGCGCCCGCTGCTCATCGCTGGCGCCTCGCTCGCGGCGTTCGGCATGCTGCCCGGTCTGCCGAAGGTGCCGTTCCTTGTGGTTGCCGGCCTCGTCGCGGGCAGCGGGTTCATGATCAAGCGAACCCAGGAGGCCGAGGCCCGGGCCGCAGCGGACGTGCCCATCGAAGTGCCCGCCGAACCCGAACAACTCGGGCCGCAGCAGGTCATTCAGATGATGTCGGTCGACCCGATCGAGGTCGAGGTCGGCTACGCGCTCATCCCCATCGTCGACGAACAGTCGGGTGGCGGCCTGCTGCGCCGCATCACCATGATTCGCCGCCAGCTGGCGCTCGAACTCGGCCTCGTCCTGCCGACGGTTCGCGTGCGCGACAACCTGGCACATCCGCCGAACACCTACGTGGTGAAGCTGCGCGGCGTCGAAATCGCGCGCGGCACGCTCCAGCCCGGCCAGTACCTTGCGATGGACCCCGGTACCGCCGAGGGCGATATCCCCGGCATCGAAACCCGCGAACCCGCGTTCGGCCTGCCGGCCAAGTGGATTGCCGCGAACCAGAAGGAGCGGGCCGAGCTGCTCGGCTACACGGTCGTCGACGCCGAATCGGTGCTCGCCACGCACCTTACCGAGCTTGTGAAGCGGTTCGCGCCCGATCTCCTCAGCCGCCAGGACGTGCAGAACCTGCTCGAAAACCTGCGGCAGGACTACCCGGCGCTCGTCGAGGAGCTCGTGCCGTCGACGCTCACCGTCGGCGAAGTCCAGGAGGTCCTCCAGAACCTGCTCGCCGAGCGCGTCTCGATTCGCGACCTGGTCACGATCTGCGAGGCACTCGCGACGCACGGCCGCGTCACCCGCGACATCGACCTGCTTACCGAATACGTCCGCGCTGCGCTCGCACGGCAGATCAGCCGCCAGCACGCGGACGAAAGCGGGGCCATCCACGTCATTACGGTCAGCCCGCGCACCGAGGAGGAGATCGCGAACGCGATCCAGCAGACCGAGCGTGGCAGCACCATCGCGATGCCTCCGTGGCAGCTCCAGCGCCTGCTCGCGGCAGTCAGTGCCGAAGTTGAGCGCGTCGCGTCCGCGGGCCGCGACCCCATCATCCTTTGCTCTTCGCGCATCCGGCTGGCGCTCCGGCGCCTGCTCGAACGCCGGCTGCCCAATGTCACCGTCCTCTCCTTTGCGGAGATCACGCCACAAACGGCCGTCGAAGCGGCCGGGAACATCGAGGTGAACGTCGATGGAAACGAAGCGATTCATCGGTAGCGATCTGCGGCGGCTCTTCGCGCGCGTCCGCAGCGAGTTCGGCCCGGACGCCATTGTCGTCCGGACCCGTACCCTCGCCCGCGACGGCGCCGATCCGCTGATCGAACTGGTCGCCGCTCCACCGCACGCGGAGCACGAGCTCTCGCTCGAGTTCCAGTGGCGGTTGATCGAAGGCAGCCTGCGGCGGCTCGAGCTCCCCGACCCGCACGCTACCGTCGGCGACCTCGAAGACATGCTCGCCCGCGGGGAGGTGGCGCCC
>NICF_comb_assmDRAFT_10000399_pt1 | contig 37091 bp, 27 predicted proteins | sample NewIslPassag4_SG_FD_11279 | JGI IMG/M metagenome (IMG submission 11279)
GCGAAAGCGGAAGCGGGATCCGGGTCTCAGGAGCCGACGGAGCGACCACCGCGAGCGGGAGCGATCCACCGTCGTGCTCGAGGTAGACGTGAAACTCTCCCGGGGGAAGAGGGGGTGGCGTCCGGAGGAGGATCGCGGCCGGCTCGCTCTTCGTCTCGAAGATGGAGATCGGCACAAAGGCACCCCCGGGCTCGCCGACGCCCGCGTTCCAGGTGGCGCTGACCGGGACGTACACCGGTTTCACGGAGCCGCCCAGGCGTCTTACTCCGGTCACAGCCGTTTTGTCCGTCACAGCCATCTCACCGGTCACGCCCGGGTCTTTCGTCACCCCCGGCTCGCGGGCGTCCGCCTCTGCAGCTTTCCCTACGGCGTCCTTGCCGGCGAGCGCCTCCTCGTCGACCCAAAGCGCACCGTCGTAGGGCTCTACCGCCATGGTGCCTGCGTACACCGCTCGTCCCTGCGTCCGGTCCCACACCCGGACCGCAAGCGCGCCAAGCGAGGGGGAATAGCTGAGCGCCACTTCGTACTCGTGCCCTTTGACTGGACTCGCGCTGCTTACGACCGTCGACCTGCTTCCCCCCGGGAGAAGCCCCTTATCACTCACCACGGCGAGTGCCCAGGTGGGAAACCAGGACGTGCCGTCGCTTTGCCAAGTCCACTTCAGACCAAAACCGATCGGCCGTGAGGATTCCGCCGCGCCTTGCCCTGCCGTGCCGGCCTGCGCAACTTCCCGGCCGTCGTCGCCTCCGTCCGCTCCCTGACCCTCCTCTGCGTACAAAGCGGCCAGCGTAATCTCGAAAGGATGTGAGATCTCCTCGACCAGCACCGTCGTGACGAGAGTGACGTCGCCTCGAAACGGGCTCGCCCCTGCCGCCCACGCCGGTGATCCCCAGAACGCGGCCAAGACGGCACATATGGCCACGGCCAGGGCCAACGCGGCCGCTCTGACTTTTGCGATGGAACCGACTTTTCGGATCCCTGTCTTCGCGCCATTCCAGGGCATTGCGATCACTCCCCCATACGCGATTGGTGGTCGGCGGCGGGCGGCGCACCGGCTTTCCGGACGATGGGTCTCTCCCGGGTGAACTCGCATGACCGGGGAGGAGGACTACCATCCGGGCCAAGGCCGCCCATCACCGCACGCGGCTCGATCGCTCTTGGCAAGGAAGGTCTTGCCTTGAGGGCCTCATCTTGCCGGTGGAACGTAACGCCTTTCGACGACCCAAGCCGCCGGAGTCTCGGCTAACCTGGAATTGATCAAGCGCTCCGTCTCCTCGAGCAAGATCTCCGGAGCGTTCTTGCGGTTGATAAAGTCGCTAGCCAGCTGCCCCATGGGCTGCTCCCACTGATAACCCGGAAGCTCACCCGGAAAGACGGTATAGGGCGCCATGCCGGCCAATACCTGAAGGGTGGAATCCAGGATGACTTCGTCGTGCTGCCACAGGGAGAGCTTGCCCGGGACGCGGCCGCGGTTCAGCGCGAGATGATACCCGTCTTGTTCGTAGAGCCACTTCAAGAACTCAAAGGCGGCGCGCTTTCGTTCCTCCGGAATCGAGTCGAGCACGGCAAAGCTCGGCTCGTAGTTGTTGCGGCCTACGGCAGGCCATATCTCTCCCGTAAAGGTCGGGACCGGGAGCACCCCGTAGTCGACGTCGCTGGCATCCAGCGGGTCGCGATACCACGCCCACTTGTACTGCGCCGCGACATTGCCCCGGGCGATGTCAAATCCGGGCTCGTTGATGTTGCTCGTCTGATCGACAAAGAACACCTCGTTTAAATACTGGTACGCCCGGCGTGCCTCGGGGGTGTCGAGGAGCGCTCGCGTGCCGTCCTCACTAAACAGCCACCCGCCCTGCTGGTAGATCATGTCGGTGGGCAGCGTCCACTCGGCACCTCGCAGCGAAAGGCCCGCCACTTGGAGCGTGCCGTCGAGCCCACGGCGGGTCAGCTTCTTTCCCATCTCGCGCAAGGCGTCCCATGTCGGCGCCTCCGGGACTAGACCCGCTTGTGCCCACAGATCCTTGTTGTAAAAGATCACGCCGGTCATGATGCCCGCCGGAAGGAAGTAAAACTGATCATCCGTCTCGTCGATGAGAAACGCCTGATCGAAAGCGAGGTACTCTGCGCGCATTTGCTCGACCGGAAAGAGATCCTTGGGAAACGGCGCCAGCATGGGCAGGAACTGGCTTGTAAACTTGTTGTGGAAATGCAGCAGATCGGGAGCGATCCCTGTGGCGACGGCGACGGAGAGCTTATCCGGATACTCGCTGAGCGGCACCACTTGAAACGCGAATGAGATCCCGGGGTTTAACCGCGAGTACTCCTCTGCATACGGTCTCAGGATATCGTTGCGAAATCCCTGCCAATCCCACACGACCAGCTCGATGTTCTCGGCACTCGCCGGAAGAGCCAAAGCGAGCACCACGAGCAAGCCCGCCACGACGCTTTTAGGCCTCATGGGCCATCCTCCTTTCGCGTTCACTCCCGCACGTTCTTAACACCCAAGCCGCCGGCGGTGTCTTTCGGGCCTCATCGATTCTTCGGAATTCTTGTTACACCCTGTTGCGAAACATTGCGCGCAAGATTCTAGACACTCTCGCATGCAGCTTCGATGAACCCCGGCGAAGCTTCCAAGGCGCATCTTGCGGGGGCAGGCCGTGCGTGCGAGCCTTGCGAGCTGCGATCCGGACCGTATTCCCGTATTCCCGCTATGTTCTGGCTGTGTTCCGGGCGTGTTCAGGCTGAACTCAAGGCCGTGTTCAGTCCCTATGCCCGCCTCCCGGCATCCGCTCCGGCGCCGGATGCCGGAGGACCGGTCGTCCCTACGTGGACGATCTGGGCCGGCAGGTCGACGACGATGTTCCTCCCAGGCCGGGTCACGATGCGCCGCAGCGTGCGCACCGTCTCGATCCCCAGCTCAAACGTGGGCTGCTTGATCACGTCAAAAAGCGGTTCGTCCCACCGGCGGACGTGGCCGATCCCGACAAAGGAAAGGTCCTCCGGCATCGCGACACGGCGCCGGTGCAGCTCGACGAAAATCTGGTGCGAGAGGTCGGAGGTCCCGCCGATGATCGCGGTCGGAGGCTCCTTTTGTCTTAGCTGCGCGTCGAGCCACGCGCCGGCATCGGCGTTGGAGACGGGAAGGCAGCCGCCGGTATCGGGAACCTCGAGGCCCATCTCGCGAAACGCATCGAGGAATCCTTGCAGCCTCCGCTGCTGCGACCACCACGCCAGCGAGTGGATGGCGAAGGCGATGCGCCGATGTCCCATGCGCAGGAGCTTGAGCGTAGCCCGGCGCACGGCATTGTACACGTCGACGTTGACCATGCTGCCGGAGCTTTTCATCAACACCGAGACGGCCGCGATGTTGGGGTTGTCCAAAAGCCAATCGCCGGCCGGCACATCCGTCGGAAAGCAGGCGAGGACGATGCCGAGAATCCCGTTGCGATTGGAGTAAGCCCGCACCTCCGCCAGCGCAGCCTCGCGGCTTGTGACAAACGAGAGCATGACGGGGATGCCAAGGCGCGATGCCTCGTCGAAGATCCCACTCATCACCTGTTGCCAGTACGGGCTGTCAAACCGCAGGGAGGGCGACAAGATGAGCACGCCCGAAAGGCTCGACTCGGTGCGGATCACTTCGTAGTCGAGCTCCCGGATCGCTGCCCACACCGCTGACCGCGTCGTCGCGTGCACGCCCTTTTGGCCGTTGATCACCCGTGAGACCGTGGAGACGGAGACGTTGGCGCGCTTTGCGACATCGTAGATGCTCGGCCGCGAATTCCTCATCTGTCCTCAGCCGGGCTCCCTCAATCCGTCGTTAACCGGATTGCCCCACTTCGTAGACGACGAGCAACGGTTTATGGTCGGAAGGGGCCATTTCGCCGGCAAAGAAGTCAACCACCTCGGCGGCGAGGACCCGGACCGCCCCTCTGTACAGCTGCCAGTCGAGGACCTGCGGGACGCTGCGCGGAGTCGAAAACGCCGGGTGGGTCGTAGGCTGCAGTACACCCCGGTCCCGGAAGGTGTCTTTGAACCCTGCCCTGCGCAGAACGTTGATGGCGTTGGTCGCTTCATTGAAGTCACCGACAAAGAAGACGCCGTCGACGCCTTTCGCCAACCGCTCCAGCGCCTCCGCGGCCAGCGCCGCTTGCCGGGGCCTGGGGTTGATGTGGTGCTGCACCTCGTCCGGATGCCCCTGCCATGTCAAGTGGGCCGTGGCGACCAACAGCCGCACGCCCGACGACTTGTGACGCAAGCGAACCCAGAAGAGCCGCCGGAGCGGCTCTTTGATCTCGATCGCCTCGGCGCCGTACTCAAGCTGCTCAAACAGATCCGTCCGCCAGTAGATGTTTCCCTCACGGATCCAGCCCTCAAACGGATCCTCGACCCGGGTGTGCCGGTCGAGCGTCTCGTCCAGCAACTGCCTGGTCTCGGGGCGAAGCTCTTGCAACGCGAGGACGTCGGGAAATGTGGTCTTTAAAAAGCTCCGAAGAGGCTCCGCCCGTTCGGGCCACCGATTTGTCGCCCATAGATTGTACGTACCCAAAAGGAACCTGGCTGTCGGTTCCAAGAGACTCGCCTCTCTCGCTGCTGAAGTGCTGCCTCTACAACGGTTATCCGCAAACCTGTTGATTCCTTTGAAATTTTCGTCTTCATCAGGCTTGGAGCTGGTCGGAGTTGACTCCGAGCCCTGCGTTAATCATTAAGGACACAGCCGTTTCTCAAGGAGTTTCCCCATAGGTCGAGAAACCAACGGTAAACTTGAAGTCCGGCCGATCTGTCACCCTGTTTTGGCTGACGGGCTATTTTGGGTGCGGCCGACATGCTCAAAAGCTTGCCGGTCGAGCTTGGGCATTTGCGACTTGGATTGAAAACCTCGGACTGCAAAACTTGTGCACAACTTGGAATGTGAAGCTTAGAGAGTAAAGCTTGCACCGTCGAGCTCAAGATGAAACGTTGACTCAGGCCCAGGCCGCGTCTTGAACCTGCTTGCGTCGCCGAAACAGGGTGATCTCAATGTCACATCCCGTCGAATCGACCGGCACCTGTCGTCTCTGCAACAGGGTATACCTCCGCTCCGAGATGGCGCGCCATCTGCGAGAATGCCGAGAGCAGCAGTCTCGACGCAAACAGCGTTCCGCCGATCTCAAGGCGCCGAAGCGCTCCCCGGAGCCGGAGTATTTTCACCTTGAAGTCCGCGGCACCGACCGGCCCGATTACTGGCTCCACCTGGAGGCGCCCGTTCGATCGCGCCTCGCAGATCTCGATGCTTTCTTGCGCCAGATCTGGCTTGAGTGCTGCGAGCATCTCAGCCAGTTTGTCATAGGTGATATGGAGTATTGCTGCGACGAAGCGTTCGAGGCGGTCCACGCCGACCTGTATCCCGGCGCCAGGATCCCCGCGTCGATGCGCGTCCGGCTCGATGCCCTGCTCGCTCCGGGGATGACTTTTTCGCACGAGTACGACTTCGGATCGACGACCTACCTGACGCTCCGCGTGATCGACCGCTACACCCGCTTCGGCCGCAGCCGCCGCAAGATCACACTGCTTGCCCGCAACGACCAGCCCGACATCCGCTGCGCCTCATGTCAAAGACGCCGGGCGACGGTCATTTGTGCCCTCTGCCCCGACGTCGATGAGGGGTGGCTCTGCCTCCGATGCGCCCGCAGGCACTCGTGCGGCCAAGATCACCTGCTGCCGGTCGTCAACTCACCCCGGGCAGGAGTGTGTGGCTACACGGGCGAGTCCGCGAGGATGGAACGGGACGAGAACGACTTCACCGGCGAGTTCGCCGGAGGCGGTGCCTCCGACGGGCTTTCCGCAATTGCCGCCGGAAACGGAGCCTACTTAGGCAGTTCCCGCACGGTGGGCGAGACGGAAGCCGGCGAAGTGAGGGAGGTTCAACTCGCCCGGACCGGTGACGGCCAAGCCAGCGCCGGTTATGCCGCCCCCCCTCTCGCCCCTGAAGAGTGGAACGAAGCGCTCTCGATGCTCGTGTACAATCCCGCGGCGATGGATCTCGCTCTAAAGTGTTTTGAGCAGCTCACGGGAGATCGAGAGATCGAAAGCCTCGGGGACGCTGTCCGCCATGCCACTCGCGAGCTGCTTCGTTCAGACGATCTCTCTTGCCCTTCAGAGCCGCGATGGCTTGCGTGCAAACTTCTAGCCGAAGCGTACGATGCTTCCGATCCTGAAGTGGCGGTAAAGCTTGCCCGGAGCGCGCTCGAGGTTTACCCTCACGCCGCCGACGCGTACATCATCATGGCCGAACACGCAAGGTCGCCGAGCAACGCGCTGGAATTCCTGGAGCAGGGCGTCAAGGCAGGAGAGCGGGCGATCCATCCCGATCAGTTAGAAAGATACAAGGGACAACTTGGAAGCCTGCTCGAGGCGCGTCCTTACCTTAGAGCCAGGGCAAGACTTGCCGAATACCTTTGGATCCTGAACCGGCGAGAGGAAGCGGCACAGCAAGCCGAGGAGCTCCTCAGACTGGACGCCCTCGATCGCGCCGGCATCCGCTCGCTCCTCCTTCCCGCGCTGCTTGCCGCAGGCGACTACACCCGGGCGGAAAACCTTGTGAACGCCTTTCCCCAAGACACCTCGGCAGCCTGGACCTACTCCAAAGCCCTGCTGCTCTACGCACGGCAAGGCGATGGTCCTGGCGCCCGCCGGGCCTTGCGGGATGCATTTGACGCCAATCCTCTCGTCCCGTTGCTCGTGGTCCTTTCGTCGTCCAGAGGGCTCGCCGAAGCGGCTGCCGAAGTCGCCGACGAGCTCCCGGACGAGTTCTCCCACATGCGAGTGTTGATCGACGAGGCGGTACACTACCTCACCATATCGAGCCGAAGCTGGGAGCAAGTCGAAGGAGCGGCGGAGTGGCTGCTCAAGCTTTCAACCAAGCATATTAAGGGCGCGACCCGCTGAGACAGCCCGCTCAAGGATTGTCACCGGATTTGACCGCGTCGTATCGAATCCGGCGGCCTCGGTCGTGCGGTCCCACGTGTCCTCCGGCTCGAGTTGGCACGCGCTTTTACAGTTCGCCGCTCGCTGGCGCGTCAAAGCCGGTGCCAGCACCGCCGAGCCGGCGGGTCGCTTCCGGTGCGTTCAGCTGCCTGGCCACTCCATCACCGTAGCCGAAACCCGCCGGATTTCTCCCCCGCTAAACCCAAGTTCAGCAAGGATCGTATGCCTCGACAAGGCGCCCCCAGCGTCACCCAAGCGAACACACCCGAGCCGACAGCCGTCCCCGATTCGGCGTGGTCACGCTTTTTACAGTCACTCCTCGGTCCCGATGTCAACTCGATGACCAACGCCGTGGGCGAAGACAACGTGGCCGCGTTCACGGACGCACGGGGGCCGGCTAGCGCAGCTTCTAGCGGGCGTTTGGCTGCACAAGGCGCGGCGAGGACGGCGGACGCAGCACTGATGTCCCCGCTTTTAACACGTTCCCGCGCGGGCCGCTGTCAATAGGAGTGCCAAGAGCCGGCCGGTGGCGCACGGCTAGGCGGCCGGCTCCTTGGAACCTCGTTGAGCCCTCCGGGGCGCCCCACGAGCGTGCCGAGCGCCCGCTCAACGACAGTTCACCGACCCAAGGACTTCTTGCGCCGGAGCCGAGGCCAACCTCAGACCCGGTGCGAGCGGTCCACCACCCGGTGACCGGACGATGTGGCTACGTTCTTGACGCTCGCGGCTTGCTGCGGGTGTAAAAACCGGAGCCGACAAACCACAGGGCTGACTCACCTTGCGATCTCCTGCACGGCGCCTTGATTTCTTGGCTCATTAATCGAGGAATGGAATGCCGCCTTAAAAACAACAGGGGGAGAGATCAGGCTCAAACCAGGAGGTTCGCGCAAGATGAGGGCACTTAAGCGGTTGAACAGGTACTGGTTTGGACGCTGCGGGCTGCTCTGGATCGTGATGGCGTGTACCTGGCTTCTCCCCTTGACCTGGCCAGGGGAAGTCCAAGCGACAGCCACCGTCGCCTTTTGGACTCAGACTTTGAACCAAGGGGTGCTCGAGGCTCTCGACGAGTTTACCCAGCAAACCGGAATCGACGTGGACGTTCGGGTCATCGGCTGGGGACTCGACGAACTCCTCGTGGCTTACGCTGCCGGCGCTTCGCCCGACGTCTGGACGCACGGCGGCGCGGCGCTCGGGGCCCTCGCCCACCAGGGGCTGATGGCCCCACTCGAGCGGTGGCTTGAGACGTGGGAGCACCGGGACGACGTCGCCCCGCAGGTGTATGCCCTTACAACATACCAGGGAGAGATCGTCGCGCTGCCCTGGCGCGGGATCGCCGTCGGAGCGATGCCGTACCGGGCCGACTTTTTCGCCGAGGTCGGCCTCGATCCGGACAGCCCGCCGCAAACCTGGGACGATCTGGTCGAATACGGCCGCCGGCTCGTCCGCCGCGACGCCGAAGGCATCTTGCTCCGCAACGGGTTCAACGTCACCGACACGTCGTGGGAACCCTCGTTTTGGTTCCGCTTCTTGACCATGCAGACAGGGATCGACGTCTTCAGCGACGCCGACCACAGCTTGACCGATCCCAGGATCGTGCGGGCCGTCGAGTTTTACGGCGACCTCTTTAACCGCCACCGCCTCAACGACCCGGGCTTCTACGGCAGCGTCGCCGTGGGCAACTCGGCCATGGGCGACACTCCGCTCGGCGGGCCGCTGATCCGGTTGCTGGAACGGTTCGTCGAATTGGGCGGCAATGAACGGGATCTCCGCTTCGCAGTGTATCCCTACCCCGAAGAGCCCCTCGTGGCGCTGACCGGCGACTTCATCGCAATCTCGCCCACCGCCTCTGATCCCGAGAATGCGTTCGCCCTAGTGAAACACCTGGTCAGTCCCGAAGTTCACGAACGGCTCACGTTCGAGTGGGGGACGCTGCCTATCTACCGGCAGGCGATCGACTGGGACTGGGTCGCCGCTCGCCCCCAAGTCCACGTGCTGATGCAGCTCATGTTTGAGCACGGCAGGGCCACGGCGCCTCATCCTCACTTTTTCGAGCTCCGCCAGCTTCAAAACGACGTGATGCTCGCCGCGCGCAGCGGGACGCAGGCCGTCCAGACCATCCTGGAGCAGTACGTCGCCGCTTGGCGGCAAGCTTGGCACGGTGACACACAGGAATAGGCGATCCGGCCCAGGGATCGCCCGGGCGCAGGAAGGCCTCAAACTGGACGTCTGACTAGGCCACGCACCTGAGACTTTGTGCCGGACTCTAGGGCAGGCCTTCCGACAGGCCCCACAGCAGTCGTGACGGTGGTCATCCCAATCGTACCCGGAGCGTCCTTTCGCCGAGGGACACCTTGACCGCTCGCAACTCTCAGCCGGGGCGATTGCAAGACGGGCTTGCCGCGTTTCGAGCGGCAAGCCCGTCTTCTCCCTTCCCAAGCCAACCTGACCCCAAGCGAGCCTGATCCAAAACAAGCGAGCGATCTTGCCGGCTGTGGCCAAGTCCCACGTCACAGGGGGCGGATCATCGGCCACTCCAGCTCGATTCCGGCTGCCCGGAGCCGGGATTGGAAGCTTTGGAGCTTGTCCTGTTGCTCCCGCACTTGCCTTGGCTTGAGCTTGTTCTCGATGCAGTAGGCAGCCAGGTGGCCTGCGGCTTCGCCGATGTTCCACTCCACCGGGTGCAGGCGGTAGCAGCCGTTGGTGATGTGCGTCACACCGAGGTTCTTGCACGCCGGGAGCAGGTTTTCTACCCGGATCGGGATCAGCGCCCCGAGCGGGATCTGGAACGGCCACGAGCTGATATCAATGTAATTTCGCTGGCCTGTGCTCGGGTGAAGGTCGATCCGGTAGCTTCCGACCCCGACGCTGTCAAAGAACGGCTCTGGCGGTTTACCTCCTCTCGCCTCATACCCCACATGCATCTCAGTGACGAGAAAGATAGGCTTGATCCGGCGGGACTCCCGGATGTAGGGGTATTTGGCGAGGCCGTCCTCCGTGCCGACGACGTCTTTTCGTAGCCGCAAGCCCGGATACCCCGTTCCCCCGTCGGGCCTCGGCGCCTCGGTCTGCATCCAGTAGAGGAACGACAAGCTCAGCTGGCGTGCGGCTTCGAGGTGTCGCTCGGCTTCTTCTTGGGGAACCTCAAAGACTGGGCCCTCCCAGTAGTCCACCTGCGGCCAGTTGATCAGGCTGATGTCGCTCACGTAGGTTCCCGGAGCGAAGTTGCTCTTGTCGATGATCCGCCGGTACAGCCAAAGGTTTTGGTACGGGGCGGTCTCCTCATGCGGGAAGAGGCACCGTTTCCTTGGCTGAAGTGTAATCGGGTGCGGATGCGTCCAATCCAGCAGCTTGTTGGGCCAAAACGACGGGTGATAGTTGCGCCAGAAATCGTAGTCACGAGGCCGCTCGATGGTGTGGTCCTCACCCTCCACGTAGTCGATGGCGAAACAATAGGTAATCGCCTGCATGTCCAGAGGATCGGCGTCGCCTTCGAGAGCGTGGGGCTCTCCCGTCTCCTTTTGCGACTCGGCGCCGGTGACGTACTCCACCTTGGCCAGGGGCAGCACCTCGCCGGTCTCCGTCGCGTCGAGGAAATACTGGCCGTGCAACACGCGCTCTTTCCCCGTCACCAGGTCTTGCACCGTCACCGCCGACACGGTGTCCCCGTTCGTCTCGGCGGCAACGGGTTTATGGCGGAGAAGCACCGTGATGCGGCCGCTATTTCGATACGGCGCCAGCATCGCCTCAATGACCGCCAATGCGACCCGCGGCTCATGGCAGAGCCTGCTCACGTAGCCGTTGCCCGGGTTGAGATTGCGGCGGGCACGCGCCGCCTCGGTGAGCGGGTAGTTTTGGCGGTAGTACTCGCGGATGCGGTTTCGAAGCTCGCGGTAGGTCGCCGTGCAGCCGAACTGCTCGATCCAGGGATGCTCGTCCGGCGGGACGGCTTGACTGGTCAACTGGCCGCCCAGCCAGTCCGTCTCTTCGGTGAGGATCACCGAGTGCCCCGCTTGAGCGGCGGCCAGCGCCGCGGCGCATCCGCCCAGCCCACCCCCTAAGATGACGATGTCGGCTTTCAAGTCGTGATTCATTGATGCCTATGACCTCCTATCCTTTGGTGGCACCCATGATGAGTCCCTGGATGTAATACCGTTGCAAGCTCAGAAAGAGCACGGTCGTCGGCAGCATGGCGATGGCCGTTCCTGCCATCAGCGCGGACCACTCGGCCGCTCGCTGTTCACGAAACGACGCAAGTCCGATCTGCAGCGTAAACATGGACTCGCGCTGGGCGACGATGAGAGGCCAGAGGAACGTGTTCCACGACTGCACGAACGTAATGATTGCAAGCGTCACCAGCGCCGGTTTCATGAGAGGCACGACGATGCGCATGAAGACGCCCAGTCGGTTGCAGCCGTCGATCATCGCCGCTTCCTCCAACGAGGCGGGAATCGTGCGGATGAACTCCCGCATGAGGAAGATCCCAAAGACGGAGACCATCGACGGAACGATCAGCCCGGCGTAGGTGTTGAGCCACCCAAGCCTCTGCACGATGAGATACTGCGGGATGACCAGGCTTTCGCTTGGGATCATCATCGTCCCGAGCAGCGCAGCAAAGATCAAATCCCGACCTTTGAAGTTGATGCGGGCGAAGGCATAGCCGGCCAGTGTTCCAAACACGAGGTTTCCCAACGTGATCCCAGCCGTCATGATCGCGCTGTTGATAAAGTAGCGCACGAAGTTGAACGCCGAGAGCACGTACGCATAAAAGCGAAGCGTCGGCGGATCAGGGATCAGCCGCGGCGGCGCCGTGGGCGCCCAGCCCCACTCGCCTTTGCCGTCCAGCGAGACGAGGAGCATAAAGACGAACGGCAGGATCGTGATTGTAGAGAGCAACATCAGGACGAAATACGCCGCGGTTCGCTGGAGGATTTCCCGGCTTTCGAACTTCGGTGAATGTCGGCTCATTCCCGCTCTCCCCCGGCTTCAGTCGAGGTACGCGTTTTGCGCCGCCCTCGACGCACGACGGCCGAGCGTCAAGGTGATCGCGATAGTGAGAACCAGCACGATGACTGAGATGGCGCTCGCGTAACCGATCTGGTTGTAGACGAAGGCGTTTCGATAAATTGAAAGAGGAATGATCTCGGTCGCCCCCATGGGCCCGCCGCCGGTGAGGACGTAGACCTGTTCAAAGCCCTCCCGCAGCGAGCTGGCCAGATTGTTCACCAGGATGAAAAAGGTCGCGGGCATCACCATCGGCCAGGTCACATACCGGAACGTCGCCCAGCTTCCGGCGCCGTCAATCTTGGCCGCCTCGTAGAGCTCTTTCGGGATCCCTTGCAGCGCGGATAAATAGATCAACATGCGGAAGCCGAAGTTGCCGAACATCGTCAACACCACCGCCGGCAAGGCCGTCATCTCGTTTCCGAGCCATGCGATCGGGCGCTCGAGAATCCCAAGGCTCGTGAGCGCGTAGTTGAGAAACCCTCCGCGAGACGGCTCGAAAACCAAAATCCACATCATCGAGACGGCGACCGCCGAGCCGGAGACCGGGATCAAGAATCCCCAGCGAAAGAACGTCCGCCCTCGAAGCGGCTGGTTGACGAGGATCGCCGCGATGAGGCCCAGAGCGATCCCTACGGGGATGTGGACGCAGGCGATGATCAAAGTGTTGCGGAGCGCCGTCCACCAGCTGTAGTCCCATGTAAAAAGATCAATATAGTTCTGTAGGCCGATCCAACGCCCCGGGAAGTTGAACGAAGAGACATCCCGCAGGGAAAGCCAAAACGTCGCGAGCAGCGGGACAAAGGTAAACGTGATAATGACGACTACGCCCGGGAGTATGAACGACCAGCCTGAAAACGCCTCGCTCAGATGAAACGTGCGGGTCGCGGCCGGCAGGCGGATTCTGGTTTCACGTGCGGACCCCATGAGTTCACCTCGCGATCGGCGGGCCTTGGGAGATGGGCCGCCGGGTCCATGAGCCCGGCGGCGCCGTTTCATTCTTTCCAGCCGACGGAGCTCATGTCGACGCTGAGCCCTTCCCGCTGCAGCGTCCTCGCCCACTCTTGCTCGAGGCGGGTGAGATACTCCCGAGCGCTCATCCGCCCGGAGATGTACCGCTGGAACATCTCCCCGCTCTGCTGGATGATGCGCCCGCCCGAGACGGCCATCGGCACGGTGTCCAAGGGGAGTGCGAGCCCCCCCGCTTCAAAGAGGGCGATGTCAGGGTAGCGCTCGCGCTGCTTTTGCCGAAACGCCTCTTGTGCCTCGATGCGGGAGTCCATGATCCCTTTCGCCTGCAAGAGGTAGTCGGGTACTCCCTCGACGTCGTACGCGGCGCGATTGGGCACGAGCTTGCCGGCCTCCAGCGCCATCAGCGCCTGCGCCTGCGGGCTCGCGAGGAACTCGACGACTCTCGCCGCCGCTTCGGGATTGCCCCCGTACTCCCTCTTGGTGATGAACCAGTAGGATGCGCTTCCCGCCTCGACGAAACCACCGTTGGGATCGATCTTGGGCAAGTCGGCGATGCCGTAGTTAAGATCCGGGTACTGCAGGTTGTAGACGATCATCATGTAGGCGCCGATGCGAAACATGCCGACGTTCCCCTGGCCGAACGCGGCCCTGGCCGTCATGTAATCATACCCCAATACCTGTCCCGTCCAGCCCTGTTCGTATGGGATCCGGTAGAGGGCGTCGAGCGCCTCGGCGTTCTTGCGGTGCGCCAAGGTAAAGACGTAATCACCGTTCTTGTTGAGGTAGCCTGCGGGGACGAAGTGATCGTTGAGCGGACCGGCGAAGTCGAAGAGGCTTGCGACCTGGTCGGGCACCTGGGCTTCAAATAGGTAACCAAAGATCTCGCGGCCCGTCGACTGCCCAAGCTGGGCAATCTTTCGCGCCGCCTCGTGGAACTGGTCGATCAGCGTCGGCGGATGATCGGGGTCCAACCCGGCCTGAGAGAAGAGATCCTTGTTGTAAAAGACCACTTCAGCATTGGCTTCAAACGGAAGGGCAAACGGACCTCCAAAATACCCGTCCTGAAGGCTCCAGCCGTCGGGATAATAAGTCCTCCGCCACTCGGCGATCAGCTCCGGGTCGATCACGGCGTCCAGGTACACGAAAGGTGCCTCTCGCTCGACCTCGCTCCTCGGCTTTCCCGCCGGGTCGTAAAAGTCCGTAAGTCCCGTGATGACGAGGTCGGGGGCGTTGCGCCCTGCCACCGCCACCTGGAAACGCTGGCGCATCTCGGCCGAGACCGGCACGTGAACCAGCTTGATGTCGGGGTTGTTCTCATTGAACATCTCGACGAGCTTGTCGACAGTCGGCCGGGTGTACGGCGAGGCATAGGGCGACCACATCTCAAGCTCCACCGGCTGCGCCCACGCCCAGCACGGAACAAGCAACAGTGCCAATGCCAGAGTCCAAAAACCCGACCGCCGCGCACGGCTGATGAGATGCACGTCTATTTCTCCCCTTTCGCGCGTTTTCGAAAATCGATGGTCAGTGTCTCGACGGCGACCGCCGAGACCTGCGCTTTCTACGCTCCCAAGGCGGCTTGAACCCAGCCTCCCCCCTTTCCCCGGCCATAACCGGGAACTTATCATACGTCAGGCGCATCGCTAGTGCTCGCCCCAACGACAAATCCCGACGGGACTCTCACCTGGCGCGGCGGCGCATCCGGGTTGTCCAGGCGCCACAGGAGCAGCTTCACTGCCTCCTCGCCCACGCTCGGCCGGTTCAATCGGACCGACGTCGGTTGGACCGCAAAGCTCCTGTACGGCTCCACTTCCGTCAAGCAAACGACGGAGAGGTCTCGTGGGACCTCCATTCCGGCCTCGAAGGCACGGCGCAGGTACTTCTCGTAGCCGACGACATCCTCGCAGATCACCGCCGTAATACCCTCGCTTCGCACCGTCGGAATCCACTGGTCCGACGCCGCATGAAAAAGCCGGCCGGAAAGGTCCAAGACTTCCACGCCCTCAAACTCCGCCGCAGCTCGTCGACAGCCGGCGACCTTGTCTTCAAAAGGCTCCGTTCCCACTCCCGTCCCGTGGAAACCGATGCGCTTGTGGCCCAGACGGATCAAGTGCATGACCGCCTCGTAGCCGGCCTGGATGTAGTCCGGCGCCACCCAATCGATGGCGCACCCTTCAATCTCCCGCCGGCCGATGTACACAAAGGGGATCCTCTCTTTGACCAGGCTCAAAAGCTCGCGGCGGTTTGGCCGCGCGCCCAGGATGATCGACCCGTCCGGCAATCCCAGCTGGTTGACGCCGTCCTTGTAGATGCTGGGTTCCTGGTTGCCGTGAGTCCGGGTGACGAGCAGCAAGTTATACCCCTCGCGGCTTGCCTGGCGCTCGATTCCCAGCAGGAACGGGTAGTAGAAGTTGTCCTGTTCATACGGGAAGAAGGGTTCGTACGTGAACACGCCGATGAGATTGTTCCTTCCACCCGCCAAGATCTGGGCCGCTGGATTGGGTGTGTACCCCAGCTGCTCCATGGCCTCGAACACCCTGCGCCGGGTCTCCTCGCTGATGGGGATCCGGCCTCCCGAGAGCCCGTTGATCACCATCGAAACCGTCGCCCGAGATACCCCGGCAAGTCTTGCCACATCTTCTTGCGTGGGACGTCTCGGCTTCATCGGCAGCACCCCGGGCTTCGATCACAAAATTGACTGACACCAGAACATGGACTACAATTGACTCGCGTCACCTTACGCGCGTTAATTTGCAGTCGATCTGTTCGATTCATTGTTCCAGTTTCCTCCTTGACCGTTGCCCAAGTGAAGCGCGATACCTCCCGGCACGAAACGTGCCTCCCGTCAGCGTGCCTGGTTTTTTCCTAGTGTCGTGCGCACCGGCCGTTCATCCCACTTATCCAGTTTTGGACAGACGGCAGGATGAACCTGGCGCCCAACCTCAGGAGGGTGAAGGAGGTGTTGCAAAGGCGGATTTGATCACGTTTGGTCTGAAAAGAGTCAATTTCGGGAGTAGTATACAACACATCTTCAGGAGGCTTAGATCATGAGGGCACTCGAGAGGTCTGCCCCGGTGAGGATCGTGTGGATCGTCATTGCCTTGGCGGGGCTTTTCTTGGTGAGCGCAGAGGAAACCGGCGCTATGACCACCGTCTCTTTTTGGACGCAGAACATCGATGCGTGGGTGCTCGAAGCCGTCGAAGAGTTTACCAACGAGACCGGCATCCAGGTCGATGTCAGGGCGATCGGCTGGGGCCTTGACGAGCTCCTCGTCGCGTACGCCGCCGGCGCCCTCCCCGACGTCTGGACGCACGGCGGCGCCGCTCTCGGCGCCTTGGCTCACCAGGGGATGATGCAGCCGCTCGACCATTGGCTCGACCTGTGGGAACACCGGGACGCCGTGGCCCCGCAGGCCTTTGCTCTCGGAACCTATGAGGGCAAGGTGGTCGCGCTGCCCTGGCGCGGCATTGCGGTCGGTGCCATGCCGTACCGCGCCGACTTTTTCGCCGAAGCAGGCCTGGACGCGGAGAACCCTCCGCAATCCTGGGATGACCTCGTCGAATACGGCAGGCGGCTCGTCCGCCGCGACGCCGAGGGCGGCTTGATCCGCAGCGGATTCAACGTCACCGACGTCGGGGTGGAACCGTCCTTCTGGTTTCGCCTCTTCACCCTGCAAAACGGGATCGAAGTTTTTAGCGACGCCGAGCACTCCTTGACCGATCCCCGGATCGCCCGGGCCGTCGAGTTTTACGGTGATCTCTACAACCGCCACCACTTGAGCGACCCGGGCTTCTACGGCAGCGTCGCGGCGGGCACTACGGCGATGGGCTCAAGCCCCGTGGGCGGGCCGCTGATCCGTCTTCTGCAGGAGTTCGTCGACTTTGGCGGTGACGAGCGCGATCTGCGCTTTTCGGTCTTTCCCTACCCGCAGGAACCGCTCGTGATCCTGACCGGCGACTTCATCGCAGTCTCTCCCACCGCCTCGGACCCGGAAGCGGCCTTTGCCCTCGTCAAACACCTGGTCAGCCCCGAAGTACACGAGGAGTTCACCTTCCGGTGGGGAACGCTGCCGATCTACCGCCAAGCCGTCGACTGGGATTGGGTAGCCGCGCGGCCCCAGGTCCACGTGTTGATGCAGCTCATGTTTGACTACGGCCTGGCGACGACGCCGCATCCCCACTTCTTTGAGCTCCGCCAGGTGCAAGTCGACGTGATGCTCGCGGCCCGGCGCGGCACCCAGGCGGTCCAGACGATCCTGGAGCAGTATGCCGTCGCATACCGGAACGCATGGCACGGCATAAGATGAACGCGCCCGTAGCTTCTAACAGCTGTAGGTGGCTCTCGATAGCTTCAGGTAGCTTCAGGTAGCCTCACCCGGGCACGCCGGCCGGCGCTGTGCGCCAGTGAAACATTCGAGAGGGCGGGAGCTTTGCTCTCCGCCCTCTTCTACGGCCTTTCTCTCAACAGGTCGATTTGTTAACCTTCGATCCTTTTGCGCTGACACTTTGCTTCGGTTGTGTACTGTCTCTACGGTTTTCCTCGACTCGGCTTTGGGCATCAACCTTTGATCCCGCTGCTCGTCACGCCCTGCACGAAGCTCCTCTGGTTCAGCACAAAGACGATCACGAGGGGCATGGTCACGGCGACGGTCGCCGCCATGAGCGGGCCCCAGTCGACGGAGTGCTGGCTTTGAAACACTTGCAAGCCGATCTGCACCGTGCGCATCGACTGGCTCGTCGTGACGACGAGGGGCCACAGAAAATCGTCCCAGACATTGCTGAAGCTGAAGATCGCAAGCGTCGAAAGAACGGGCTTCGCGGCGGGCAGAGCGATCGTCCAATAGATGCGATACTCAGAGGCGCCGTCAATTCGGGCCGCCTCAATTAGGTCGTTGGGCAGCCCCATAAAAAACTGGCGGGAGAGGAAGACGCCGAAGACGGGCAAAAGGTGGGGTAGGACGAGCCCAGGGTAGGTGTTGAGCAAGCCCGTCCCCCCGCCCCAAAGGCCGTTTCCTCCGACGAACGGGAAGTTCTTCGCGATGAGGAACAGGGGAACCAGGATGACGTGAAAAGGCACCATCATCGTGGCGATCAGCGAGAAAAAGAGCACGTTCTTGTACGGGAACTCGTATTTGGCGAACGCAAAGCCCGCCAGCGAGGTGAAAAAGAGGTTGATGATGGTCGTGCTGATTCCTGTCACCGCGCTGTTGAAGAAGTAGCGGCCGAACGGCGCTGCCTGGAAGGCCCGGACGTAGTGGTCGAGCACCCACCGGGTGGGAATCCAGACGGGTGGATAGCTAAACAGCTCCGCGTTGGGCTTGAACGAGCTGAGCAGCATCCACAAAAACGGCAGGCTCATCACGAAGGCGACGACGATGAGCACAGCGTAGATCGCGGCGGTCTTGAGGTAGCGCAACGCCCTCACCCTTTCCCTCAGGCTTCAGCCCGCGAGCCTGATACCTTGTTGTTGACGACCGTCAGCGCCAGGATGATTCCCAGCAGCACGAAGGACGTGGCCGACGCCTGTCCCATTTGAAATTGATCGAAGGCCTGCTGGTAAATCAGGTAGCCCACCGTCGTCGTGCTGTTTAGGGGACCGCCTTTGGTCATCGCGTAGATCTCGCCGAAGGTCTGAAACGTCGAGATGATCCCCATCACGGTGATGTAAAAGGTGACCGGGCGCAAGAGCGGCCAGGTGACCTTGAGCATCCGCTGCCAGGAGTTGGCGCCGTCGATGGACGCCGCTTCATAGAGCTCCGCCGGGATCTCCTGTAGAGCGGCCAGGTAGATCACCATATTCCACCCGACGCCTTTCCAGACTCTCATGATGACCAAGGAATGCAGCGCAAGCCTCGGATCACCCAGCCAGTCAAAGGGGCCGAGGCCGACGTACTCCAGGAGCAGGTTGATGAGGCCCAAGTTGTAGTCGTAAAGCCACATCCAAATCATGCTCACGGCGACGATCGACGTGACCACGGGCAGGTAAAAGAGCGTGCGGAAAAAGGCGACGCCCCGCACCTTTTGGTTGACGAGCAAGGCGAGGCCAAAGGAAACGGCGATGTTGAGCGGCAGCACCTCGATGCTGTAAAGGGCGGTGTTTCGCAGGGCCGTCCAAAAGAGATCCGATTGGAAAATGCGCACGTAGTTTTGCAGCCCGACCCATACAGCGGGCTGCAAGACGTTGTAACGGGTAAAGCTCAAATAAAGCGAGGCAAACATGGGAGCAAAGCGGAAGATGACCGTATAGAGGATGACGGGCGAGATGAAAAGGAGAGCGACCCTCTGCAACCTTCGTTGGTATGAGCTCGTCTTCGCGTGCATCGCCGTGCCTACCACCCTCGACGCCCCTCTCGTTTTGCTCCCTACACCACGTTCCGCACTCAAGCCGGTGGCCGCATTTCAGCGGAGCCCGGCTCACCGGGGCTGACGGCCGCCCCGATGAGCCGGGCGGCAATGCCCTGCAGCCAGATCCAGCTAGATTCGTCTCAGTTCCCCTGGTCGGCCAGAAGCTGCCTCACTTCATTGGCCGCCGCACGGAGGGCATCCGCCGGCGAGACGAGCCCACGTACAGCCCGCTCAATCTGGCGCGCCAGGGCATCGCGAGCGTTGACCCAGACGGGCACGTTGGGGTTGAAACGAGCCGCCGATAGCCCTTGCATGAAGGCGACGACGTTGGGATCCTCGGCCACGTGCTGCACTCCGGCGAGCGACGCCCGCGGCGGAAGCCCGGAGAGGGAGTACGTCAGCAACTCGAGCGCCTCGGGGCTGGTGAAAAATTGCAGCACTTGCCAGGCCGCGTCTTTATTGGCGCTCTGCTTGGACATAAAGAAGCCGGCAAAGGAGTACCAGGCCGCGGGCTGCACTCTAGAAAGCGGCTGGCCGACGCGAATATTCGGATAGACCTCGGGACCATAGGTCGCGATGGCCTTCAGGTTCTCCGGATTGGTGAATTCCTGGGCGACGGTGCCCGCGGCCAAGGCAGGCAGGTTGCCGAGCGCCTGGGCCTCCCGCGTGTCGGCGATGGCCTCGTCGAAGAGGCTCACGTAAAACTCCAGCGCCTCGATACCGGCTTGGCTGTCAAACAGCACTTGGCGGCCGTCTTCGGAGAAAAGGTCGCCTCCGTTTTGCCAGAGGAACGGAGACCAATCCTGCTGGGCGGCGGTCCCGGAGATGCCGATGGAGATGCCCTCGCGCTCGAAGCGGTTGCCCCGCTTTCTCGCAAGCTTCAAAGCGGTCTCCCGCAGCTCTTCCCACGTGGTGGGAGGAGCGTTGGGGTTAAGGCCCGCCTCCGCGTAGAAGTCCGTCCGGTAGGCGAGTAGGCTCCCCGAGCCATAGACGGGCAGCATATACCTTCGGCCTTCGTACAGGCCGGCGTCGAGCGATGCTCCAAAGTCCTCCAGCATCTCGGGCGACTCGGCCAGATACTCGTCGAGCGGCTCAAGCACCCCCGCGCTGGCGAAGCCCGCGGTAGCGGCTTGCCCGTGCATAAAGAGATCGGGGGCGATGTTGCCTGCGAACGAGGTCAGCAGCTTAGGCGACAGCTCGCCCCACGGGATGTAGTCCACTTCGACCCTGATTCCGGGGTGCGCCTCGTGAAAGGCAGGCAGCAGTTGCTCGTTGACGACGCGCATCATCGGCTCCGACGTTCCGGCAAACCACACGCGGACCGTGACGGCTTGGTTCGCACTAGCGACTACGCTCGAAACGAGCGCCATCGCTGCGATGAGGACGGTTGCCACCAAGCGTTTCATGAGTCTTCGGCCTCCTTTGTGCTCTCCTGTGCTGTGCTCTCTTGCGACTGTGCTTGGCGCAAGCGAGCCTTCCTACGGTGCGACTCCTTTTTACCTAGGCGTTGACCATGACGTTGTCGGCGTTTCCCACAGAGCCTAAGCGACTTGTGCTCACACGTGCTTCGAGCGGCGTCACCCCTTTCACATAAGCTCTGACAAGGAAGGCTCTATCCAGCTCCTAAGCCCTAAGGCTCCTGAAGAGCCTCTGGGTCACTTCCCAGACTGCCTCCGGATCGTCCGAACGGTTGTTGTCGCCTGTGCCGTACTTGTCCACCCAAACGGCCAGGTTGGTCACTCCCGCCTCGCAGGCGATCCGGGCCGCCTGTTCGATCTGACCCTCGAGGCCTCGGGGCACCCGGAAGCCCTGCAACCAGATCTGAGGCGTCTTGCCATAGCGGTGTGCGAGCGAAACAGTCTTCTCCGAAAAACGCCGGACGTACCCGTCCAGGTCGACGTCCCGGCTGTACCAGTAGGGGTCCGTCCCGAAGATGTCGACCGCCGGCAATGCCGCAACCTTGCTCCAATCGCCGAACCCGTCCTCCCCCTGTTCCCGGGGAAGGAGGCAGATGCAGTTTTCAAGGCCGCGCCCTTTCGCTTCTTGCGTCACCCAATCGAAAAACGAAACCAGCATCTCTTGGCGGAAAGCGATGACGTCCGTGGTGAGTTCTACCGGCATCGCTTTGCCGTACCTCTTGGTAAAGAGTTCCTGGCAGCGCTCGCAGCGGCACGCCCACCGCACCGCCTCACCTGCCTCGTTCTTTTCCAAGGCCAAGTGCGGCTCGTCCCAAAAGACGACCTGGCCCCCGATGGCCACCACGTCGTCGAGCCAGCGGCGCATGTGGTCCCGGAACGCCGGATGGTTGGGGCACGCCTGCATCAAGGGTTTGCCGTCGGACCACACCTGGCAGGCTTCGGGGTGATCCAGCGGAAAGAGAGTGTACTTGGTGCAGATAAAGCCACCCACCGACCACGGGTCGATGTAGACCCGGAGCCCGGCCTCCTTGGTCGCCTGGACGATTTCGGCCACGCTCTGTTTGAAGAAGACCTGGTCGAACTCGGTGAAGAAGTGGACGACGTAACTTGAGCCGGCGGCCTTGATCTCTTTCAGGTCGGCTCGGACCACATCGGGGCGGCGGTTGCGCACGAAATAGGCGATCCCGGTATCGATGGCCATCAGTATGTCTCCTCCCTCAGCCGGCTGGCGGCAACTCCAGTTGGTTTTGGATCTCCGCCGGGTCGACGTCGCACGGGTCGATGCCCATCTTAATAGCCAACGCCGCGGCGATACCCGCCGCCTCCCCGATCGCCATCGCGATGGGCGACACCCGGATGGCGGCGCACGCCTCGTGTGTCGCGGAGATACAGCGGCCTGCCAAGAGCAGGTTACCGGTACGCTTGGGCAGCAGGGCGCGAAACGGGATGAAGTAATAGTCGGCTTCAAGCTCCTGTGTAACGAGCGACCGGTCCGACGGCGAATGGATGTCAACGGGGTACGAACCGGCAGCAATGCGATCAGGGAAAGGCGTCCCTTTGACGAGGTCCTCGGGAGTGAGGACGTAGCGACCTTGGATCAGCCGGCTCTCGCGGATGCCGAGCTGTTGGCCGACGTGGATCACCCGGCTTTGGGCGAACCCGGGGATCCTCTTTTGCAAGAAGCGCGCGTATTGCCAGACCTGACGGCGGCCCTCCATCTCGGCGTCGGTCCACGACCGGGCGGAGAGGACGGTCGCCTTGGAGATCCGGGTGACGTTGACGATCACTTCACCGGGGGCCACGCCGCCGAAGAAGAGCACTCGATCGCGGTAGGGCGGCAGCTCACCCCGGAGGATCGCCTCTTCCACGTGCCGGAAAAACCCGGAGACTCCGGGGTATCCACCCGCTTCGAAAAGGCCGCGCCCCTGGTTGAAGAACTCGTCGGGATACTGCTCCACGTAAGCCCGGAGCTCGGCGAGGTCGACTCCCCCCATGCGGAACATCAGGGTCATCGGCTGCGTCTGGCCGTCCACCTTGCGGCCCAGCGTCCACTCCTCGCCCGCAAAGGCGGCGACGTCTCCGTCGCCCGACGCGTCCACGAACAGCCGTGCCGCAAAGGCGACCAGCCCTTCCTTCCCGGCGGCAGCCACCACGTGAGTGAGGCGATCGCTCTCTTTGCGCACGGCCACGACTTGGGAATGAAGGTAGACCTCGACCCCCGCTTCGGTCACCAGCGAATCGAGAGTCGTCTTGAGGATGTCGGGATCAAAGGGTGTGACCGTCTTGACGAAGCCGACAGGGTCAGGCAAATGACCTGGGGAGCCGCCCGCGCGAACCAGGCGGTCGACCAGCTCCTGCGCCTGGCCCTTCACCACCTGCCGGCCGGATTTCGCGTGGAAGGTGAGCATCGGGTTGACGAGGCCAGCAGTCAGGTTCCCACCCAGGGCCGCCAAGCGCTCAAGGAGCACGACCCGCATCCCCCTGCGGGCTGCAGCCACGGCCGCCATGACCCCGGCAGGGCCCCCTCCGACGACTACGAGATCGGCCTCGCGGACGACCGGTACTTCGAACCTTGCTTCAATGCTCGGACTGCGTCGTGTCACGGCGATCAATGCCCTTCGTCACACCCGGCCTCCGTGGGCTTTCCGGCCGGGATCTTTTGTGCTTCGACCTTGAACTGCTGGACAACCGATTCGATCCGGCTTGGATCGTCGCCAAAGACCACGGCGCCGAGCAAGACCCCCGCGACGCCCACTTCGGCTAGTGCGTGCAGGTCTTGAGGCACGAGTCGCTTTTGCGCCGGGACGATGACGGGCCGCTGCGAGCGCCGGACGATGCGCCGGTACCTGCCCAAGTCGGCGACGGTAAGCGGTCTTGCGTACTCGGCCGGATCAATGACGGACGCCTCAAGCCAGGCCACGTGCGGCATGGCGGAGTACGCCTCCGCCTCTTCCGGCCCCGCACGGTCGTCGAGGGCCACCATCAGCGGGGCGGGCGGGTCGACGATCAGCTCGGCCGGGAGATGATGGGCGTACGCGTCGATGAACGCGAACCCTTCCCCCGCCAGGTGGGGCATGTCGCTCCTTACCTTCTCCGGGTCGGCTCCGGCCATGATGCCGACCGGAATGGGCACCGCGCTCCGGATCGCCGCGATCCGCTCCTTCTCCTCGTCCCATCCGGCAAAGACCACGCCCGAGGCCCGGTGAGCGACATTGATGTGCACTTTGAGGCCGTCGGCTCCTCCCCGCCAAGCAGCCATGGCGAGATCCACCTTGTTTCCCGGAAGGCTTGCGAACACGAGAAAACGCCGAGGACCAAGATCACACACCGCACGACGCCTCCTCTCCGCCAACCTTTGCCGTCGTCGAGCGCTCGACAAGCCGCGGCTGCATCCAAACTTGCGTCGGCATCGTAACCCGGCCCGCCCAAATCTCTTCGACGAGGCGAAAAGCAAGGTGCCCCAGCGCGTAGGCGTCGACCCGCACGGTCGTCAGAGGAGGCGAAAGATGCGACGCGAGCTCAAGATCGCTGTAACCCACGATTCCCACGGGATCCGGAACGCCGATCCCTGCCTCGTGCAAGGCCTGCAGTGCGCCGGCGGCCATCCAATCGGTGGCGGCAAAGATCCCAAGCTTTCCCCGACGGAAGTCCTCTGCCGTCCGCGCCAGCAAGCCTTTCACCGCCTCGTATCCGCCGACCCGGTCGATGCCGCCGCTCACGACGTCGGCCACCCGCAGCTTGAACCCGTGCTGGGCCAGGCCCTGGCGAAACCCTTCCAGCCGGTCACGAAAGACGAAGGTATCAAGCCCTCCGCCCAGGTAGAGAAAGCGCTGGTACCCGCACGCGACCAGGTGCTCGGCCACCAGCCGCCCGCCCCTTACGTTGTCGGGAATCACGGCGTGGTCGGCCGGTTCGTCGTGGTGTTTGCCGATGTAGACGACGGGAACCGAAAGCCTGCTCAGTCCCTCGCGGTACTCTTTCGAAATGGTGATCCCGCCCACGATCAGCGCGTCGACCCTCCGGTTGTCCAAGATGCGGGGGGGCACCCAATCGCCGCGGGCGTCGATGGGCGACAGGAGGACGTGGCAGCCGGCGTTCTCCGCACAGCTCACCACGCCGTTGATCACCTGGGCAAAAAACTCGTCGGACGTCAGCGAACGCAACGGGCGAGAGATCAACACGGCCACGTCTCGCAAGGCCGGCTTCGCGCCGCGCGCAGGAACTCCGGCGCTCCCCGTCATCTCGATCAGCGTCTGCCGGACGAGCCGCTTGGTCTCCTCGCTGATCTCAGAGCTGTCCCGCAACGCTCTCGAAACGGTCGAGGGAGAAACGCCAAGCTTCAGTGCAACTTGACGCAACGAAATCCGCTTTCCCAGCGCCACTCTTCTCCTCTCGTCGTGCCGGAGGCCCAGTGGGCGGTCAAATCCATCCTATCCTGGGCTCAATCTATGGCCACCGCCCCTGCGGGCCATGGAAAACTCGCTCGAATTACCTAATGACATCGTATCACAGCCGCTGCGACAACGGCGCAACATCGCACACGAACCACGCAAATATGTTGCGCTATTGTTGCGACATCGGGAGCCCACGGCTCGAACGCAAAAGCCAAAAAAGCAAAAACGGGTTCGCCGCCTCGCGGGCGGCGAACCCGTGCGTCTCTCACGACATCCTGTCATATCCTGGCTCCCGAACGGCGAAACTCCTCCGCCTTCTCTTGCATCCCCCGCTCCACGGCTTCCTCCAGACTCAGCCCTCGAGCCGCTGCGTACTCGCGGATCTCATGCGTGATTTTCATACTGCAGAACTTGGGCCCGCACATCGAGCAGAAGTGGGCGGTCTTAGCCGGCTCGGCCGGCAGCGTCTCGTCGTGGTATTCCCGGGCTCTAAGCGGGTCCAGCGAGAGATTGAACTGGTCGTGCCAGCGGAACTCAAAGCGCGCCTTGGAGAGAGCATCGTCCCGCCTTTGAGCGGCCGGGTGGCCTTTAGCCAGGTCGGCGGCGTGCGCGGCGATCTTGTAGGCGATGACTCCTTCTTTCACGTCATCCCGGTCGGGCAGTCCCAGGTGCTCTTTGGGCGTCACGTAACAGAGCATCGCCGCCCCGTGCCAGCCGATCACCGCCGCCCCGATCGCCGAAGCGATGTGGTCGTAAGCCGGTGCAATGTCGGTGGTGAGGGGGCCGAGAGTGTAAAAGGGGGCGTCGTGGCAGAGCTCCCTTTCTCGCCTCACGTTTTCCTCGATCTTGTGCAGCGGGACATGGCCGGGCCCTTCGATCATCACCTGCACGTCGTGCTTCCATGCGATCTGAGTCAGCCGGCCCACGACCTCTAACTCGGCGAACTGGGCCTCGTCGTTGGCGTCGGCAATGGATCCGGGGCGCAGTCCGTCCCCCAGCGAAAGGGCGACGTCGTACGTCCGGGCGATCTCGCAGATCTCCTCGAAGTGCGTATAAAGGAAGTTTTCCTTGTGGTGGGCAAGGCACCAGGCCGCCATGATCGAGCCGCCCCGTGAGACGATCCCCGTGATCCGGCGGGCCGTGAGCGGGATATGGCGCAGCAAGACGCCGGCGTGGACGGTGAAGTAGTCGACCCCCTGCTCCGCCTGTTCGATCAAGGTTTGCCGGTACACCTCCCAGGTCAGCTCTTCGGGCGCTCCCCCCACCTTCTCAAGGGCCTCGTAGATCGGGACGGTGCCGACAGGGACGGGCGAATTGCGGATGATCCACTCCCTGGTCCGATAAATGTCTTTTCCGGTGGACAGGTCCATCACGGTGTCGGCGCCCCACAGGATCGCCCAGCGCATCTTCTCCACTTCTTCCTCGATGGAGGAAGCGACGACCGAGCTGCCGATGTTCGCATTGACTTTGACGTGGAACCTGCGGCCGATGATCATCGGCTCGCTCTCAGGGTGATTGACGTTCGCAGGGATGATCGCTCTTCCTGCGGCCACCTCTTGCCGCACGAACTCGGGATCAACCCCTTCCCGGAGCGCGACAAACTCCATCTCCGGCGTAATCTCGCCCCGGCGGGCGTAGTGCATCTGCGTCACCCGCATGCCCGGCTTCGCCCGCAAGGGCTGGCGCCAAAGCCCGGGCGTCACAAGATCTCGCGCCCCGCCGCGGCTATCCGGGCTGCGCCCGTCCCTCTCCTTCCCTTCCGAGTCGCGCCCATCCCGCACGTCCCAGCGACCTCCGTCCCGGTCGCGCCCCTCTCCTTCACATCTGTGTCCCTGGTGCCGGGCGGTGGCATGCCCGCCTCCGGGCGGCGTCTTTGTGCGCTGGTACTCCTCTACGTCGCCGCGCCCTAGAATCCAGGGACGCCGGAGCGGGGAAAGCCCCCGGCGCATGTCGACTTCAGCGGCAGGATCGGTGTAGGGGCCGCTGGTGTCATACACCCGAAACGGAGGATTAGGCACCGGACCCACCGGCGTCGCGGAAGGAGAAAGGCTGATCTCCCGCACCGGCACCCGGATGCCGGGCCGGGAGCCTTGGACGTACACTTTGCGGCTTGCGGGAAAGAACAAGCTGCAAGACGTCCCTTCCGAAGAGCCGGTCTCCTTGGGGCCAAGGCCTCGATGGGGCCCGCCGTCCGCCTTCCGGACAGCGGCACCGCCTTGGCAAGGCGCGCCCGCGTGGGCAGGGCCTCCGTCTTGACGATCCATCACAGGGAAAGCGCCTCCTCTTGCAGGTTTAGGTCCTCTCCGGCCGGATCCCCCTCCCATCCCTCATCTGACTCCCCCGCGGCAAAGCGCCCGTTCAGGGCAAACGGCCGCCAGTTGGCCGGCACGGGTTCGCCTTGGATCAGGCGAGCGATGATGAGCCCAGAAAGCGGGCCCAAAAGGATGCCGTTGCGATAATGCCCGGTGGTGACGTAAAGACCCGACCACCCGGGAACCGGCCCCAAGATGGGCAGACCGTCGGGCGTCCCCGGACGCAGGCCGCTCCAGTATCCGCTCACTTCCGCCCCGCCCAGGCCGGGAGCCAGGGCCGTCGCGGCGCTGGCAAGCGAGCCCAAGCCTCCGAGCGTCGGCACGTTCCGAAAGCCCACTCGGCTTTCGGTCGCCCCCACAAGGAGCCGCCCGCCTGGCTTGGGGACGAGATAGCATGCGTCTTTCTGGAAGACGATGCACTCTAAGGGCTCCTCGGGCGTGCGGAGTGCGACCATCTCGCCCCGGACCGGCGCGACGGGAAGCTTCACCCCAAGGCGAGCGGCAAGCTGCCCGCTCCAGGATCCGCCCGCCAGGACCACGGCCCCGGCGAAGAGCTTCTCCGAGCCGGTCACGACGCCCAGCACCTCGCCTTCCCGGCTCAACCCGCTCCTTTGCCGCGTCAACCAGCCGGTCACCTCGGTATGTTCCATAAGGCGGACGCCGCGCCGTGCGCACGCCGCAGCGAGAGCCAGGACCAGGTTCCGGTTGTCCACGTGGCCGTCGTCGGGCAGGAGTAAGCCGCCGACTACGCCCGGGGTCAAGGCCGGCGCGAGGCGGCGTACCTCGTCCGCATCGAGCCACTGGGCTCTGAGCGTCCAGCTCCTCTGCTCCTCTGCCTCGCGCTGCAGGCTTTCCGCTTCCTCTTCGCTGAGCGCGACGCGCAAGGCGCCGCAGCGGCGCAGGCCGATATCGACACCCGTCTCGTCGTAGAGCCTTGGCCCAAGGCGCGCATACAGCGCCCGGCCCGCCAACGCCAACGTGAGGAAAGGCCCGGGCCGGTCGATCTCGCACTGCACGGCGAGCATCCCCGCTGCGGCCCAGGTGGCGCCGTGGCCGAGGGTTCCCCGCTCCACCACGGCGATCCGGAGGCTTTTCTCCCCCGAAAGGTAGTAGGCGACCGCGAGGCCGGCAACTCCCCCGCCTACGACGATCACGTCGAAGCTCCGCCCCGCTGCTCCCTGATTGGAGCGGGTCCCCGCCGCACTGCTGTCCCCTTCCTTGCCCCATGTCCCGGCATTACCCAGCTTTTCGTTCACCTTCGAGTTCACGCCGTTGTCCGCGCCGTTCACCGAGGTCCCCATCATCCCACCGCCTCCTTAAGCGGGTACATGCTCGCTGCCCGTTCGCCGATGACGCCCGTCACGGGACTGGACGGGCTCGCCTCGTGCCGGATCGGCATCCGTCCCGCCCGGTACGCCGCCCGGCCGGCGACGACGCCGTGTTTCATCGCCCTTGCCATAGCGACCGGATCTTTCGCCTCGGCGATGGCCGTGTTGACCAGCACCGCGGAGACTCCGAGCTCCATTGCTTTTGCGGCGTCCGAAGGGACGCCCAGGCCCGCGTCGACCACCACCGGCACGCTGACCCGCTCCACGATGCGGCGGATGCCGATCCAGTCCAAAAGGCCTTGCCCCGTGCCGATGGGTGCGGCAAGGGGCATCACCGCCGAGGCTCCCGCCTCTTCCAACCGGATCGCGGCGACCAGATCGGGGCTCGTGTATGGCAGGACCACAAACCCGTCCTGGACCAGGACCTTGGTGGCTTCCACCGTCAAGGCGGTGTCGGGCCAGAGCGTCCGCTCATCGCCGATCACCTCCAGCTTGATCCAGTTGGTCCCGGTCGCCTCACGAGCCAGGTGGGCCATCCGGACGGCCTGTTTCACCGTCGTCGCCCCCGCCGTGTTGGGCAGGAGATGGCAGTTGAGCCGGCGGAGGTAATCGAGGACTCCCTCCTGGTTTGGCTCGTCGAGGTTCATGTAGCGGACGGCGACGGTCACAAGCTCCGTCTCCGCCGCCTCGATGGCTTTCACCATCACCTCAAACGATGGATACTTGCTGCTGCCCAAGAAGAGCCGGGACGAGAAGGTCTTATCCGCGATCGTCAAGAGGTCGCTTGCCGCATGGTCCCGTTCCGCCATGGAACACGCCTCCCTTCGCTGCTTGAGCCGTGAAGCCGCCGTCGACCGCAAGAACCGCAAGGCCAGGCTCGACGACGCCTTAGCCTCCGGCCACGACTCGGATCACCTCCAGCACGTCCCCGTCGTCAAGGCGCACCTCGCCCAGGCTCGCCCGGGGAACGATCTCCTCGTTGCGAGCGACAGCGACGCCGCGCACGTCGATGGCGCGGGATTGCAGAAACTCAAGGAGCGTCGTTCCCGGCTCTACCTCGTGCGGGCGGCCGTTCACGGTGACGCGCACGCTCCTCCCTCCCTTCGCATGCGTCTTGACGCCCATGCTGCGTCGACGGCCCGCCTCAGCTCCCTCGCCGCCTCAAAGGGGTCTTGCGCATCGCAGATCGCCGAGATCACGGCGACCCCGGCTGCTCCCGCCTCGATCGCGGCCGCCGCGTTGCCCGCCGTGATGCCGCCGACGGCGAGGACAGGCACCGGGTAGACCGAGGCGACCCGGGCGAGGGCCCCAAGCCCCCGCGGCGGGACCCCCGGCTTTGAGCCGGTCTGAAAGACGTGTCCGAAGAGCACGTAATCCAGCTCCTCCGTACCTTCGGCACAGGCCTCGAGCTCCGAGTGGACGGAGCGGCCCACAGCAAACGTCGTCCGCCCGGCAGGGGTTTTCCAACCCCGTCCCCTTGCGGCGGCGAGCTCCCGGCACGAGCGGGCCCAAATGGGCTTGAGCGACCGCTCAGGCAGGTGCACGCCGTCCGCTCCCGCAAGGAGTGCGACGTCAAGCCGCTCGTTCACCAGAACAGCGACGGTCAGGCCTGCACGTTGCAGCGATGCCACCACCGAACGCGTCCGTTCGAGAAGTTCCCCGGCTTCATATGACTTGCCGCGCACCTGGATCGAGTCGACGCCGCCCCAAGAGGCAGCGAGGGCCAGCTCTCCCGCTTGGTTCTCGCGCCCTTTCCGGGCCAACGCGGCAAGGTCGAGGATCAACTGAACGTGAGCGCCCTCCCGCCGAAACGCCCCGCTCATGCCGGCTCCCCCTTCGCTCTCGCTTTCCCGCCCTCCCGGTCACTCCCTTGGGCGAGCCCATCGGCATCGGCCTTAACTCTCCCTTGGGAAGCCGCTTAGGAGCTCTGCTTCGAACTCTCTTTGCAGCTCTGCTTAGAACTCACTTGAGCACTGGGGCACTCTTTACGAAACCCGCTTTGGCCCTCTCGTTGCCTCCGGCTTGGCCGCGGCCCCATCGCCTGCGTCGTGGGCGAGATTCTCGCTCGTCTTCACGCCGGCGATCCGCCCCTTGGCTCCGGCGGCCCGCAGCTTCGCCCCGGCCACCGTCTCGGCCAAGGCCCGCGCCGCCGCAGCCGGATCAGGGCGAGCCGCCACGCTCGAGATCACCGCGACGCCCACCCCTCCGGCCTCGATCACAAGAGGCGCATTTTGGGCTGTGACGCCGCCGATGCCGATCACGGGCACGTCGAGCGCCCGGGCGATCGTTGCCAGAGGCCCCGTGCCGACCGGATCGCCGGCGTCGGCCTTGCGCGTCGTGCCGAAGAGGTTGCCGACGCTGACGTAGCTTGCGCCGTCCGCCACCGCTTGCCGTGCGTAGTCCAGCACGGCCGTGGAGAACCCGATGATCAACCCCGGCCGGCCAGCTTTGCAGGCAAGACGCCGGGCCTCGGCGACGGGGAGGTCCTCTTCCCCAAGGTGCACCCCGTCCGCTTCCAATGCCAAAGCCAGATCGACCCGGTCGTTGACGAAGAAAAGAATCCCGGAGTCTGCCGTCATCTCCCGGAGCTTGAGCCCGAGCCGCCACTGTTCTCGAGCGTCCATCTCCTTCGCCCGAAGCTGCACGGCGGTGACGCCGCCCTCGATGGCCGCCCGGACGATCTCAGTCACCGAGCGGCCGGTTTCCGCCGCGAGCTTGGGGTCGGTCAGCAAATAGACGGAGAGGGCCGCGGCGAGATCGCCGCGGAGGCCTCCGCTCGATTCGACACTCTGGGGAGCATTCGGATCTGGATCAACGCACGGCTTCATGCGCCCACCCTCCCGGCCCGGTGGCTTGGGCCGCCGGGGAGAATCGCAACAGGTGATTGGTGGGACCGTGCCCTCTGCCGAGGGCCAGCGAGTAGCGGACCGCCTGGGTGACGAAGCGTTTGGCCTCGACAATCGCCTTGATGGGCTCAAGGCCAAGAGCAAGGCCTGCCGCAATAGCGGCGGAGAACGTGCAGCCGGTGCCGTGAGTGTTGCGGGTCTGGATATGGGGGGATTTCAGGAGCGTGACCTTTTGGCCGTCGTAGATGACGTCGATGGCAAAGCGGCCGGAGAGCACTCGCCCCGTGGAAGCCGTCTCGGGCCGCCCCCAAGGATACACCGGAGGCGGCGGCGCCTCGATCTCCAGGACGGAGACGGGGCCTTCCATGCCGGCGGCTCGCGACAGCTCGCCGTCGCTCTCGGCGACCTCCATGGGAAGGTGGCCGCCCTTGATGACGACGTAGCGGCAGCCCGTTTGTACCAGGTTCCTAGCTGCGTTCACCATGGCGGCCAGCGAGTCGATGGGCTGCTGGGTCAGGGCTGCGGCTTCGGGCAGGTTGGGGGTAATGACGAGAGCCAGGGGAAAGAGATGTTCCTTCAGCGCTTCGACGGCGTCAGCGTCCAGCAGGCGGTGGCCGCTGGCCGCGACCATCACCGGATCGACCACAAGGCGCGTCACCCCGTGCTTGTTGAGCGACAGCGCCACCGCTTCGACGATGGCTTTGCTGGCCAGCATTCCGGTCTTCGCCGCATCGGTGCCGATATCCTCGAGGACGGCGTCGATCTGGGCTTCGACCAGTGACGGCTCCAGCGCCATGACTTGCGTGACGCCCAGGGTGTTTTGCGCCGTGATCGCGGTGATGGCCGACGTGCCAAAGACGCCAAAGGCGGTAAACGTCTTGAGGTCCGCCTGGATGCCTGCGCCGCCGCCGCTGTCCGAACCGGCTACGGTGAGCGCCAACGGGACGGTGCCCGAGAACGAAAAACCGCTTCCCGAAAGGAAGCGGTCGTCGTGCATCGCCATCTTGCTCACTTCCCTCCGCTGGTACTAACCAGATCAGGTTCAAAGGGTTGAGGAGCCGCCTCCTCTCTCAGCCCCCGCTGGGGCACCCCTAGTGAACGGAAAAGTATTCACTTTTTGGACGATACTTCGGGTCCATTATACCACGATGCGCCCGGCGCGTCAAGGCGCCGCGCCAGCTCGGAGCACCGGTTTTCGGCAAAACTTCACACTCGCATGACAGGACCTGCGCCCGCCGCGACCGCCTTACGGCCCGGTCCTGTCCAGCCTCGGACACGCGCTTCTCAAAACAAGTCGGCGGTGGAGTTCTTCCACCGCTGACGTCGTCGGACCGCTGGCTTCCCCGGTTCATCTCAATAAGGCTCGGCGCCAAAGATGTTGACGATCCGATAGATTCGCCATTCGCCGTCAACCGTGTCTGCGAACGATCGCGGCGGCAAGCCGGGAGTTTGCCGAAGCCCGTCGTCCAACGTCTGAGAAGCCGATTGGGTGGTTTACAGCCAAAAACTCTCAGACCGGACGGGGCCCTCTCTTTCACTAAGTTTCACTTCCACCGTACAGAGGGGAGAGCTCTGAGCGCCACGAAAAGTCGCATTACAGGTTTTCAACGCCAACAATTCTGGATGCACGCATCGATACACGCTGAGCGCCGCCGCTCTCCGCCGGCCACAAGTGGCGGCATGCGGCGCAAGACTTGCGATCAGGCGTATATTCATTGGTACGTTTGACCGACTTCGACACAACAACGTCGATCAGCGCTTGTCGGACGATGACCAAGGACGGTCGAGAGAGCGTCCTGGGGAAACGAGGCGCCACTTGGGCCGGGCCGTCCGGTGGCAGGCCACTGCGAACTTCTGCGCTGGCGACCCGACGGTCTGAACGCCAAGGTTGGCTGGCCCGCGGCAAGAGGTCGTAAGCCGAGGAGCTGAGGTGTGGATGGCGACGCTCAAAGATGTGGCTCGAGCGGCCGGAGTCAGCCTCACGACGGCCTCCTATGCGCTAAATGGCAAAGGCGCCATCAGCGAGTCGACGCGCCGGCGCGTCCAGGAGACGGCGAGGCGGCTTGGCTACCGCAGGCCGTTGAGGTCGACCGGGGCGATCGTGGCGATCGTCGCGTACCCGGGGGCTTCGTGCGTCCGCTCGCTGCGCCAGGCGGCCGCGGAATACGGCTATGAGCTCCAGGAGTTCACGTGGTCTCGCAATTCCTCCGAAGCGCCCGATCTCGTAGCGACGTTCGGAAAAGTTGCGGGCGTCGTCGTTCACGGGGGCCTGTGGCGGCGAGAGTTTCTGAGAGCCGTCGCCGAAGCTCATCCCACCGTACTGCTTGGCGGATCGCTCCCCACCGTCCCGTCGGACACCATCTGGATCGACAGCGCCGGCAGCGTCTACAGCGCCGTCAACTACCTGTATTCCCTGGGTCACAGGCGATTTGGTTTGGTCAACGGCCCAGAAGGCTCCCCGGTGAGCTGGGATAAATCGCTGGGCTTCGCCAGGGCTCTCAAGGATTTCAGCGAGGATTGCTCCGGGATTGGGATTTCCACCCTCGATTTTTCCCCCGGCGAAGGCGAGAGGGTGGCCAAGGAGATCTGGGAGCGGGATCCCGCCGTCACCGCCATGATCGCCGGCGATCCCGTCTACGTCGATGGGATCATGGCCGAAGCCCGGCGCCGTGGGCTTTCCATCCCTCACGACGTCTCCGTCGTGGCGCTCGGTGACGCACCGCTCCTCAGTTTGATGAAACCTTCAGTGAGCGCGATACCCGTCCCCGAGCTCGACATCGCTCGCGAGGCGATCGCCCACTTGCTGCGGCGGATCGAGCGGCCGACGAGCCCAAGGCGGCGCATCCTGATCCAGTCCGCGATGATCCACCGGGAAAGCGTAAGCTCCCCCGCCCCTCGATCGCAGGGACGCTGGTGGGAGTCCCCTTTCCCGTGCCAACCCGACGAGGTCTACAACAACTGAGTATAACTTAGTAATTGCCTTTCCACGGCGTGAGGTGATCACGATGACGACGCAAGCCACTTCAACCCAACCGCGGTATGAGGACCGTCCCGTCACGGAGCACGGGGAACACCGGCAGCAATCCAGCCGCCCTGAAGTGATCCAGTCCGATCTCACTGTCGTGGGAGGCGGGATGGCGGGAATCTGCGCCGCGATCGCAGCCGCGCGCAGAGGGCTGAACGTCGCTTTGGTGCACGACCGGCCCGTCCTGGGCGGCAATTCCAGCAGCGAAATCCGGGTCTGGGTCAACGGCGCCACCGGCGGAAAGTACAACCGGTACTCCCGGGAAGGCGGGATCATGGAGGAGATCCTGCTCGAGAACAAAGCTCGCAACCCCGACGGCAACGCCCACATCTGGGACATGATCCTCTACGAATTCGTCCGCGCCGAACCGACCTTGCGCACGTTTCTCAACACCGTAGCCATTCGCGTCGAGACGGAAGGTTCACGGATCACTGCCGTCGAGGCGCACCAGCTCATGTCCGAACGGTGCTTCAGGTTTGAGAGCCCCCTGTGGGTCGACGCCTCGGGCGACGGCATTCTCGCCTACCAGGCCGGCGCCGAATACCGCGTGGGCCGAGAAGCCCGTTCGGAATACGGCGAAAGCTGGGCCCCGCTGGAAGCCGACTCGAGGACGCTCGGCTCGTCGATCATGTTTTATTCGAAAGACGCGGGGTACCCGGTCGCCTACCACCCGCCCAAGTTCGCCCGGGACTTCAAGAAGGAGACGCCCCCCATTGTCGAGAGGCGGACCGACCCGCGCGATCGGCGCTGCAGCTACTGGTGGTTTGAGTTCGGCGGCGAGCTCGATACCATCCGGGACAACGAGGCAATCCGTGATGAGCTGCTCGCGATCGTCTACGGCGTATGGGACTACATCAAAAACAGCGGCCGCTTCCAAAACGTCGAAAACCTGCAGCTCGAGTGGGTCGGCAGCATCCCGGGAAAGCGAGAGTCCCGGCGGTTCATCGGCGACTACGTCCTCACCGAGCACGACGTCGTAAGCCAGCGTCAGTTCCCCGACGTCGTCGCCCACGGGGGCTGGTCGATCGATCTTCATCCTCCCAAGGGTCTCTATGACGAGCACGGAGAGGGCTCTCGTCATTGGCATACCCCTGGGCCGTACGGAATTCCGTACCGGATCCTCTACAGCAAAGACGTCTCTAATCTCTTTCTAGCCGGGCGGCTCGTCAGTGCGAGCCACGTCGCCTTCGGCACGCTCCGGGTCCAGATGACGCTGGCCACCATGGGCCAGGCGGTGGGAGAAGCGGCGGCGATCTGTAGGGAACAAGGCGTGGAGCCCAGAGAGGTATACCAGCGCCACATTCGCCTCCTCCAACAGCGGCTCCTCGACTCGGATCAGTGGGTGATCGGGGTAAAGCATGACGACCCCAGAAACATCGCCCCCCAAGCCGCTATCGAGGCGTCGAGCGTCCACCCGCTCGGCCTTGAGCCCGGAGACGTTCGCGTCACGCTCACCCAGGACGCTTGGCTTCACCTTTCGGTGCCGGAAGCGCTCGAGGCGGTCTCGCTCGCGGTCGAAGCGGAGCAGCCGACGGAGCTCGTCGTCGAGATCTACCGCGAAGCGCGGCCCGAAAACTACATCCCTGCCGAAAAGATCGCCGAGCGCACCGTCGAGCTCGAAGCGGCGTTCCAGTGGGCCAGGATTCCTCTAGGATTCGACCCCGGACAAGGCCAAGGGCTATTCTTCGTGGTCAAGGCGAATCCCCTAGTCAAGCTCGCGGGCCGAGAGAGAGTGCTGACGGGGGTGCTGGCGGGAACCGTCGCCGGCTCCGCTTCCGATCCCACTTGGCGACTCGCCCCGTGGATTCCCGCATTTCGAGTGGAACCGGAGATCACGGTATACGGCGCTGCCAACGTCGCCGACGGGTACGACCGGCCCTATGGCCTTCCTCACGGGTGGATCTCGCAGCCCCTGCAGCCCGGCCGGCCCGAATGGGTGCGGCTCGTTTGGGAAAAGCCCCGGCGGATCGAAAGCGTCCGCGTCACCTTCAACACCAACCTGACGCCCTGGTACAACAACCTGATGCCCCAAGGAAAGCCCGCCGCCCCCGAATGCGTCCGCGATTACATCATCGAGGGCAGGCGGAACGGCAAGTGGGAACGGCTCATTGAAGTCCAGGGCAACTACCAGCGAGTGCGCCGTCACATGTTGGCCTCCGCCGGNTCGGCCGGCGAGTATGACGCCCTGCAAGTCACAGTGCTCGCCACCAACGGGGCACCGTGTGCGGAGATNTTTGAGATTCGCGTCTATGAATCCGGAGAATCCGGGGCGACCGCGCCCGCGTGAGGTGCGCACGCAAGGCGCGCACGTGAGATCCCGCAGGTGGGTGCCGTACGTAGGTACGTAAAATGCCGCATGGCGCCGGACGTGAGGTGCATCATGCGGGAAATACGGCACACCTAAGACGCGCGAATATCGACTCTAACGACTCTCAAACGTGGCAACCGTGAAAGGTGATAGCTCCGGAACCCGTCAGCTCTCAAACG
>NICF_comb_assmDRAFT_10000403_pt1 | contig 37011 bp, 28 predicted proteins | sample NewIslPassag4_SG_FD_11279 | JGI IMG/M metagenome (IMG submission 11279)
CCCCGGAACTGTGTCACGGTGGGAGCGGCTACTGGAGGCCGTGGAGTTCTTCGACGACCCGGCGCGGCGAGATCGGCAGGTCGGTGAACCGGTGGCCGGTCGCATCGGCGATCGCATTCGCAATCGCAGCGAGCGGCGGGACGATGGGGACCTCGCCAACGCCGCGGACACCATAGGGGTGCCCCGGGTTCGGAACCTCGATCAGAACCGTCTCGATCATCGGGACGTCGAGCGCGGTGGGGATGCGGTAGTCGAGGAAGCTTGCGTTCGCGAGGGAGCCGTCCGGGTTGTAGTAGTACTCCTCGTTCAGCGCCCAGCCGATGCCCTGTGCGACGCCGCCCTGGATCTGCCCCTCGACGTAGGAGGGGTGAATGGCACGGCCGACATCCTGCACCGCGGTGTAGCGGAGGATGGTCGTCTTACCGGTGTCGGGGTCGACTTCGACATCGACGATGTGGGTACCGAAGGCGCCACCGACGCCGCGGGCGACGAGCGAGGCCTTGCCGATGATGGGACCGCCGGTGCGCGTCTGCTTTGCGGCGATCTCCTTGAAGGTCATGCGCTTGGTTTCGTTCTTCGTCGAACGAACCTCGCCGTCTTCGTACACGAGTTCATCTTCGGGTACGTCGAGCAGCTTTGCGGCGCGGGCGATCATCTGGCGGCGAATGTCCATGCCTGCTTCGTAAACCGCCATGCCGCTGGCGAAGGTAGTGCGGCTCCCGCCCGTCACGTCGTTGTAGCCGACGGAGTCGGTATCGGCGACGATGGGCTTGACGTCGTGGTAGTCGATGCCGAGGGTCTCGGCGAGCTGCATCGCGAGGCTGGCGCGGGTGCCACCAATGTCGGTGTTGCCCTCGGTCAGGTTCACGGTGCCATCGGGGTTCACCGAGGCGATGACGCTGGACTGCATGCCGCCGTTGAACCAGAAGCCGGAGGCGACACCGCGACCGCGGTTGGGGCCCTCGATCGGCGACCTGTAGTGCTCCGATTCCATCGCCGCGCGCACGCACTCTTCGTGGCCGATGCGCGGGAACGTGGTCCCGAAGACGGTGCGGGTGCCTTCGCGCGAGGAGTTTTTGAGCCGGAATTCGAGCGGGTCGATTCCGGCGGCGCGAGCCAGTTCGTCGATCGCGGTCTCGACGGCGAAGGCCGCCGCCGGTGCGCCGGGCGCCCGGTACGCCGAAACCTTCGGCTTGTTCACGACCACGTCGTACCCGTCGATCTCGAAGTTTTCGACGTTGTACGGGGAGAGCATCGTCATGCAGCCCGCACCAACCGGCGCACCGGGATAGGCGCCCGCTTCGTAGGCGAGCATGGCCTGCACGGCCGTGATGCGGCCCTCCTTCTCGGCCATTTTGAGCTTGATGTAGGTGCCGCTCGTCGGGCCGGTGGCCTCGAACACCTCGGTCCGGGTCATGGTTGCCTTGACCGGGCGGCCGCTCTTCTTCGAGAGCAGGACGACGACAGGGTCGAGGTAGATCGGGATTTTGCCGCCGAAGCCACCGCCGATCTCCATCGGGATAACCCGGATCTTCGAAACGGGAATCTGGAGGATCTGCGCGACCTGGGCGCGAACCGTGAAGGCGCCCTGGGTGCTCGTCCAGATGGTGACCGTGCCATCGCTGTTCCAGTTCGCGGTGGAGGTCTGGGGCTCGATATAGCCCTGGTGCACCATCTGCGTGGTGTACTCGCGTTCGACGATGTGGTCGGCTTCGGCAAAGGCGGCTTCGACATCGCCGTTGGCGAAGCGGATGTGCTCGGCGATGTTCGTGGGCTGGTCGCTGGTTTCGCCCGCGATCGACTTGGTCCGGCGCGCTTCGTTCAGGATGGGGGCGTCGGGCCGCATGGCGTCGCGGACATCGAGCACCGGCTGGAGCACCTCGTACTCGACGCGAATCTTCGCGAGGGCCTCCTCGGCGACGTGCCGGTTGATCGCGGCGACCGCGGCGATGGCGTGGCCCTTATAGAGAACCTTGTCGGACGCGAGGATGTTGTCGCTGAGCTCTTTCAGGTTGACCGCGCCTTCGCCAAGCTGCTGGACCTCGTCGGCAGCGCCGGGGAGGTCCTTTGCGGTGACGACGGCGAAGACGCCGGGGTGCTTCTCGGCTTCGCTTGTGTCGATCGAGAGGATGCGGGCGTGCGCGTGGGGGCTGCGCAGAACGCGCGCGTGGATCAGGCCGGGGAGGCGAATGTCAGCGCCGTACTGGGCCTTGCCCGTGACCTTTTCCACGCCGTCGGGGCGAATTGGACGGGTGCCGATGACTTTGAATTGGCGGGGTTCGACGGCGGTCATTGCTTCGCCTCCTGCATGGTTCGTGCGGCCTTCTGTACCGCGCGCACGATTTTGTCATAGCCGGTACAGCGGCACAGGTTACCTGCTAGCCAGAAGCGGATGCGATGTTCGTCGGCGTCGGGTTCGCGATCGAGCAGGGCCTTCGCCGAAACGATGAAGCCCGGCGTACAGACGCCGCACTGGAGCGCCGCCTCTTCGAGGAAAGCCTGCTGCAGCGGATGGAGCTCGTTCCCCTGGGCGATGCCTTCGATCGTGGTTATGTCAGCCTCCTGGGCTTCGACGCCGAGCACGCAGCAGGAGTTCACCACGCGGCCGTTCATGATGACGGCGCAGGCGCCACAGTTGCCGTTGTTGCACCCTTCCTTCGCGCCCGTCAGCCCGATCTCGTCGCGCAGGACTTCGAGCAGGCTTTGCCGGGGCTCGCAGAGGAAGTCGGTTTCAACGCCGTTGAGGCGGGTGGTGACGTGGGTTCGAGCCATCTAGCGGACCTCCTGAATGCGCTGCAGCGCCCGTTCGAGCGCCCGGACCGTGAGCACCTTTGCGAGGTGCTTGCGCTGTGCGACCGAGCCGCGCATATCGGTGATGGGGTTGGCGGCGGCTGCGGCCGCCTCTCCCGCCCTGGCGAAAGCCTCGGCAGTGGGCGCCTGTCCGCGAAGCGCCTCAGCTGCCTCGGGGACCAGCAATGGGGTTGCGGCGACGGCGCCGAGCGCGACCGTCGCCGATTCGATGCGGGAGTGGGAGGGGTCGAGCACGAGCCTGGCCCCGGCACTCGCCACCGCGATGTCCATCTCGTTGCGGGGGATGAAGCGGTGGTAGAAGGCGCCCGAGTTGGCCGGCTGAGCAGGAACGCGGATGGTCTGCAGGATCTCGCCCGGCTGGAGGGCATTCTGGCCCGGTCCAATAATGAACTGCTCGACCGGGAGTTCGCGCGTGCCCGCCTTCGAACCGATCACCAGCGTGGCGCCCAGCGTCATGAGCGCCGGGGGTGAGTCGGCCGCGGGGCTGGCGTTGCACAGGTTGCCGCCGATGCTCGCCCGGGACTGGATTGCGATGCCGCCGATGATGGTGATCGCGTCGACCAGGGCCGGGAACCGCCGACGCACCTCGGGGTCTTCGTAGAGGACGGCGAGCGGCGTCGCGGCGCCGATTTCGAGCGAGCCATCGGGCCCGAACCTGTACGTCGTTAGCTCATTGATGTGCTTGAGGTCGATGAGCTGGTCGCAGTTCCGGCGCCCCTCGCGAAGCTGCACGATGACGTCGGTGCCGCCGGCGAGGAACAGGGAACGGCGGCCATTCCCGACCGCTTCGTACACCTCGGCGAGGGAACGAGGCGCAAGGTAATCGAAAGCTTCCATGGTCACCCTGGAGGGAGAATGCCCCTTTCGTGACGGGGACTATACCGGGTCACGGCAAGCCCCGATCATACATCCGTGCGAAAAGGTACCTTAGCGAGCGGTCTCCGCCCCGTAGTAGTGGTCGCACTGGCGCTGGCGGCACTGCTTGTGCTACCGGCCCGGGTAGCGCGCGCGGACGAGGCGATGCGTTCGTTCGAAGCCGTGTACGACGTGCAGGAGGACGGCTCGATCATCGTCACCGAACGCATCACCTGGGACTTCGAGAATCTGCCGGACCGGCACGGGATCTACCGGCTGCTCATCTTCAAGCAGGACTGCCCGAACGAGGAGCCGGTAGAGGAGGACCCCGAGCTGGCCCGCATCTACCCGTGCAAGCCGGGATATGAACGCGAATACCCGATCGACGTGCTCTCCGTGGAGGACGACGAGGGCAACCCCTGGAAGTACGAGGTTACGACCGAAGGAGGGGTAAAGCGCATTCGAATCGGCGACCCGGACAAGACGGTGCAGGGCGTCCAGGTGTACGTGATCCGGTACCGGCTGGAGCGGGCGCTGGATGCCTACCCGAATCACGATGAGCTGTACTGGAATGCGACGGGGCTCGACTGGACAGTGCCGATCGAGTCGGCCCGCGTGATTGTCCAGGTGCCGGGCGCACCGGAACTGACGACCGCTTGCTTCGAAGGTCCCGAGGGTTCCACACGGGAATGCGCACAGAGCGCTGAGAACGGCATCGCCGTGTTCGAGGCGCAAGACACCCTCTACTGGCGCTACGGCATGACCATAGCAGTGGGAATGCCCAAAGGCACGGTCGAGGTGCCGCCGCCGCTCCTGCACGACAAACCGAGCATCGACGACTACTTCGAGCTCGACGTGTTCGAGATCGGCCCGGCAGTGCTGGGGAGCATCGCGGCGGTAACGGGCGTCGTCGCGCTGTGGTGGCGGCACGGCCGCGACCGGGCCTACCGGTCGGTGTATTACCTGACGAACGACCCGACCGAGCACACGCGGCCGCTCTTTTCGAAGCTGCCGATCGTGGTGGAGTACACGCCGCCCGACGGGCTGAAGCCGGCGCAGATGGGCGTGCTCCTCGATGAAAAGGCAGACACGCGAGACGTGACCGCGACCATCATCGATCTCGCCGTTCGCGGGCACCTCCACATCACGGAGATCGAGAAGAAGGGCTGGCGTAGTAAGCCGGACTGGCAGCTCGACCGAAAGGAGAACCCGGAGGACGAACTGCTGCCCTACGAACAGCTCCTCCTGGACTCGCTCTTCGGCGGCAAGGACTCGGTGAAGGTTTCGAGTCTGAAAGGCACGTTTGCGCCGAAGCTGGCCAAGGTGAAGGACGCGCTCTACGAGGACGCGATGCGGCACCACTGGTTCACGTCGAAACCGGAGACGCGGCGCGGGTTCTGGGTGGTGGCCGGGATCGCCGTCGCGGGATTGGGTGTGCTGGCGATGGTCGGCGCGGGGAATTTCCTCGGCCGGGCGTTGCTGGGAGCTCCCATCGTCGTGGCGGGCCTGCTGCTCATCGCGTTCGCTCCGGCGATGAAGCGGCGAACCGCCAAGGGGAGTGAGGCACTCCGGCGCGTGCTGGGGTTCCGGCGCTACGTGGTGACCGCCGAGACACGGATGCACGAGTTCAACGAGCAGCGAAACATTTTTGCGAAGTACCTGCCCTATGCCATCGTGTTCGAGGCAGTGGACAAGTGGGCGAAGGCATTCGAGGGGCTGGACGACGAGGAACTGCAGCGTTCGACGGCGTACTGGTACACCGGGCGCCACGCGTTCACGGCATCGCTCCTGTCGAGCCAGCTGAGCAGCTTTTCGAGCTCGATGTCGACGTCGCTTTCGACACCGCCACCCAGCTCCGGGCGTTCCGGGTTCAGCGGAGGTGGTGGCTTCTCCGGCGGCGGCGGCGGCGGTGGCGGCGGCGGAAGCTGGTAGCGCCTAGCCGAGGAACGCTCTGAGCTCGTGCGGGACGTTCGTGATGATGCCGTCGACGCCGGCATCGATAAGACGCTCCCAGTCTTTGGGGTGGTCGGCGGTCCATGCCCAGACCGTGAGTTGCCTTCGCTTCGCAGCGAGCACGGTCCCCGGGTGGATACAGTCGTGGTGGAGCGAGACGGCCTGTGCGTTTCGCTTGACGGCGGCGCCGAGCACCCGTTCGAGCGCGTGGCCGCGCACGGCCGGGCTGATGAGCGCCGCGGAGACGCCGGGGTCGGTGGCGCGAGCATGCGCGACGATGCCGGGCGAGAACGAGTGGATCGCTGACCAATACCGGGCGTCGCAGCCGCGCAAGACTTCGAGCACGCGTTCAACCAGCCGCTCGTCCTGGCGAGGATCGCCGGGCGTCATCTTGAGTTCGCACATCACCACCAGGCGCCCCGCCACGAGATTCAGCACCTGCTCGAGCGAGGGAACTGGCTCGCCATTCCCGGCATCCGCGGTTTGGAGACGTTCGAAGGTGAGGCCGCGAACGGGGCCGCGAAGGTTCGTGGTGCGGTCGACCGTCGTGTCGTGCATGAGCACCGGCACGCCGTCAGCCGAGAGCTGAACGTCGATCTCCATCGCGTCTGCGCGGGCATCGAGGGCTGCGCGAACGCCTGCGAGGGTGTTTGCCGGGGCTTCGCCGGCAGCAGCGGCATGACCGATAACGAGCGGACGCATCGCGGGCGGAGGGTACACCGCGTGCGCGCGGGCTGTCTCCCCGGGAGCGCACGGGCTAAGCGGGGTTTTCACGCGCTTGTTATTCGCAGCGCGAGTAAAGCCGATGAGTGACTGACTGCCGGCTCGCTACCCTCGAAATGGGAGGCCCGGTGACGGACCGGGTCCTACAGGAGGAAACCGACGTGAACGTGGTGCTGAAGCGACGTCTGCTTCGTAACCGGCACGAAAGCCAGGAGCACCAGCGGATCTCGGTGCTCCTCGTTTCGTTGCTCGGGCTACTGGCGCTGGCATCGGTAACCGTGGCGAGCGCCGCTGGTGGGCTCTTCCTCACCTACAGGACGCTGGCCGAAGGCTATGTGCCGATCGAGGAGAAGATTGTCGAGCGGTACGTGGGCCTGACCCAGATCTACGACCGGGGTGGCCCGACAAACGGTGTCTACCTTGGCACGATTTCGAACCCGCAAGGGCAGCTAATCAACCCCGTTCCGCTCTCCGAGATTTCGCCGTGGATGATCGAGGCCACGGTTTCGACCGAAGACAACAGCTTCTGGAAGAACCCGGGCGTGAACCCAACCGGTCTCATTCGTGCCGCCTGGGAGAACTATGCGGGCGGCGGCATCGGGACCGGCACAGGCGGTTCGTCGATCACCCAGCAGCTCGTCAAGAACGTCTACCTCAGTACTGATTGCGAGATCATCGACGGCGTTGAGACGTGCGTGGCACCGCGAACGCTCGAGCGGAAGCTGAAGGAGATCGCATACGCGTTCGAGCTCGAACAGGACGCGACGAAAGAGCAGATCCTCGAGTGGTACCTGAATTCGATCTCGTACGCGGACCGGTTTGTCGGCGTCGAGGCGGCAGCGCAGGGGTACTTCCGGAAGCCCGCAAAAGACCTGACGCTGGCGGAGGCGGCGTTGCTCGCCGGCATTCCCGCTGCGCCCACGAAATACCACCCGCGGCTGAACTGCGAGACCGACCCGGCAACCGACACGTGCATCGTGGACGAGCTCGGGCGGACGACCATCGCCGGTGAAGCCAAGCGGCGGCAGGAGTATGTGCTCGACCTGATGGTGGAGCACCGGCGCCTGACACCTGAACAGGCGGCAGCCGCCAAGGCCGAGGTCGTGAAGGTGTACCCGCAGACGCCGGAGACGAAGGCGCTGGCGTGGATCGAATCGCAGGTCGAACCGGCGCTCGTCCGGATGTGCGAAGGCGGCGTGCTGCCCATGACCCCGGGGACGAAGGATTGCTTCGAGAGCGTTCGCAGTGCGGGCTACCGGGTGACGACGACGCTGGACTGGGAGAAGACGCAGAAGGCCCAGGAAATGATGTACGAGGCGATCCAGGCCGGGCTCGCCGCGGGGTGCAACTGCCACAACGCCGCGATCGCGACGATCGAGCCGGCGACCGGCCAGGTCATCGTCTACGCGCCGAACATCGACCCGTCGAACACGTCGGACCCGCGGGTAGCCGGGAACATCGACCAGCTCACCGAGATCAATCAGCCCGGGTCGTCGTTCAAGCCGGCGGTCTATCTCGCGTGGATGGACATCCTCAACAAGACGCCACTGTCGAGCATCTGGGACACGAGCCCGCTGCCGCTGACGGACGACCAGAACGTGCTGCCGGAAAACCGGGTGACCATCACGAACCCGCGACCGGGGGGCGGTGGTGAAGGGCTCATCACCGCGCGGCTGGCGCTCGGCGGTTCGCAGAACGTGCCCGCGTTCCGGGCGGCCGCGGAAGTGGGTGTCGACAACGTGATCGCGACCGCCAAGGCGCTGGGCATCACGACGCTCGAAGACGGCTTCGACCCGACGTTCTACGACCATGACGCCGTCCGCTACGGGCCCTCGATCGCGACCGGCGGGGCGAACGTGCGGCCAATCGACATGGCGTACATGAACGCCACCATCGCGAACATGGGGTACATGGTCGGCGTGCCAACGTACGCGAAGACCGTGAACCCCGACGAACTACTCTCGATCTCCCAGGTGGAGGACGACGACCTCGAGGAAGCGCTTACCCAGCGGCTCATGTTCCAGCGCGGGTATCTGCGGCTGCCGGGCACGCGTCCGCTCGACCCGGTGGTGATTCTCAGGGTCGAAGGGATCAACGGGGAGGTGCTCTACGAGCACGGCCCGGACCTGCAACGCGTGCAGGTGATGAATCCCGGGTCGGTGTGGATGCTCCACAGCATCATGTCGGACTGCACCGCACGGGTGATCATCTGGGGCTGCGGCAGTTCGAACGATGACCTGGCGCTCGACGTCTTCCTCGACGGCGTGAAGATCCCGATGGGCGTGAAGACCGGCACGCAGCAGGGCTTCACGAACGCGCGAGACACGCTTTCGACGTGGATGAACGGCTACTCGCGGTACGCCGCGACCGTGGTGTGGGTCGGGAACGCCGACAAGTCGCTGGTCAACGACTCGAGCTTCGCTTCGGCGAACACCACTGTGCGGCTGTTCAAACGCTGGATGGCGCAATACCACGCGTTTCTTCGCGACGAGGGCGTGTTCCAAACGCCGGCCGGGTTCGAGGATCTGCAGCCGAGCAATGTGAAGTTCGGCCCGTACCAGACCGCCACCACCGAACGCGGGCGCCGGGGCGGGTGCAACCAGTACATCGACGGCTGGCAGCGAACGGACATCGAGTACAAGGGCGACTGCATGGGGCTTGGCTACATGCCCCTGCCCGAGTTCAAGCCGCAGCTGGCGGCCGCCATCGCGGCGCGGTACGGGATTCCGACGCGGCCGGGCCAGTTCGCGCCGCCCGCACCTTCGGCCGCGGAGCGAGCGGCGGGCGTGCAGGCGCCCACACCTACTCCGACGCCCCAGCAGGCGACGCCTACACCAACGCCGCAAGCGGCAACGCCCACGCCGACTCCCACCACCGCGCGGCGGGATAGCGACGACGAGACGCGCGGCAGTGGCGCGGCGAACGACTCCGACCCGAACCGTGGGAGAGGCGGCGGCAACAGCGGGCGCGGCGGTGGCCGCGGACGGTAACACAGCGAGGCCGGGCGTTGGATGCCCGGCCTCGTTTTCCGTGATGGCTCAGTAGCCTTTGAACTGCGGCTCCCGCTTTTCGACGAAGGCGCGGGGCCCTTCCTTCGCGTCCTCGGTGCTCTGGGCGATGAACATGGCCATCTGCGCCATGTCGAGGTGGTCGTCGAACGTGATGTTCGTGGAGCGGTACACCAGCTTCTTGGCGAGCTGGATGGCGGTGGCCGGCCCCTTCGCGATCTGCTCCGCGTATTCGCGGACACGCGGCATCAGTTCGTCCGGTTCGTACACCGCGAGGACATAGCCCATTTCGAGGGCCTCCTGGGCGGTGATCATCCGGCCGGTCCAGATCAGGTCGAGCGCGCGCTGGATGCCGACGATCCGGGGAAGCGAATAGGCGCCACCGTCGCCGGGGACGAGCCCGACGCGGACGTAGCTCATGCCCATCCGTGCGGTGGTAGAGGCGAAGCGGATGTCCGCCATCGAAGCCATGTCCATACCGGCGCCGGCAGCAGCGCCGTTGATGGCGGCGATGTAGGGCTTTTCGAGCTGGATGAGTGCGCGCGGGATGGGGTGGACGCGGTCGCGCAGGCTGTGGCGGCGTTCGGCGACCGTCCCTTCGCTGCGCAGGACGCCCTCGCCGGCCGCAGCCGCCTGGACGTTCATCCCGCTGCAAAAGCCCCGGCCGGCGCCGGTGATGATAATGACGCGAACGCCGCGGTCCTGGTCGGCGCGGCGGATAGCATCGACCCACTCGGCGAGCATCTGGTCGTCGAACGCGTTGAGACGCTCGGGCTTGTTGAGGGTGATCGTGGCGACGCCGTTCTCGACGTCGTAGAGAATGCTCTCGTAGTCCATCAGGTCTTCCTCCTCGGCGGTGTCTGGATTCTACGGGAGGGCGTGGTTGGGGGCGCGCTCCCGGGTAGAGTTGCAGTTACAGCGCGCGGGATTCACGCTTGGCGGTCGGCCTCAGCTATGAGGCTGACGGTGGGGAGTACGAATGATGTTTTCGAATCGATGGTCCGGGTGTGGCCGTGGGGATGAGCGGGTGCCGCAGCACGCCCTGCCGGGCGATCGCCCTGTATGGCCCCGCGATCGGGTCGTCGACGTTCAGCACATCGCGCTGGACCTTGCGCTCGACATCGAACAGAAGCGCGTGTCGGGGACAGCGACGCACATCGTGCAGCCATTTAACGACGGGCTGCGGACCGTGCCGTTCGACGCAGTCGAGATGCGCATCGAAGCTGTGCGGGTCGATGGCCAGCCGGCGAAGTTCTCGCATGACGGGAAGGAGTTGCGCGTCGACCTGGGCAAGGAACGGGCGCGAGGGGAGCGGATCGAAATCGCCATCGAGTACTCCGCCACACCGCGGCTGGGGCTCTACTTCATCGGGCCGGACGAGGGCTACCCCGATAAGCCGGTGCAGGTGTGGTCGCAGTGCCAGGACGAAGACTCGCGGTACTGGTTCCCCTGTTACGACCACCCGAGCCAGAAGCAGACGAGCGAGATGCGGGTGCGCGTGCCGGCAAACTGGTTCGCGCTTTCAAACGGCACCCTCGTCGAGGAACACGACAACGGTGACGGGACGAAGACGTTCCACTGGAAGCAGGAACGGCCGCACTCCACGTACCTGATGACACTCGCAGCGGGCGAGTTCGCGCGGATCGATGCGAGCCGCGACGGGCTCACCATCGACTATCTCGTCGAACCGAAGGACGTGGAGGACGGCGAGCGCACGTTCAAGGACACGCCCGCGATGATCGAGCTGTTCGAACGGATCACCGGCGTGCCTTACCCGTGGGCGAAGTACAGCCAGGTGGTGGTTCGCGACTTCGTGTTCGGCGGCATGGAGAACACGAGCGCGACCACGATGACCGAGAACATCCTGGTCGACCGCAAGGCCGCGAAGGACTACACGAGCGACCCGCTCGTTTCGCACGAACTGGCGCACCAGTGGTTCGGCGACCTGCTGACGTGCCGCGACTGGTCGCACGGGTGGCTGAACGAGAGCTTCGCGACCTACGCGGAGGTGCTCTGGTACGAGGAGCGGTACGGCATCGACGAGATGCGCCAGTACGTCATCGACACGATGCAGGACTACCTGGGCGAGTCGTACCGGCGGCCCATCGTCACGAACGTCTTCCGCGACCCGATCGACATTTTCGACCGGCACCTCTACGAGAAGGGCGCGATGGTGCTCCACACGCTGCGAGGCGTACTGGGCGATGATGCGTTCTTCCGGTCCATCCAGCGGTACTGCCGGGAGAACAGCGACCGAAACGTCGTCACGCAGGACCTGATCGACGCCATCGCGAACGAGACGGGCCGGAACATGGAGTGGTTCTTCGACCAGTGGGTGTTCCGGCCGGGTCACCCTGTGTTCAACGTGAGCTGGAGCTGGGATGACGACGCGAAGCTCGCGACGGTGACCGTGAAGCAGACCCAGAAGACCGAAGAAGGCGTTCCGATCTTCCGCGTGCCGGTGACCATCGACTTCCGCACGGGGCGCGGGAAACCGGTGTCGTTCCAGGTGGAGGTGACGGAGCGCGAGCACACGTTCGTGTTCCCGCTGCCATCGAAGCCGGACCTGTGCCGGTTCGACCCGTATAACCGAGTGCTGAAGGAGCTCGAGTTCGAGAAGTCGGTTGGCGAACTGCGGCTACAGCTCCGGGATGACGATGACATCTGGGGCCGGGCGATGGCCGCGAAGGCGCTCGGGAAGAAAGGCGGACGGGAGGCGACCGAGGCGCTCGCCGCCGCGGTCAAGGGCGACCGGTTCTGGGGCGTGCAGGCAGCGGCCGCGAAAGCGCTCGGTGAGATCCGCACGACCGCGGCCCGCGATGCGCTCCTCGATGCGCTTTCGGTGCGGCACCCGAAGGCGCGGCGGGCGGTTGTTGAGGCGCTGGGCCAGTTCCGCGGCGACGAAGCCGTACTGACGGCACTCGTCCCGCTTTCGAGGAAGGACGCTTCGTGGTTCGTCGAAGCGGAGGCGAACCGCAGCATCGGGAGACTGCGTCTGCCGGGCTCGTTCGACGCGATCATGGCGAACTTCGACCGGATGTCGTTCCGGCAGGTCGTGCGCATTGGGTGCATCGACGGGCTCTTGGAGCTGCGCGACGCACGGGGTTTCGAACCCATCACGCGCGCGGCGGCGTATGGTCAGCCGTTCCAGGCGCGGCCGGTGGCCGTGGGCGCGCTGGCGAAACTCGGCGAGTTCTTCCCGGAGCGAAAGCGGCAACTCGGAGAGCAGATCGCGCAATTCACCTACGACCCGGACTTCCGCGTGCGGGTTGCGGCGGCGAACGCGCTCAAGACGCTCCGGGACGAGACCCAGATCCCGGCGCTCGAGCGGATGGCCGCTTCAGAGCTCGACGGGCGGGCGGTGCGCGCCGCGCGGTCGGCGATCCTCGAGATCCGCAAGGGTGCGAAGACGGACGAGGAGGTCCAACGGCTGCGGCAGGACCTCGAGCGGCTCCGCGAAGAGAATGCACGGCTCCGCGAACGGCTCGACCGGCTGGAGGCCCGGGCGTAGGGGCCGATCGCGAACCCGGCCCTACGTGCCTATACTCGCGGCATGACGCGGAAGTATATCCTCGCGATTGACCAGGGAACGACCAGTTCGCGGGCGCTGGTGGTCGATACTGCCGGCGCCATCGCCGGCCCTGGTCAGCGCGAGTTCACGCAGTACTACCCGGCGCCGGGCCAGGTCGAGCACGACCCGCTCGAAATCTGGTCGTCGACGCGAGAGGCGATACGGGACGCCCTGCAGGCTGCCGGCTGTTCGCCGGGCGACATCGCGGCGATCGGCATCACGAACCAGCGCGAAACGCTGGTGGCATGGGAGCGGCGAACCGGTGAGCCGGTGGGACGCGCGATCGTGTGGCAGGACCGGCGAACGGCACCAATCTGCGAGGAGCTCCGCGAAGCGGGCCACGAGCCGCTCATCCAGGCCACGACCGGGCTGATCATCGACCCGTACTTCACCGGGACGAAGCTGACGTGGCTCTTCCGGGAGAGGCCGGAGCTACGCGCTGCGGCGGAGCGAGGCGAGATCGCAGCCGGGACAGTGGATTCGTGGCTGACCTGGCTGCTAACCGGCGGCGCCCGTCACGTCACAGACTTCACGAACGCGAGCCGCACGCTCCTCTTCGGCATCGACTCCGGTGAGTGGGACGAGAAGCTCCTCGAGGTGTTCGAAGTGCCGCGCAGCGTCCTCCCGGAGGTGTTGCCATCGCAAGCTGAGTTCGGCGTAACCGACGAGGATGTCTTCGGCGCAAAGGTCCCGATTCTCGCAGTGGCGGGCGACCAGCAGGCCGCGCTGTTCGGGCAGGCGTGCTTCGAAGAGGGCCAGGCCAAGAACACCTACGGTACGGGCTGCTTCTTGCTGGCAAACAGTGGCGCGAAATCGGTTCGGTCGGCGAACCGGCTGCTCACGTCGCTCGGCGCCGACGCCCGCGCGAACCAACCGCGATACGTGATCGAAGGATCCGTGTTCGTGGCCGGGTCGCTGGTGCAGTGGCTCCGCGACCTCGGCTTCATCGGGTCGAGCAGCGAGATCGAAGCCCTGGCCGCGAGCGTGGAGCACAACGGGGGCGTCGCGATCGTGCCGGCGTTCACGGGACTCGGGGCGCCGTATTGGGATCCGCATGCGCGCGGCGCCATCCTCGGGATTACCCGGGGCACCGAACGGGGGCACATTGCGCGGGCCGCGCTCGAAGCGATTGCGCTTTCGAGCGCCGAACTGGCGCTGGCAATGTCGGGCGACCTTGGCGGGGAGATCCGGGAACTCCGCGTGGATGGGGGCGCCGCGCGAAACGACCTGCTCATGCAAATGCAGGCCGACTTCCTCGGGTGTCCTGTGGTGCGTCCTTCGAACACGGAGACAACGGCGATGGGCGCCGCATACCTGGCAGGGCTTGGCGCCGGTGCGTGGGCCAACGAGGAGGAGATTCGCACGCTCTGGAAAACGGACCGCGTGTTCGAACCGAGGCTCACGCAGGGCGAGCGCGAGGAGCGGCTGGCAGGCTGGCGCCGTGCCGTCGAACGATCCCTGGGGTGGGCAGCAGAGCAGTGATGGATGAGCGGACCAAGGACCTCACCGAAGGGCCGCCGCTCGATGTGGCGGTCATCGGCGGGGGCATCAATGGCTGTGCGATTGCCCTCGAAGCGGCGCGGCGCGGACTCCGGGTCGCCCTGTTCGAGGCATCGGATTTCGGATTCGGGACCACATGGCGGTCGACGAAGCTGATACACGGGGGCCTTCGATACCTGGAGCACGGCGACGTGCGGCTCGTCTTCGAGTCGCTGCGAGAGCGAGCATGGCTGCTCAAGACGTACCCGCACCTGGTTTCGAGGCAACGCTTCCTGCTGCCGCTCGTGCCATGGACACGGCGGCCCGGCTGGCAGCTCAACGCCGGTCTCTGGATGTACGACGCGCTGTCGCTGTTTCGCGGAGTGCCGCGGCATCGCCGGCTTTCGCGTGAGCGGATCCGCTCGGAGGCGCCATTCCTGCCCGACGAGACGGCAGGTGGCTTCCTGTTCTACGACGCCCGGGCTCGCTCGCCCGAGCGGCTGGCGCTCGAACTGGCGCTTCGAGCCCGGGACCTGGGAGCGATCGTGCTGAACCACGCGGCCGTGACACGCATCGTGACCACCAACGGCCGGGTAACAGCGATCGCGTTCGAACACAAGGGCGAACAACATGTGGTCGGCACGCGAACGGTGATCAATGCCGCCGGGCCGTGGGTGGATGCGGTGAACCGGCTCACCGGGAAGCCGCCGGCCGAACTCCTCGGCGTGACGCGTGGGACGCACATCGTGCTCGATGTCGGCGACCAGATGCCGCGCACCGCGGTGCTCTCGACGGCGAAGAGCGACGGGCGCGTGTTCTTCGCCGTGCCGCAAGATGACCTGCTGCTGGTGGGTACGACTGACGTCCGGTACGACGGGAACCCGGGAGACGTTCAGCCCACGCGCGAGGACACCGACTACCTGCTCGAGGAAGCGAAGCTATTGTTGCCCGGGCTCGATGTGGGCCGCGAACAGGTGCGGTACGCCTACGCGGGGCTGCGGCCGTTGCAGAAGGTGCGCGGTGGCCCGGAGGAGGCCATCACGCGGCGGCACCAGGTGGTAGACCACGGCGAGAATGGCGGCCCGGCGGGCCTGTACAGCGTGATCGGCGGGAAGTTGAGCACCTTTCGGCCCCTCGCCCGCGAGGCGGTGGACCATGTCGGCCACGGCGTGCCGGTGCCAGAATCGAATCCTGCACCCGCGAACCGGTGGCGATGGGAACTCACGAACAGCGGGCTGGAGCGTCGTACGCGGCGCCACCTGCGCATCTACGGCGACGCAGTCGGCCAGGTTATCCGGGAAGGGCGGGAGGTCATCTGCGAACACACAGGGGCGATCCGTGGTGAAGTGGTGTACACCGTGCGGCACGAACTCGCAGCGACGCTCTCGGACATCCTGCTCCGCCGGACAGGAATCGCCTGGGGAAGCTGCCGCGGGCTCTGCTGCCGGGACGAGGTCGCGGCGATCGCCCAGCAGGAACTCGGGTGGGACGACGCACAGCGGGAGCAACAGGTGCGCGAGTTCGAGGCGGACGTAGACAGGCACCTCCCTCCGCTAGACTGTATTCGGGAGGCTTCCTGAAGGTGGGGCTGCGGCGAGATGAGCGATAACCAGGCAATCCGGGACGCAGCGCGGGTCATTCGAAGCAGCCGCCACGCGGTGGCGCTGACCGGCGCGGGGATCTCGGTCGAAAGCGGGATCCCGACGTACCGTGGCGAGGATGGGATCTGGTCCCGGATTGAGGACATCAGCATCGACGGCTGGGATCTCTTCGCGAGCGACCCGAAACAGTGGTGGGAACAGGTGATCGCGCGCGGCTCGGGCGAACTCGCCGAGGCCATCGACCGAGCTGAGCCGAACGCGGGCCATGTCGCGATGGCTCAGCTCGAGGAGATGGGACGCCTCGCCCACCTGATCACGCAGAACATCGACAACCTCCACCGGCGCGCCGGTTCGAAGCGGCTGACGGAGATTCACGGGAACCGGTACCTGGTTCGCTGCATGAACTGCGGTGGGCGTGACCGGCTCGAGACCATCCCGCTCGACCGGCTCCCTCCCCTGTGTCCCGAGTGTGGCGGCATCCTGAAGACCGACGTCGTTATGTTCGGTGAGCCAATCCCCGAGGACGCCCTGAACGAGGGCTACCGGCAGGCGGCGTCAGCGGATGTGTTCATCACGGTCGGCACATCGGCGATGGTACACCCTGCGGCGGACTTCCCGCTCGTAGCGAAGCGGCACGGGGCCCCGCTGATTGAAATCAACCCGAACGATACGGCGCTGACGGACATCGCCGACATCGTGATCCGCGCACCGGCGGGCGTCGCATTGCCCGCGCTGGTGGAACTCCTTGCGCAGGAGCTGTAGCCGCTACCCTGCGAGGGTTCGTTCGAACCAGATGCCACCGTCGGGTCCCTCGCCGAAGCGGGGGCACAGGCCCATGCGTATCCAGAAGTAGGTCGCGAGGCCGAGGTCTGGCGGCGCCCACGCGCGAACAATTCGCCAACCGCCCTCCGCGGCGGCCTGGATGAGCAGCCGGGCGCTTTCGGAGCCAAGCCCGAAGCCGCGGTGCGGCGTATCGATGCAGAGTTCGCGGACGAACAGCGCGTCGCCGTGCTGCTCCCAGAAGACGTGGCCGGTTCGTTCGCTGTCAGCCAGCCGGATGATGCGCGCCGAACCCTCTCCATCGGGTTCGAGGCGGACTCGCTCGCCCTGGAGTGGCAGTTGCAGCGCCGTCACGGTTCCAGCCACTCCCGTGCGCGGAGGGCAATCACCTCGGAACTCGCCTTGATGCGCGGGCAGCGAGGCAGCGCGGCGACAAACTCTTCGCCGTACCTGCGGGAGTAGATGCGGCGGTCGAGGACAGCGACGACACCGCGGTCGTTACGGTCGCGGATGAGCCGGCCGAACCCCTGCCGGAACTTGAGGATCGCTGCCGGCAGTGAGTACTGGCTGAAGGGGTTCTCGTACTGCTCGGCGCGTGCGCGATGCACCGGGTCGGTTGGGGGAGCGAACGGGAGCCGCGTGATGATAAGCATCGAGAGCGCATCGCCACGGATATCGACGCCTTCCCAGAAGCCCTGGTTTCCGAGCACGAGCGTACGGGGCGTGCGGCGGAGGTTCTCGATGAGCTGACGGGCCGTACCATCGATGTCCTGTGCGAGGACGGCGATGCCGGCCTCTTCGAGTTCGGGGCGAACGAGATCAGTCACGCGGTTGAGCGCAGCGGTAGAGGTGAACAGCGCCAGCGCGCGGCCTTCGGAGGCCCGGGTGAGGCGAATGATGGCCTGCGCAACGGCTTCGTAGTAGCCCGGCTCGTTGGGTTCGGGGATATCGTTCGCGGCAGCGAGCAGCGTGGAGTGTTCGTAATCGAACGGCGAACCGAGCTGGAGCGTCTTCGGGTTTTCGAGCCCGAGGCGCTCGGCGGCGTACTCCATGCTGCCGGCAGCGGCGAGGGTCGCGCTGGTGGCGACCACCGTGCGGCGGCGCGAGAAGAGCTCCTCCCAGAGTGTCGGGCCGACGTCGCGCGGCGCGGCGTTGACTGATGCGGTGGTCTTCCCGTCGCGAGCGAGCCAGACGATGGTCTCCTCATCGCCGATGCTGAGGTATTCGCGCAGGCGGTTGCGGATGTCGTCGACTTTGCGGGCGGCCGACTCAATTTCGCCGGCGAGGACGTCGGGCTCCTCGACCGGGCGGGTGTCGTTGACGATGCGAGCAGCGGTGAGCGCCTGTTCGTGGACCTCGCGAAGTTGCCGGTCGAGTTCGGCCAGGGAAGCCTGCGTGGCCATCCAGGCCGGCTGGGTGCGAACGGCATCGAGCAGGATGCGGTCGTCGTCGGCGTCCTTTGGAAGGTGCTCGGCCAGGGCTTCGAAGCAGGGAGCTACGCACGCGAGCGCCTTCGTAACCGTGGCTTCGAGCTGGTCACCGGCTGCCTTCGCGGTGCCTTCGGGGAAGGCGCGAAGAACCGCAGCGACGCCGGACTCGCGCTGGTCGCGGCCCGCGCGGCGGTAGATGCCTTCGAGCGCCTCGGTGACCATGCGCGCGGAGACACTGCCGCCGAACTGCTTCGTGGCCTGGTCCTCGAGGTTGTGGGCCTCGTCGAGGATGAGGTGGTCGAAGGGAGGCAGAGCACTCCCACCCGAGGCGAGATCGGCCAGCAGGAGGGCGTGATTCACGATGAGCAGGTGGGCGCTTTCGGCGGCCTTGCGGGCGCGCTGCAAGAAGCAGGTACCATCGCGAACCCAGGGGTTCTGGCGGGTGAGGCAGTCGGTGTCCTGTGCCGAGAAGCGCTGCCAGGTGCGGTAGTCGTAGTAGTCGAAGTTCAGTTCGGAGCGGTCGCCGGTCTCGGTTTCGGGGAGCCAGAGCAGCATCGCGGCGCCGAGGTGAGCGAAATCGGGGTCGGCCATGCTCATGGCGTAGCCGGCCGTCCAGCGCTTGAGGCAGAGGTAGTTCCCGCGCCCCTTGAGGAGCGACGCGCGGAGTTCGCCCTCCTCGCGGATGACGCCCGCAGCCATAAGCATCTTTCGCAGCGCGGGGATGTCTTTCGAAAGGAGCTGCTCCTGGAGGGCGATGGTGTTTGTTGAGATGACGACGCGCTCGCCGTTGTGCAGCGCGTGCAGGGCTGCGGGCACCAGGTAGGCCAGCGACTTGCCAACACCGGTGCCCGCCTCGATGAGCCAGTGGCCGCCGTCAGCGAGCGCCGCGGCAACAGCTTCGGCCATACGGAGCTGCTGGGGGCGCTCTTCGAAGCCTTCGAAGACGCGCGGTGCCGCTTCGAACACGGAGCGGACGCGGGCGACCGGGACGGGTTCGCGGGGTTCGCGGCGAACGAGCGGAGGGAGGTCGCGCGGCGGCTTGATGGGCGGCGTCATGCGTTCGCCGGGCGGGATCTCCTGCCACTGAGGACCAGCGATGACCTCGGCGAGAGCAGGGTTGTGCAGCGACACCAGGCGCGCGAGCTGGAGCCGCTGTGCGGGAAGCAGCGCCTCGGCGCGGCGGCAGAGTGCGACGAAGATGGCCGCCGCAGTGCGAGCATCGGGGAGCGCGCGGTGGTGGTCGCCGGCTTCAACACCGAGCACCCGGGCCAGTTCCATCAGCCCGCGGGCACCGGCGGTCGGGAGGAGCAGCCGCGAGAGCTCGGCCGTATCAATGGCCGGGACTTCGAGTTCGACGCCGCCGCGGCGCAGGTGCGCGAGGTCGAAGCCGATGTTCTGGCCGACGACAGGGCCTTCGCCCACGAACTCGCGCAGCCTGTCGGCGACGCCTTCCAGCGGCGGGGCTTCGCGGACGAGCTCGTCGGTGACGCCGGTGAGTTGCTGGATGAACTGGGGGATGGGACGCCCGGGGTTGACGAGCGTTTCGAATGTTTCGAGAACCTGGCCGTCTTCGGTAAAGCGCACCGCGCCGATCTCGGTCACCCGGTCCCGTTCGAGGTCGAGGCCGGTCGTTTCGAGGTCGAGAGCGACGTAGGTGCGTACGGTCACGGTACGAACATTCGTGCGAATTCGAAGTGGAGTCTAGCCCGCGCGGGCGGTTGTTGCGAGCCACACGACGGGCGTTGTCGCGCCGATCTTCAGGGACGAACGCGCCATCTGCCGGCGTCCCGTCGGTCGTTCAAAGGGGAAAGGCGAAAGAGCCACCATTGAGAGGGCAAGTTCTACCTGCGTAGAATCGCCCGACACCCCTCATCTTTTTCGATAGAACGGGAGCGTGTCGTCTATGAGAGCCTACAACACCGAAGACATCCGGAACGTCGTCCTGATGGGTCACGGTAGCGTCGGGAAGACGACACTCACTGAGGCGGCGTTGTTCGCGAGCGGCGCTATTACGCGCATGGGCAGCATCGCGGACGGGAACACGGTCAGCGATTTCGACGAGGACGAACACAAGCGCAAGTTCAGCCTGAGCCTCTCGGTGGTGCCCGTCGAATGGGAAGGGCGGAAGATCAACCTCATCGACACACCGGGCTACGCCGACTTCCTGACCGAGGTCATCTGCGGGACGGAAGCCGCCGACATGGCGCTGGTGGTGGTCGATGCGGTTTCGGGCCCGGAAGTGGGCACCGACCGGGCGCTCTCGGTGGCAGACCGGCTCGGGCTTCCGCGGATGTTCGTGGTGAACCGCATGGACCGCGAGAACGCGGATTTCGATGCGGTGCTGCAGATGCTCACCGAACGGTTTGGGCCGAAAGTCGCGCCGTTGCAGCTCCCCATCGGCGCGCACGACACGTTCCGGGGTGTCATCGACCTGCTGCACTTCAAGGCATACACGCCCGACGAGGCTCCGATCCCGGATGAGCTCGTGCCACGGGCGGAAGAACTGCGTTCGAAGCTCATCGAGGCCATCGTCGAAACCGACGAGGAGTTGATGGAGAAGTACTTCGCCGACGAGGAGCTCACCGAGGACGAGCTCCGGCGGGTGCTGCACGGCGGGCTCGATCACAACCTCATCTACCCGGTGGTGGTGACGTCGGCGACAAAGCAGATCGGCGTGCAGCAGCTTCTGCACAACATCGCGTTCAGCGGGCCGTCGCCGGCAGATCGCGACCCGATTCCGGCGGAAGGCGGCGAAGTGAGCGCCGACCCGGATGGGCCGGTTGTCGTGCGCGTGTTCAAGACGTCGGCGGACCCATACGTAGGGAAGCTGACGTACCTGCGCGTGTTCAGCGGCACCATCAAGTCCGACACGCACCTGTGGAACGTGAACAAGGGCGCCGACGAACGGCTCGGGACGCTCTATGTCCCGCGAGGGAAGGAGCAGATGGCGGTTCCCGAACTGAAGGCCGGCGACATCGGGGTGGTGGCCAAGCTTGTGCACTCGCAGACCGGCGACACCCTGTGCGTGAAAGAGCACCCGGTCCAGCTGCCGGAGATGACGTTCCCGAAGCCGGTGTACAGCATGGCAGTACGCCCCGCTTCGAAAGGGGCGGTCGACAAGCTTGGTCCGAGCCTGCAGCGGCTGGTGGAGGAGGACCCCGGTCTGGAGCTGAGCCGCGACAGCACAGGCGAGATTGTGCTGGCCGGCCTGGGCGATGCCCACCTCGAGGTGACGGTCGACCGGCTACGCCGCAAGTTCAACATCGATGTCGAGCTTTCGCCCCCACGCGTGCCCTACCGGGAGACGATCGCGAAGGCGGCAAAGGGCGACTACACGCACAAGAAGCAAACTGGCGGGCACGGCCAGTACGCCCGGGTCGCGCTGGAAGTGCATCCGTTGCCGCGTGGCTCGGGGCTCAAGTTCAGCGAACGCGTGGTGGGCGGTGCGGTGCCCAAGGAGTTCATCCCGGCGGTCGAGAAGGGGGTCCACGAAACCGCAGCGACTGGCGTGTTCGCCGGGTACGAGCTCACCGACTGCGAAGTCGTCCTGTACGACGGGAAGCATCACCCGGTCGATTCGAGCGAAATGGCGTTCAAGCTGGCAGCGTCGCAGGCGCTCAAGGAGGCGGTGAACAACGCTTCGCCGCTGCTGCTGGAGCCGATCATGCACATCAAGGTGTGGGCGCCGGAAGCGAACGCCGGCGACGTTGTGAGCGACCTGAACACGAAGCGCGCCAAGATCCAGGGAATCAACCCCGACGGCACGATGAGCGTTGTGGAAGCCGAAGTGCCGCTGGCGGAGGTCCAGCGGTATGCGTCGGACCTGCGGTCGCTCACGCAGGGACGCGGCGCATTCGAGATGGAATTCGACCACTACGGCGAGGTGCCACCGCACATCGCCCAGCGCGTGATCGAATCGCACAAGAAGGAGCTCGAAGAAGTCCGGTAGCCGGGAGGGTTCGCTGCACAGGAACGAGGGCGGGAATCCCGCCCTCGTTTGCTGTCCCGGAGAGCCCTACTTCTCTTCGATTTCGACGGAGGTGATCTTCACCGGGTTGACCGGCGCGGAGTTCTCGCCGGTGCGGGAAGGCTTCACGGGCGCGGTGGCGATTTTGTCGAGGACGTCTTCGCCGTCGGTCAGCTTGCCGAAGATGGTGTAGTTCGGCGGGAGCGGGTAGTCGGCGTGCATCACGAAGAACTGGCTGCCGTTCGTATTGGGGCCAGCGTTCGCCATCGCGAGGGTGCCACGGAGGTATTGCCGCTTCACCGGTTCGTCCTGGAAGCGGTAGCCGGGGCCGCCGGCGCCGGTGCCGGTCGGGTCGCCGCCCTGGATCATGAAGCCCTGGATGGTCCGGTGAAAGATGACGTCGTTGTAGAAGCCGTCGCGGGCGAGGAAAACGAAGTTGTTGACCGTGATGGGAGCTTCATCGGCGAAGAGTTCCGCCGTCATGGTGCCGACAGTGGTGTTGATCTTCGCGATGTAGGTCTTGCTGGTGTCAATCGACATCTCCGGCGGATTGGGGTACTGCTTCGCCATGTTGACTCCTGTGGTGCGGGTGTACCGATCCACCTTAGCCGAAGTGGGGCTTACCTCGCCGGGCGAAGACGACCGCGGGGCCAGTTAGTTGCCGCGAGTGAGAGCGCGCGGCGACAATGAATCCCCGTGATTACCGCACCTCGAGCCCCGCATGGCTGTTGAAGGCCCCGGACTGCTGCTACGTGGCGGATTCGTCTTCGATTCGGAGCGCCGCTCGTTCGCCGAGGGGCTCGATGTGTACTGCCTCGGGGGACGGATCGCCGGCGTCGGGCGGCAGCTTGCAGTGCCCGAAGGCACACCGGTCCTGGATTGCTCCGGCCGGTACCTCATTCCGGGGCTGATCGACTGTCACGTCCACCTGACGAGTTCCGGGGTCCCCAACGAGCTGAACGATGCGGCGAACGCTCCGCTGCCCATCCGGGCGTGGCGGGCCGAGGTGTTCGCTCGCGCGACGCTGGAGGCCGGGTTCACGACCGTACGGGACCTCGGCGCGGCCGACCGGCTGAACATCCACCTGGCACGCGCCATCGAAGAGGGGATCATCGCGGGGCCAAGGGTGCTCGCTGCCGGGCTGGGCGTGACGATGACCGGGGGCCATGGGCATGGCTTCCTCGCGCGCGAAGCCGACGGCCCGGATGAAGTGCGAAAGGCGGTGCGCGAGCAGCTGAAAGCCGGCGCTCGCGCGGTCAAGCTGTTCGCGAGCGGCGGCGTGATGACCCCGGGAGTGGACCCGCGGTCGCCGTCGTTCTGCGAGGAGGAGCTCGCCGCCGGGGTGGAGGAAGCGCACAAGGCATTCCGGGTGGTCGCTGCGCACGCGCAGTCGACCGAGGGCATCAAGAACGCCGTCCGGGCAGGCGTCGACTCCATCGAACATGGGGTGTGGCTCGACGACGAGGCGATCGAACTCATGGTCGAGCGCGGGACCTACCTGGTGGCGACGCTAACGGCCCCATGGCATATCGCGAAAGGCGGCGCCGAAGCGGGCATCCCGCCGTTCATGATCGACAAAGCCGAGCAGGTGCTCGTCGACCACATCGACAGCTTCAAGCGGGCGATGCGGGCAGGCGTGCGGCTCGCCATGGGCACGGACCAGGGCACGCCACTCAACCGGCCCGGCGAGAACGCACAGGAGATCCTGCGGATGGCTGAACACGGCCTGACGCCCGAAGGGGCGTTGCTCGCGGCGACCGCATGGGCGGCGGACCTGCTTCGCATCGACGCCGGGCGGCTGGAGGAGGGGCTCGCGGCAGACGTGCTGGTGCTGCGCCGCGACCCGATTGCCGACCTGGCCGCGCTGACCAGGAAGGATGAATTCGCCGCCATCATCCAGGGCGGGCGCATCGTTCGCGCCGCGCCGGACATTCACGCCGGAGGAAAGAGATGAGCCAGCTTCAGAAAAAGATCCAGCGCATCCAGCGCCGCGAAAGCCCGCGAGGGTTCGGGTTCGGGCAGACGGTGCGCGAGCAGCCGCCCGCGATGCTGCTGGGGGCGCTGGTGAGCGACGCAGCTTCGGCGAAAGCCGCGCTCGAGGCGGGCGCGGAAGTGGTGCTGTTCCAGGGGGAGAACGGCCAGGCGATCGCGCCAGTGATTCGCGAACTGAACAGCGACAAGGTGTGCGCGGGCGCGTGGGTGAATGTGCTCGACGAAGAGGGAGCGAAGGCGCTCCGCGAGGCCGGCTGCGATTTCGCCATCAGCACGCTGGAAGGCACGAACTCGTCGGCGGTGGATACCGAAGCGATGGGCCAGGTCATCGTCGCCTCGGCGGAGATGGACGACACGACGCTGCGGGCGCTCGGACCGCTCAACCTCGACGCGCTGTTCATCGAGCGGCCGCTCGCAGCGATGACACTGAAGGACCAGCTGGCGCTCGTGCGGCTTTCGTCGTTCTCCGCGACGCCGCTCATCGCGACCATCGCCGCGGACGCGGCGCCTTCGGAACTGCGTGTGCTTCGGGATTCGGGGGCGGCGATGGTCGTTCCGCCGGCGGGCACCAGCCCGGATGGGCTGCGGGCGCTGCTGCAGGCGCTCAGGGAGGTGCCGGTGCGGAAGGCACGGAGCAACGGCCCGGAGATCGCCATCGTCCCGTCGCTGGCTGCGGCGGGCCACAATCACGACGATGAGGACGATGACGACGACGACATCTAGGGCTTAGAGCGGCCCACCACCTTCGATCGAAACCAGCGTGAGGGGGCGCGTCACCAGGAGGCGGAAGCGCCCCCTCGCTGACTTTTCAATGCGCAGGTAGTCGCAACGCTCCTGGAGGCGCTTTCGAAGCAGGATGAGCCGCGCCTCGAGGTTGTCCTTTATGTCGGGAAGCCCGAGGGACTGGTCGAGGCGAATCTCCTTGTTCGTGAACTCGGTGCGGTGCTCATCCCGGTAGGCGCGCAGGAGCTTCCAGAGGATGCCACCCGCCACGCCCTTAATCAGGTACTCGTTGTCGAGGAAGATGCTGTCGTCGGCGCAGTAGTGCTTCACCTGCACGGGGCGAGCACCGGGCTGCGGTGGTAGCTCGTGCTGGACGGTTTGCGTCGAACGGAGGGCACCCAGCGCCATCGCGACCTGGTTCGCGAGAATGCCGATGACGTACTCGTCGTCGGCCTGGAAGGCGCCCGGGTTTTCGCTCTGGAAGCAGAGCACGCCGACAAGGTCGCGGTAGGCGAGCATGGGCGTCACGATCTGGCTCTGGATAGACGGGAGGACCGGGAGCGGGATGACCTGCTCCATGTCCTCCGGCGGGTGCGACATGTTCGTCGCGTGGGAGTAGAGCAGGTCGCGGGCCATCTGCGTCACGCGAACGGACTGGCGGCGAGCGGCGGCTATCCCGATCAGCCCCGAACCGAGCAGCACTTCGGAGCCGGCGCCAGATGCGGAGTAGCCGGTACTGGCGACGGTGTAGAGGCGTTCGCCGGTTTCGTCGAGCAGCATGATGAAGGCGTGGCGGTAGCCGAAGAGCTCGTTGCAGGCACTCAGCGTCGCGGCGAAGAGATCCTCCATGTCGTCGATGGTCGCGAGGTGCCGCGAGAGCGCCTCCATCCGATCGAGCTTCACATTGCGGCGCGGGGGGCCCTCCGGGTAGTCGCAGGGGACCATTTCGCAGCGAAGCACGCGGCAGATATCGACGCCACGGAGGGTGAACACGTTGGACATGCCTTCGTGCGCGGCGACAGCATCGAGCTTGGTGCGCATGCGCTCGAACAGCGGCCCCTCGGTTTCGGTTCGCTCGTAGATGACGTCGAGCAGGAACTGACGGCCGGTGTCCGGTTCGATAACGCCAAGCTGAGCGAGCGGGTTCTTCTGCGTGTTCTCGTCGGTCTTCTTGAAGAACTGGCGGGAAAGCGCCACGTGCTGCTCGTCGACGTAGTGCACGACCGAGAGGAACGTGACGTTCGGCGTGCCATCGGGTGCGACGGTGCAAATCGAGGAGGGAATGACTCCTTCGAAGCAGCTGGCGATGTCGCGGAGGGGCACGGGAGCAGTTGGGGTCATAGGGCGTCCCCTGCGGAGGGGCCGGGGGTCTGGTTGAACGCCTGCTCAACCGTGAAGTCGACGCGGAAGAAGTCCTCCATCCAGCGGTTGCGGCTGGTCCCGTGCATCGGATCGCCAACAAGCGCCGCGGCAGTCATGAAAGCGTCGCGATGTTGCTGAACCCATTCGCGGTCGGCCGGGCTGGCGTCGCAGATGCCGAGGAAGCGGCCTTTGAGCTGCACGGAGCGATAGGAAATGGGGCTGGCGAACGTCACCGCGATCCTGCCATTGGCCTGCAGGTTTTCGAGGGTGGCAACGGCGCGCGCCGTGTCGACGAACAGGCTCACGCTGGTGCGGTCCTTTTGGACGCGCGGCCCCCAGCCATAGGTGAGTTGCGGACGCCCCCGGTCATCGGCGGTTCCCACGACAACCGCAACTCCCGACTGGAGGAACTCCATCAACTCGTCGTCGATCGTGAACATGCTTCTCCATGGCGATGGCGTGCCGCGCAGCATACGGGATCGCCGAAGCGCCGTGNGTAATGGACATCACGTTGCCGAGCGGAAGTGTTCGAANGCCCGGGCGCGGATAGGATGGGCACACCGGTTCTGAGGAGGAGACGATGTGCGGGCGATTCACCCTGACCTACGCTGTGGCGGTGCGGCTCGCCCGCGCACTGGGCGTCGATATCGCGGACCTCGAGGGATGGGAGCCGCGCTACAACATCGCGCCCACGCAGGAGCACTTCATCATGGTGCTGCGCGGCGAAGAGCGGAAAGTTCTCCCCGCGCGTTGGGGGCTGTTGAACGAGTGGATCCGCGACCCGAGTGAGGCGACCCGGACGTTCAACGCCCGCGCCGAAACGCTCGCCGAACGGCCAGCCTTTCGCGCCGCGTACGAACAGCGGCGGTGCGTGGTCCCGGCGGATGGTTTCTATGAATGGCAGGGCCACCGCGAGAGCCGGCGGCCGTACTGGTTCCACCGTCGCGATGGCGGATTACTGCTGTTCGCGGGGCTTTACGAACGCTGGCAACCCCCGGGCGGTAAGCCAACCTGGACATTCACGATCGTCACGACCGCAGCGAAGGGCCGGCTCGCTGAATTCCACGACCGGATGCCGGTGATCCTGGATGACGCTGCGGCCGATGATTGGATGTATCCCCGGACGCCGGAGCAGCGCCTGCGGGAATTGATCGAAGCAGCAAGTGGAGATCTGGAAGCCCGCCCGGTGTCGCAGGCGGTGAACCGGGTGGAGAACGATGGGCCGTCGTTGATTGAGCCGGCGGCCGAGCAGGTCAGGCTGTTCTGAGCTGCTGGGCCGCCGGGGGATTAGCGGACGGCTGCCGGATCGCTCTTCTCGGCGAAGCGACGCATCCGGTCTTCGACCACCTCGAGTTCGGACACGAGACGGTCTCGCCGTTCACAGAGCCGTGCGAATTCGTCTTCGGCACATCCGGTCTCGCCGTGGAGCCGGGCAGCGCGGACAAGCAAGCGCTCTGTTATGACGCGTGTCGCCATGCCTTTCGTCCTCCTGTATGCCCAGATCGGGCAGAAAAGATCTTTGCAGATCGGGCATAACAAAGGACTCAACCGCAGCCTGTTATGGGCGTCACGCTGCGCCGGGCGGCGGTCAGGATGACGTGGCCAGCGGGCGCTTGAAATAGAAGCTCCGCCCCTTCACCGCGACCAGTTCCCACCCTTCTTCACCAAGCAGGCCGATTACGGCCCAGGCCGATGGCGTCGAAAGCGTGACCGGCCGCGGCATCCTGAGCGCCTCGTCCGCGGGGGAACTGAGCCAGAGGCGCACAAAGCCTCGGCCGCGTGCGCGCTTCTTTGGAGCTTCGAGACAGAGGTATTCCCAGCGCGTGAGCCCGCCGGCCGGCTGGCCATCGGGGGAGGTGTCGTTCGATGCCGGGGTGAGCGGCTGCGAGAAGCGGCTGAAATCTCGCTCGGAATCGCGAACAAGGGCCTCGAGCCCTTGCCCGAGGCCCCGCCGGGGGCGCGACATGCGGTCACCTCTGAAGCACGTACGACTTCGCCCCCACTATCCCGGCGATATTGCAACCGCGCAACAGGGTATGCGAAAGCGATGTGCTTCACGGAATGTGACACCCCTCGGCATCAGCATGCCGACCAGCACATTTCGTAACGCGCGCGTCCTGAGACGCATGCGCCGCAGGAGCCTTCGAATGACCGCTACCACCACCGCATCCACGAACACGGCCGAACCCGGCCCACTCGCAAAGGCGCGAGAACTGCGCGAGTACATCCGGTCGCTTGCACCGGTCATCGAAGAGGAGCGGCAACTCCCGAAGGAGCTAATCGACAGGCTTCGGCAATCGGGGCTGATGCACCTGCTTGTGCCGCGGTCGCGCGGCGGAGCCGAGGAGCACCCGGTGACGGCGGCGCAAGTGGTCGAAGAGTTGTCGTACGCCGACGGGTCGACGGGCTGGTGCGCAATGCTGGCCCCACCAGGCATCTTCGTTCGGTGCGGCGATCCCCGAGGAGCACGCAATCGAAATCTGGGGGAACGGCAACATCGTCGCAGGGAGTGCGCGGCCCATCGGGAAGGCGATTGCGACGAACGACCCGGAGCCGGGCTACATCATTAGCGGGCGCTGGCCGTTCGCGAGCGGCAGCAGCCACGCGGACTGGTTCGGCGCCGAATGCGTCGTATATGACGGCGATGAGCCACGAAAGGACGCCGCAGGCAACGACGTCATCCGGATGTGCCATGTCCCGCGCTCAGCGGTGACGATCCACGACACCTGGTTCACGACGGGGTTGCGAGGGACCGCGAGCAACGATTTCAGCGTCGAGGGTGCGTTCGTCCCGGAGGGGAAAACGACGCCAACGGTCGATATGGTCCCGGTGCACCCGTGGAAGCTGTACCGGGCGGTGCCACTGGCGTTCATGAACCACGGGTCGCACTCGCTCGGCATTGGACGCGCGGCGATCGACGAAGCCAAGGCGGTTGCGGCCACCAAGACCGGGTGGGGCACCGACAAGCCTCTGCGCGAACACCCGAGGATGCAGCTTCTCATCGCGGAAGCTGTGGCGACCGTCGAATCGTCGCGAGTATTCCTGTACCAGTCCGCGAACACCCTCTGGGAGGCGCCGGACGAAGAGATCGGCACGCGAACGCTGGAGCGCGGGCGCGTTCGGCTGGCGACGAACCACGCGGCTACGGCGAGCCTTCGCGCCGTCGACCTGCTGTACTCGGCGCTGGGGACGACGTCCATCTTCACGAAGTCGCCGCTCGAGCGCCAGTTCCGGGACGTGCATACGGCGAACGCACACGTAATGATCGGTGCGCTGAGCAACGAAGCAGCGGGCCGGGTCGAGCTGGGGCTCGACCCGGCGTTCCCGTTCTTCTAGCCGCCAGTAGCCTCACTCCCTTCCTCGGCAGAGGCGGGCACCGACCAGTCGCTCCCGGTGCGGCGGAAGACCCAATACGCAGTGCCGGACCGGAGTTCGGTGAGGTCGTTTGCGCCAGGTACGTCGACGCCGTTCGGGAAGTAGCCGAGCCACCGGCGTTCGGACGCGAGCCAGGAGTAAATGGCCGTGATTCCCTCGCCTCCGGGCTGAGACAGGGCCTCAGCCGGGGTGATCCGGTCCTGGCCCACCCAGGCGAGCAGTGTCCACCCGGGGTTCAGGCGATAGGTCACCGTGGGCGTGGGTGACGGCGTGGGTGACGGCGTTGGCGTGGCCGTGGACGTCGCCGTCGCGGTAGGCGTGGGCGTCGGCGACGGTGTTGGCACCGGCGTCGGTGTCGGCGACGGCGTCGGCGACGGCGTAGGTGTCGGCGTCGGCGTAGGTGTCGGCGTCGGCGTAGGCGTCGGCGTAGGCGTGGGCGACGGCGACGGCGTGGGTGTCGGCGACGGCGTAGGTGTCGGCGACGGCGTGGGTGTCGGCGTCGGCGTAGGTGACGGCGTCGGCGTGGGTGACGGCGTCGGCGTGGGTGACGGCGTCGGGGTAGGCGACGGCGTCGGAGTAGGCGTGGGTGACGGCGTCGGTGTGGGCGACGGCGTCGGCGTGGGTGACGGCGTCGGGGTAGGCGACGGCGTCGGTGTGGGCGTAGGCGTGGGCGTGGGCGACGGTGTCGGCGTGGGCGTCGGTGTGGGCGTTGGCGACGGCGTCGGTGTGGGCGTAGGCGTCGGTGTGGGCGTAGGCGTGGGCGTGGGCGACGGTGTCGGCGTGGGCGTCGGCGGCGTACCGACGGTGAAGGCTACTGTCTTCGTCGCAACCTGACCGACGTCATCCCTGGCGGTCACGGCCAGGCTGAAGACGCCATCCGTGGTGGTATCCAGCAAACTCCCAACTGGGAGCGTGCCCGTGCACTCCTCCAGGGCAAGGTCGGGATCGACCTGGGTGCACGTGTAAGACACCGTCACGAGCTCGCCCTTTTCGTAGGCGGCACCATCGGCTGGCGAGGTGATCTCGATGCCCGGCAGTTGGCCGCAGACCTGTGCCAGGTCATCCGAAGGGAGAGCCGGGTTCGTCCGAACAGCCGTCCCGGCAACCGTCGTGTTGCCCCAGTAGTTGCACCGGGCATCCAGCTGCTGCCCGGTGTTGTTCAGGAGCTGGGATTCGTAGTACTGGGCACTATAGATGTCGTTGAAGCGAATAACGCTGTTTCCAGCGCCGCTACCAAGCGCTATGACATATCCCCGTGGAGCGCGAAGGACGTTTCGCACAATGTGAGCAGGGCCAGTTGCACCGAAAGCGATGTCACTTGACATGCTAAGGGCGGTGATCTCGTTCCCCTCGATAATGGCCGGGTTCACCGCGGCTGGTCGAATCAATGCAGATCGCTCCGCAGCTTGTCGGTTGCGTGTTGTTCACACGGTTATTCGTGATTTCAACCGTGTTCCATGCACCCACACGAAAATCTGTTTGCTGCATGACATTGTCATGCAGACGCAAGTTTCCGCCGCTGGTCCCCATTGCCGTGAACCAGAGGTACCAACGCGGTCCACTTACCCCGCCTTCGAACAGGTTGCGTTCGAAGATGAGGTTCAGCGCGTTTATCGGGAGAGCCTGGATCGTGGCTCCGCCCGAGAAGCGATTGTTGCGAAATGCGACTGTTGCGGGCGCTACTTCATTCCAGATGTTCGTCGAGTCGAACCGGAATCCATCGATAACGACGTCAGTGCTACCGGCCCAAATCCAAAACGGGCTTCCGACCAGCGTTGACTCCCCGGAGACCGAGGCCCCGGCCCGCTCGAACGCATGGACACCGGCCTGGGCGCCGAGGAGCCGAACGCTCTTCGTGAGCCAGTAATTGGCGACGTTGTAGGTGCCAGCGGCGACGTAGACCGTGCCGCCGGCGTCGACCGCCTCGACGGCTGCGGGGATGGTCCTGAAGGGCCGGTCCGGTGTGCCGGGATTTGTGTCGTCACCATTGACCGCATCGACGTAGCAGACCGCATCGCAGTTGCTGGTCGGCGTAGGCGTCGGAGTCGGCGTTGGCGTTGGCGTCGCTGTGGATTCCGCGACCGTGTAGGAGACAATCTTCGTTGCCGACTGGCCGACATCGTCGACCGCGGTCACGGTGAGCTGGTGGGTGCCGGGCGTGGACGTATCGAGCCAGTCGCCTTGCGAGGGGCTGGCCGTGCACTCCGCTATGACCAGGTCGGAGTGCCCGGGCGTGCATGCGAACGAGAGCGCCACCTGTTCGCCGAACGGGTAGAGAGCGCCGTCGGTGGGAGAGCTTATTTCGATACCCGGAAGGCCCCCGCACACCTGTGCCAGGTCGTTCGAGGGGAGCTCGGGGCTCTGGAGCGTCTGCACGAAGTCACTGGTGATGATGGTGTCGCCCCAGTAGTGGCAGCGTGCATCGGCCGGGCCCAGGTCACCCACATAGACCCGGACATCCATGGAAAAGAGGGTGGTTCCCGCAGGGCTGGCGAAGTCGTTGAAATGAACGGCAAGCGGTGAGCCCGCAGCCGACAGCGCGTAGCCCCCGGCGCCCGCGTGAAGCACGTTTCGCACAATCCGGGCGGGGCCAATGACACTCAACGCGCCTTGCGAATACCCGTTGGCGACAACGATCCGGTTATCTTCGATGATTGCAGGAACTTCCTCTTCCTGCCTCCACTGGATGGAAAGCACGGCATTGGACTGCGCCCACTTTGTGAGGTTGAAGCGATTTCCCCTGATTTCGATATTCGACCAGGCCCCAACCTTGACCTCAGTGTCATTGAATACGTTGTCACGAATCCTGAGGTTGCCGCCATCGTAGTAAATCGATTCAAATAGATCGACTTTCCAGGTCGTGCTCCCGGAACCCTCGAAGAGGTTGCCTTCCATCTCGAGGGTTAGTCCAGATTGATACGACTGCGGCGGAACCTGGATCGTGGAAGGGCCAGCAAAGCGGTTGTTCCGGAGTGCAATTGATCCAGGTGTGAACCTTCCTGAAATCGCGATGGAGTCAATGCGGAACCCATCGATGACCACGTTCGTGTTCGGGGTCTGCATGTACAGCCATTGCCACGATTGGCCAGTAAGCGTCGACTCCTCGGAGACAGGCGTGCCGGCGCGTTCATAGGCCTTGACACCGGCCTGCGCACCCAGCAGGCGAACACTCTTCGTAATCCAGTTGTCGGCAACGTTGTAGGTGCCGGGTCCGACATGGATGGTGCCGCCACTCTCCACGGCCTCGAGTGCCGGCGCGAGCGTTCGGAACGGCTGGTCCTGCGTGCCGGGGTTGTTGTCATCGCCCGTTGCGGCGTCTACGTAGCATTCCGTGGTGCAGCGGGGCCGCGGGGTTGGCGTGGGAGTAGGGGTAGGCGTTGGCGAAGGTGTTGGTGTGGGTGTCGGTGTCGGCGTTGGGGTCGGGCTCGGAGGCGTTCCGACGGAGAACGTGATGGTCTTCGTCGCAACCTGGCCGACGTCGTCCCTCGCGGTCACCGTCAGGCTGTGCCAGGCGTCCGCCGACGTATCCACCCAGCTCCCGGCCGGGAGCGTGCCGGCGCATTCTTCCACGGCGAGGTCGGGATCGACCTGGGTGCAGACGTAGGACACCGGTACCGGCTGGCCTATGCCGTAGGCAGCACCGTCGACCGGCGATGTGATTTCGATGTTCGGCAGCTGGCCGCAGACCTGCGCCAGGTCACCCGAAGGGAGTGCCGGGGTCATCCGCACGGCGGTCCCATTGACCGTCGTGTAGCCCCAGTAGTTGCACCGGGCATCCAGCTGCGTGCCTGTAGTGTTGTCGAGTTGAGCAGGGTAGTCCTGTGCGCTATAGAGGTCGTTGAAGCGGATAATGCTATTGCCAGCGCCGCTACCAAGCGAGAGCACGTATCCTCGCGGGGCGCGAAGGACATTGCGAACAATTCGCGCAGGACCGGTGACGGTGATAGCAGCGTCGTCCTGCAGACCTAAAATAATTTCGTTTCCTTCGATGGTTGCCGGGATTTCAGCATCTGGCCGGTCGAGACAGATCGCTCCGCAGGTGGTACCGCGGGCGTTGCTCATTCGGTTATTCGTGACTTCGACATTACTCCACGCACCAATGCGGAAATCTGTCTGCAGGACGACGTTGTCGTGGAGACGCAGATTTCCGCCGCTGGTCCCCATCGCCGTGAACCAGAGAGACCAGCGCGCACCGCTTACGGCGCCTTCGAACAGGTTGCGTTCGAAGACGAGGTTCAACGAATGTATCGGGGGAGCCTGGATCGTGGCGCCACCGGAGAAGCGATTGTTGCGAAATTCGACCGTTGCGGGCGCTACTTCGTTCCAGATGTCCGTGGATAGGAAGCGGAATCCATCGATAACGACCTCAGTGCTGCCGGCCCAGATCCAAAACGGGCCCCCGACAAGGTTTGACTCCCAGTCGGCGGGGAACCCGGCGCGTTCGAACGCATGAACACCGGCCTGGGCGCCGAGGAGGCGAACGCTCTTCGTGAGCCAATAGTCCGTACGTCGTAAATACCAGGCGCGACATAGATGGTGCCCCCGGCGTCGACCGCCGCAACGGCTGCGGGGATCGTCTTGAGCGGCTGGTCCTGCGTGCCGGGATTGGCGTCAGAACCCGTAACAGCATCCACATAGCAAACGGCGCCGCAAGTGCCGGATGCGGACGAGAACGAGCCGCTGCCGAGCGCTACAGCGGCGACCACGACAAGAACACACCAGAAGGCTGCGAACCTCATCCACAGCCGACGCGGTTCTATCCTTGCATTGAGAGTCACGCTGCTCACGACCGATCACACGAATGCGACTTTCTCGTATGCGAATAACGATTTCGTCGCTGGAGTTATCGGTCGATCGGGGAGATCTCCGCAGGTCCAGGCGTGCGACCCGCATTACCACGTGGGAGAAACAGGGCCGAGCGTAATGCTCGGCCCCGGTCTCGCTCGGCTCCAGGTGACGGCCGCCCCGCTTAGTCCTCCTCCGGAGACGCTGGCACGACCCACTCAGTATCGTCGCGGCGGTTCGCGATCCAGTAGACGCCGCCGTTGCGCAGCTCGGTGAGGTCGTTGGCGCCGGGGACGTTCACGCCGTTCGGGAAGAAGCCCAGCCAACGCCGTTCGGCCGCAAGCCAGGCGTAGATCGCCGTGATGGCATCACCGCCGGGTTGCGCCAGCGCCTCAGCCGGGGAGATCCGATCCTTCGCCGTCCACGACAGCAGGGTCCACCCGTAGTTCAGCCGGTAGTTCACCGTCGGCGTCGGTTTCGGCGTCGGGGTCTCCGACGGCGTTGAAGTCGGCTCTTCGGTGGCCGATGGCGTCGGCGTCGCGGAGGCCGTCGCAGTTGGTGACGGGGTCGACGCCGGCGTCGAAGTGGGCGAAGGCGTCGCCGTGGCAGTGGGCGTCGAGGTCGGGGATGCCGTCGGGGTCACTGTCGGCGACGTGGTCGGTGACGCTGTAGGCGAGGCCGTGGGCGACGCTGTCGGTGACGCCGTAGGCGAGGCCGTAGGCGAGGCCGTGGGCGAGGCTGTCGGCGACGCAGTGGGCGACGCAGTGGGCGAGGCCGTGGGCGACGCCGTGGGCGAGGCCGTGGGCGACGCCGTGGGCGAGGCCGTCGGTGATGGCGTGACCGAGGGCTCCGGACTGGGCGTCGGGGTCGGAGTGGGCGCCTCGACCTTGTAGGAGACCGTCACGATAGCGGACTGTCCCACATCGTCAACCGCAGTAACGGTGAATTCGTGGGGACCGGGGGTCGAGGTGTCGAGCAACGATCCATCGTCCGACGACCCGGTGCATTCGGCGATGAGCAGGCCAGTTGCGCCGGGAGTGCACTCGAAGGAAACGGTCACCTCTTCCTCGAGGGAGTAGGTGGCGCCGTCCGCGGGGGCTGTAATCGAGAGCTGCGGCAGGCCGCCGCAGATTTGCCCGGTGAGCTGGTTTGACTGGAGCCTGGGTTCGGTCTGCATGTCGCCGCCGACGGTGTAGGTGGAGCCCCAGTAGTTGCAGCGTATATCGACCTGCTTCCCCGCGGCGTTGTTCACGAAGGTGGCGCTAGCAGAACTGGAAAGATCGTTGAAGTGAATGACACTGTCGCCGCCACCGGAGGCCACCCAGACCGCGTAGCCCTGGGGACCGGCATGGAACCGGTTTTGCGTGACCCGGGCCGGTCCCGCGAGGTGAAGTGCATAGGCCTTGTCACTGTTCGCGGTGAGGTTGGCCTGGTTGCCCTCGATGATTGCGGGGCGAGTTGGGTCGATAAGGGCGCCGATGCAGATTGCCTGGCAGCTCCCGTAACGGGACGACGTGAATTGATTGTTCTTGATTTCGACGTCCCGCCAATGGGAGACCAGCACTGCCGCGTTTTCGAACACGTTGTCTTGGACGACCAGGCTCTCGCCGTTTCCGGAGGAGGTCACATCGTTGGCGATCAACGTGCTGGCGAACCAGTTGTTCTTGACGGCGACGCTTATGTCGGTAGATGGGTAAATTTGATAGATGCCGCCATTCGAACCGCCGCCACTCTCGAAGCGGTTATTGATCATCTCAACCCGGCCGTTCTCCACATCGACGACGTAGAGCCGGCTAGTGGAGGCGAACTTGAACCCATCGACGACCACGTGCAGGCCGTCGCCCTGAAACGAGATTTCTCCCGCGATCACCGACTCGTCGGTAAGGATCGAGCGGGATATGGCATGCCCCGGGGTGCCGCTTCGCCAGCCCTTTAGGGTGACGCTCTTCATGACCTGGATGAAAGTGTCATCGTAGGTGCCTTCGGCGACGATGACGGTGCCCCCTGGCTCGACAGCGTCGATGCCCTTCGAGAGCGTCTTGAAGGGGTCGTAGTACGACGAACCCGAGTTGGCGTCGTTGCCTGTGCTCGCGTTGACGTAGCAGGGGTTACAGGTGCCTGACGCAGACGAGCGGGAGGCGCCCCCGAGGAGGGCGGCAGCCGCGACGATGAGGACTCCGAACAACGCCACGAGCTGCACCAGCGGCGGGCTCCCGAAGTTCAAAGACCGCCTCACTACCATTCCTCCATGCGATTGTCAATATGCTGTTCATTCGCGATCGATGAACTGTTCCTCATAGTGCTCGGCACTTCGGAGTCACTTCGAAAGCCCAGAGGCCTGGTCATCATCCCTGCGGTCGGGCGGGCGGCCCGTGGGAGATGGCGTTCGCTGGTGGGGCCGGGTCGAGCCGCCGCTGACCCGGCCTCAATCAGTCCGTCCCTGCAGGCGGAGGGGTTAGTCCTCCGCCGAGGACCCGGGGACAACCCAGTCGGTGTCGTCGCGGCGGTTCGCGATCCAGTAGACGCCGCCGTTGCGCAGCTCGGTGAGGTCGTTGGCGCCGGGGACGTTCACGCCGTTCGGGAAGAAGCCCAGCCA
>NICF_comb_assmDRAFT_10000405_pt1 | contig 36909 bp, 41 predicted proteins | sample NewIslPassag4_SG_FD_11279 | JGI IMG/M metagenome (IMG submission 11279)
CCGGTCATACGAGGATGGGGAGATTCTGGCCACGGTCCCGGAGAAACTCGATGCCGGGGACAGCGCCGTCCTCCGAGTAGTCCACGGCCCGGAGATCGTCGAGGTGAACGGTCTTGGCTGGCAGGAATCGACGCCCACCTTTACGCAGCACACCGCCACGCTGCGCATCCTCGGCGGCGACGCCGACATCGATAACTTCCTCAAGTCCACGCGTTCGAACGTGCAGGACCTCGAGGCCGCCATCGTCCAGCTCAAGGCTCGCGCGGTGCAGGCCCTCTTCGACGATACCTTCGTGAACGGCGACGAATCGGCGAACCCGGAGGCCTTCAACGGCATCGACAGGCTCACCGCGCCCAGCCAGACCATTTCGATGGGCGCGAACGGCGGCGTGCTCACCCTCGACAAGCTCGACGAGCTCATCGACGCGGTCCGCGGCGGCAAGCCCGACCTCCTCCTGATGAGCCGCCGCAGCCGCCGCACGCTGAACGAGCTCGCCCGCGCCACCGGCACCTTCCTCGAAGCCGACCGCGACGCCTTTGGCAACATGCTCCAGTTCTACGACGGCATCCCGATCGGCATCAGCGACTACATCAGCGACCAGCAGACGGTCGGCTCGAGCAACGACTGCAGCACCATCTACGCGATGCAGTTCGGCGAAGGCGGCCTCGCGGGGCTCACGGCGCCCGGCGGCCTCACCATCGAACGGGTCGGCAGCCTGGAAACGAAGGACGCCACCCGCATCCGCGTAAAGTGGTACGCGGGCCTCGCGCTGTTCAACACCGTGAAGCTCGCGAAGCTCATCGGCGTTCGCGCAGCGTAGAACCCATCCGTCCGAACACCACGGGACCGGCAGGCTGGTTCGGCCGCCGGTCCCTTTTCCTGGCCGCGAATTCCTGCCGGGCCGCCGCCCCGCCCGCGGGGACGCTCCCGCACGGGAGAATCGATACCCGGATTGTATGCTCGCCCCTTTGCCTTTCGGTCCGCACTCATCTACCCTGCCGGGCCATGGGAGCGGGGCCGCGAATCCTGATCCTGTGCCGCGGGCATCTCGGTTCGCACATGTCCGCGCCCGGGATTCGCGCGACCGCGATGGCCGACGTGCTGTCGCGCCACGTCGAAGGCGCACAGGTCACCCTCGCCGGCCCGAACGAAGTCGCGGACGCCGATCCTTCCCTCCCCTACCGCGTCATCCGCTGGAGCGCTCGCAACCTCATCCAGCTCATCCACCAGCACGATATCGTCATCTCGTCGGGCATCCCGCCGCACGCCGCGGTTCAGTGGCCGAAGAAGAAGTTCGTCGTCGACCTCTTTTCGCAATATGCGATGGAGTGGATGGAGGTCGGCCGCCAGCAGTATTCGGGCTACAAGCAGCACGCGTGGGTCCAGCGAACCCGCACGCTGCTCGCCATGCAGCTCACGTTCGCCGACTTCGTGCTCACGTGTAACGAACGCCAGCGCGATTCCTACATCGGCATGATGATGTCGCTCGGGCTCATCTCGCCCCGCGTGTACGACGAAGACCCGACGCTCCGGCGGTACATCGGCGTCGCGCCCCACGGCATCCGCAAGGAGCCGCCGGTGCCCGGCGAACCGGTGCTCCGCGGCGTCCGCGAAGGCTTCGAGCCGGACGACAAAATCATCATCTGGAACGGCGGCATCATCCAGTGGTACGACCCGGCGACGCTGCTCGAAGCGCTCCGCCGGCTGAACCGGCCGAACGTGAAGCTGCTCTTCCTCGGCGCCGCCTACCCGGGTATCCGCGAACTCGGGACCGGCATCCGCTTCCAGGACGCCAGGGCCATCGCCGCCCGCAACGGCCAGCTGGGCCGCACCGTCTTCTTCGAGGAAGGCTGGGTTTCGCACGAAAGCGCCCGGCAATACGTGCTCGAAGCCGACATCAGCGTCTGCACCTACTTCGATAACCTCGAAACGCGGTACAGCCACCGCACCCGCTTCGCCGACCTCATCTGGGCCGAACTGCCGTTCATCTGCACCCATGGCGACGTGCTCGCTTCGGAAGTGGAGCGCCGTGGCTGGGGGCTCGTGGTGCCCGAAGAGGACCCCGGGGCCCTCGCGCAGGCCATCGCGCGCCTGCTCGACGACCGCGACCTGTACAAGCAGTGCAAGGCGAACCTGGCCGCCGCCCGCCCCGAACTCCAGTGGGACGTGACGCTCCAGCCGCTCATCGAGTTCTGCCGGGCCCCCGAGCCGGTAGCGCCCAAGTGGGAGCGGATCCCCGGCCTCTTCCAGCGCCTGGTCACGTACTCGGCGCGACGCGCCATCTTCCAGCGCGCCCATCCCCGCTCCTAGGGGAAAATCACTACGTCAATTTACAAGCCGTTTACACCAACCGGCTGTTCTCGCGCGTTTTTACTTCCGTATGTGAATGCACAACCGCGAGGAGTCCGCAGGGTGAACATGCCGCCTGCCCTTAACGTGTTGCTCGCACCCGCCAGCGACAGTTCCATGGGGTCCGTGGAGACCCCGCTGGTGCTCCGGATACTGCGGCCCGCTTCGTTCGCCCTCTGGTTCATCATCTTCTGCACCCAGGCGGTGACCGTCGCCTCGGGCGAGGAGGCGCGATGGCTCCTGCTCGGGCTTTCGACACTGCTCTTCGTCGGTGTGCACATCCAGTTCTGGTACGAAGAGTCCGAACAGGGCCGCCGCGTCCACCATGCCATCGAACGCATGCGCGGCCGCATCTACGAGGACGAGCTGACCGGGCTGCCGAACAGCCGCCACTTCGTCTTCGAACTCCGCCGCCAGATGATGCGCTCCGTTCGCAGCGGCCGCGGCTTCTCGCTCGTGCTCACCGACCTGCGCGGATTCCAGCGCGATCCGAAGGTTGAAGAGCGGCTCCTTCCCCAGGTCGCGAAGGCGCTCCGCATGGCCTCGGCCGAAGGCGACTTCCTGGCCCACCTCGAAGGCCCCGTGTTCGCCGCCATCGTCACCGACGACCGCGACCGCAGCGCCGCCGACAAGGCCCAGGCGTTCCTCATCGCCGTGGGGTCGTGCATCCCGCTCGAACAGGCCGCGCTCGTCCAGCCCGTCGTTTCGCTCACCGGCTACCAGGGCGAGCTCGAAGTCCGCGACTTCCTGCGCCGCGCCCAGCGCGACCTGGTCGCCTCGCGCACGACCGGGCCCGTTGCGCCGAAGCCCAAGCTCTCCAGCAGCCCGGCCCGCGCCGCTTAGTTCGCCGGTTCGAACGGGCAAGATTTCTGCAACCAACGGGTAAGCCCCCCGCGCCCAATGGCCCACGCCGCCGCGCCGCCTCCGCGGCTACGATGCGGCCATGGACACCAACGGCGAGAAGCAGCACTCCGGCGAGTTCGACGAACTCATGCGCGGCCGCGAGGAGCTCGGCAGGGCCGTCGCGCAGCCCGCCGGTGACGACCCGAAAGCCTGGCTCACCCGCGTCCAGCAGGCAGCCCACTCCCTGTTCGAGTCCGTGGAGCGGCACGAGCGCTCGACCGAACGGGAGGGCGGCATGCTCGCCAACGTGGCCGTTCGCCGCCCTCACCTGATGCACGCGACGCAGCGCCTGCAGCACGAACACGACGACCTGCTCCACCGGCTTGCGGAAATTGAGGTCGAAATCGAGCGGCAGATCGCCGCCGAAGAGTTCGACCTCGACTTCGTGCGGCTGCAGGTGCAGGTGGTGCGGGACATCCTGGTGCTCCACCTCGCCCGCACCCACGGCCTGCTGTTCGAAGCCTACGTTCGCGTGGAAGGCGTCGGCGACTAGTTGCCCGGCCGGGTGATCTCGTCGACCGCCGCCATCTCTTCGGGCGTGAGGCGCCAGCTCGCGGCCGCCACGTTCGCCGCCACCTGCTCCGGCGAGGTCGCCCCCGCGATAACGCTCGAGATGTAGGGCTTCGTGGCCAGCCAGCCGAACGCCAGCTCGAGCAATGTGTGCCCGCGCGACTCGGCGAAACTCTGCAGCTTCTCGACGATGTCCCAGTTCCGGTCGGTCAGCAGGCGCTGCGCCATCGGCTGCATCTTCGCGAGCCGCGTGCCCTCCGGGGGCGGTTCGCCGCGCCGGTACTTGCCGGTCAGCAGGCCGCTCGCCAGCGGGAAGTAGGGCAGGATGCCGAGGCCATACTTCTCGCACGCCGGCACCAGTTCCCGTTCGATGCGCCGGTTCAACAGGCTGTACTCGTTCTGCGCCGAGATGAACCGCTCCAGGTTGTGCCGCTCGGCCACGTAGTGCGCTTCCACCGCCTGCCAGCCGGCGAAGTTCGAATGGCCGATGTAGCGAACCTTGCCGTCCCGCACGAGGTCGTCGAGCGCTCGCAGCGTCTCCTCGATCGGCGTCCGCGGGTCGGGATTGTGGACCTGGTAGAGGTCGATGTAGTCGGTGCCCAGGCGGCGGAGGCTGTCCTCGCACGCCTTCACGATGTACTTCCGCGACGCGCCGGAGTTGTAGACGCCTTCGCCGAGCGGGTTCCCGAACTTGGTCGCGATGACGACCTCGTGGCGGCGTCTCCCAAGCGCCTTGCCCAGCAGCTCCTCCGATTGCCCCTGGCCGTAGGTGTTCGCCGTGTCGAACAGGTTGATGCCGTGGTCGAGCGCGGCATCAACAACCCGCTGCACCGCATCCGCGTCCATGCGCGCGCCGAAGTTGTTACAGCCGATGCCGACAAGCGACACCCGCAGTCCCGAATTGCCGAGGTTGCGATACTCCATCCAGTCCCCCTGACAGGGTTTCGAAGGAGTATAGTGCGCGACCGGCCCACCGCTCAGGCCGCGCCGCTCGCCATCAGCCGTTCGCCCAGCCCGCTGCGGCGAATCACGAGCTTCTCGGCTTCGACACCCACAAACACGAGCGCTCCCGCCAGGCCGACGTGGATCCACTCGGTTAGCGTCAGCCCTTCGGAGCCGAAGATGTCGTTCATGATCGGCAGGTAGGTATAGGCGAGCTGCAGCAGCACGCAGGTCATCACGGCCAGCAGCGCTACCTGGTTCCCGAAGAAGCCCTCGCGGTTCGTCACCGGCCCAAGGATGCTCCGGCTGTTCAGCAGGTACACCATCTCCCCGGCGACGATAACGTTGACCGCAATGGTCCGGGCGGTTTCGACGCTGGCCCCCTCGGCTTCGTGATACAGGAAGAGGCCGAGCGACCCGGCGCCCATCAGCAGCGACACCCAGACCACCCGCCAGACGAAGAATCCCGACGCAATCGACTTCCCGGGCGGGCGCGGTTTCCGCTGCATGATGCCCCGCTCCGCCGGTTCGAAGGCCAGCGCAACCCCGAGCGTGCTCGAGGTGACCATGTTGTTCCACAGCACCTGCGCCGGGGTCAGCGGCAGCGTGAGTCCGAACAGGATCGCCGCCATCACCCCGAACACTTCGCCGCCGTTCGTCGGCAACATGAACAGGATGAACTTCTTGATGTTGTCGTAGACGGCGCGGCCTTCGCGAACGGCCGTCACGATGGTCGCGAAGTTGTCGTCGGCGAGGACGATGTCGGCGGCTTCCTTGGCGGCCTCGCTGCCCTTCATGCCCATGGCCACGCCGACGTCCGCGCGCTTCAGCGCCGGGGCGTCGTTCACGCCGTCGCCCGTCATCGCGACGACCTGCCCTTCGTGCTGGAGCGCGCGAACGAGGCGGAGCTTGTGCTCCGGGTTCGCTCGCGCGAACACGTCGGCTTCGACCACGGCGCGGCGCAGGTCGGCCTCGTTCATCGACTGGATGTCGCGGCCGGTGATGACCGGCCGTCCCACGCCGATCGAAAGCTGAGCAGCGATGGCACGGGCGGTTTCCGCGTGGTCGCCGGTAATCATCTTCACGCGGATGCCGGCGCTGTGACATTCGCGCACGGCGCGGATGGCCTCCTCGCGCGGCGGGTCCGCGATACCGGCGAGCGCCAGCAGTTGCATGCCCGTCTCCACGTCTTCGAAGCCGAGACCTTCCCCCACGTCGGCCGGTTTCGCCGCGATGGCCAGCACCCGCAGGCCCATCGCCGCCATGTTGTGCGAAACCGATTCCCAGTAGTCCGGGTCGAGGGGGCGCGGCCCGTCCTCGTGGAACTGCTCGGTGCAGTGGCCCATCACCCGCTCCGGCGCGCCTTTCATGAAGATCCACGGCTGGCCGTCGGGCCCCCTGTGGTAGGTCGCCATGAACCGGTGCGTCGAATCGAACGGGATGAGCCCGAGCCGCGGCCACGCATCCGCTTCCTTTTCCGGGTCGAGCCCTCCCTTCATCGCGACCGCAAGCAGAGCGCCCTCCGTCGGGTCGCCCACGAGCCGCCACTCGCCCTCCTTCTCACGCAGGTGCGCCTCGTTGCAGAGCACCCCGGCGCGCAGCGCGAGGTGAAGCACCGGGAACCGCCCCGGCTCGGTCTTCCGGCCTTCGAGGAAGAACTCGCCATGCGGCGCATAACCGATGCCGCTGACATCGAACACGGCATCGGCGGTGGCCAGGCGCTGGACGGTCATCTCGTTACGGGTCAGCGTCCCCGTCTTGTCGGAACAGATCACCGTGACCGACCCCAGCGTTTCGACCGCGGGGAGGCGCCGCACGATGGCGTTGCGGCGGGCCATCCGCTGAACGCCGAGCGCGAGCGTGACGGTCATGATGGCGGGCAACCCTTCGGGAATCGCCGAGGCGGTGAGCGCCACCACCGTGAGAAACATCTCGTCGGCCGGGTGCCCCTGCACCAGCGTGCCGAAGGCAAACATCACGGCGGCGATCCCGATGATGGTCGCCGCAAGGTAGCGGCCGAACCGGTTGATCTGGCGCATGAGCGGCGTCGCCACGCTCCGCACGCTCGCCAGCATCACATTTACCCGGCCGAGCTCGGTGGCTTCACCGGTCGCAACCACCACGCCGGTGCCCTGGCCGTTCACCACGATAGTGCCCGAATAGGCCATGCCCCGCCGGTCGCCGAGTGGCGCGTCGAGCGGCACCGCCTCCGTACCCTTCTCCACCGGCACCGACTCACCGGTGAGCGCCGATTCGTCGATCCGGAGCTCCTGCACGGCGGTCAGCCGCAGGTCGGCCGGCACGCGGTCGCCCTGCCGGAGGAGCACGATGTCGCCCGGCACGAGCTCCGCGGCATCGATCTCGTGACGCCGCCCATCGCGCAGCACCAGTGCGCGCGGCGAGAGCAGCTCCCGGATGGCATCGAGCGCGGCTTCGGCGCGGCCCTCCTGCACGAAGCCGATAACCGCGTTCACCACCACCGCGACAAGCAGCACCGCCGTATCGAGCCACTTGCCGAGCATCGCGGTGATCGCCGCGGCCGCGACCATCACGTACAGCAGGATGTTGTGGAACTGGAGCGCCAGCCGCGTCAGCGGTCCGCGCCGCTCCGGTGGAGCGAGCCGGTTGTACCCGTACCGGGCGAGCCGCCGCCGAACTTCCGCATCCGACAGCCCGCCCGGCGACGCACCGAGCGCCTTCAGCACCTCGTCGGGCGACAGCGTGTGCCATTCCGGGGACACAGCCGGTCCCGTGGACCGTTGCTGGACTGGCGCCCGTGTCGCCGACCCTGTCACGATGTCCCGGCTCCTGGCCCTCGATAGGGAAAGCGCGTGTTCGCCATCACACGTCCCTTGCGGCGCCCGCACCGGATCCCCAGCCACACACCCCTGCGCCGCGTCGGACTCAGCCTACCGGATTCCGTCCGCCGCCCGCGCGGCCCAGCCGTCTGTGAACCAGGCGTCATTCGCCCCCCATTCGAACGTGGCAGAGATCGCAGAACTGCGAACCGGCGAGGCAGAGGATGACGCCAGGACTCCACGGCGAACCACCCGATTCGCCTCCAGGGACGCAGGGACCAGCACACAGGGAGGCACCCGGAATGTCCGACATCATCATCCTCGGAGCGGGCATCAACGGCCTGACTGCCGCGGCATTGCTCGCCAGCGACGGCTACAGCGTCACCGTCCTCGAACGCGATACCGCCGAACCACCCGGCGACGCCGAGGCCGCCTGGCGCGAATGGGAGCGGCACGGGGTCGGCCACTTCCGCCTCCCCCACTTCGTCCTCCCCCGCTGGCACAGCGAAATGGCGGCGCTGCTCCCCGGCGTCCTGGCCGAGGCCGAACGCCTCGGGGCGCTGCGGATGAACATGGTCACGAGCCTGCCCGGGGCCCTCTCCGGCGGGGAGCGCCCCGGCGACGACCGGTTCGAGACCATCACCGGCCGCCGGCCCGTGCTCGAAACAGCTGTCGCGAACGTGGTCCGCGAGACCCCCGGCGTCGACATCCGCCGGGGCGTGGGCGTCGTGGGCCTGCTCGCCGAAGAGCGCCCTCGCGGCGTCCCCCGCGTCACCGGCGTCGTCACCGAAAGCGGCGCGCAATACCGCGCACGGCTCGTGGTCGATATGGGCGGGCGGCGTTCGGCCCTCCCCACCTGGCTCGAAGGCATCGGCGCCCGTCCCATGCTGCAGGAGCACGAGACGTCCGGCTTCGTGTACCACGCCCGCCACTTCCGCGCGGCGAACGGCAGCCAGCCCACCCCCCCTGGCGCCACTCGTCGGCAACTACGACTCCATCACCATCGGGACCCACCCCGCCGACAACAACACCTGGTCCGTCGTCATCGTCGCCAGCAACCGCGACCCTGCGCTGCGCAACCTCGCGAAGGTCGAGACGTGGGAGCGAACCCTGGCGCGCTACCCGCTGGTCGCGCACTGGGGCCAGGGCGAACCCCTCGGCGGCGTGACCGTGATGCGCGGCATTGAAGACCGCCACCGCTCGCTCGTCGACGACGAAGGCCCCGTCGCGACCGGCGTGCTCATCGCCGGCGATGCCTGGGCAGCAACGAACCCGGCGCTCGCGCGCGGCCTCTCGCTTGGCGTCATGCACGCACGAATCCTTCGCGACACCATCCGCGTTGTCGGCCTCGACGACCACCGGGCACTTTCGCTCGCGTTCCACTCGGCCACGACCGAGTATCTCGAACCGCTCTACCGGGCCACCGTTGCGACGAACCGGCACCGCCACGCCGAGATCGCCGCGAACGCCGAGGGGCTGGACTACGCACCCGAAGACCCCACCTACCACATGATGCGGGCGCTTGCGAACGCCGCCGCGGCCGACCCCGACGCGCTCCGCGCGCAGACTGCCCTGGCCGCATTGCAACCCGCCCCCGGCCGCCAGGAGATCCGCGAACTGCTCGACCGCCTGCCCTCCCAGCCCCGCTACCCGCTCCCCGGCCCCACCCGCCGCGAGCTCGTCGAACTCATGGCGGCGTAGGGAAGTGCTGGGTGCTAAGTGCTAAGTGCTCGGTGCTCAGTGCCCGGTGCTCAGTGCCCGGTGCCGGCGTAGTCGAGGCCTACTGCAGCCTTCGGGGGCGGCCCCGAACCATGCTCGATCGAAGGTCGGTGTCGCCAGCGTTAAAGCTGGCCGTGTCCCCGGTGCCAGGGACTACGGCGCCACTAACAGCTAAGAGCTAACCGCCCGCCAAAGGCCGATGGCCGACAGCCGAGAGCCCACCAGTACCGCGGCCGCCAGGGAGCGTCCACCCGCACCCCCACGCACTCACGACCCGGCCCACCGAACCCGTTCCGCATCGCCACACGAAACACCCCTTCTCCCGCGTTGGGCCGGAGAAGAGCCGGGGATGAGGGGCCCAACAGCCAATAGCCAACAGCCAACAGCCAAGACTCCCTTCCCAACGCTCGCCAAATGACTGATCATAGGGTTACTCACCAAAAGTAACCCGGAGCGATCATGCCGAACGAGCCAGCGCAGCGGCCGAACCAGCCAGCCGGCGCCGCTGCGGTTTCGAGCGAACTCCCGCCTCGCCTGCCGAAGCTCACCATGCTCCAGGGCGGCGGCACCGCCCCCGTCTGCGAGGGCGACGCCTGCCTGCTCGAACCGGCCCCGCCCGGGCCGTCCGCCGCCACGAAGGAGGGAGCCTGATGCAGGTCGAGATCTGGTCCGACGTCGTTTGCCCGTGGTGCTACATCGGCAAGCGCCGCTTCGAAAAGGCGCTCGCACAGTTCGCCCACGCCGGCGAAGTCGAGGTAACCTGGCGCAGCTTCCAGCTCAACCCCGAGCACCCGAAGGGCTTCCACCAGAGCGTCGAGGAGTCGCTCGCGCGAAAGTACGGCGGGTCACCCGAGCAGATTCGCGCCATGAACGAGCGCGTCACCCGGATCGCCGCCGAAGAGGGGCTGCAGTACGACTTCAGCCGTTACACGGTGGTGAACACCTTCGACGCGCACCGCATGACCCACCTCGCGAAGGCCCACGGGCTCGGCACCGAAGCGCACGAACGGCTGCTCCGCGCGCAACTCGTCGAAGGCGAAGTGCTCGATGACCCCGAAACGCTCGTCCGGCTGACCACCGAAATCGGCGTGCCCGAGGAGGAAGCCCGCCGCGTGGCCGAAAGCGACGCCTACACCGCCGAGGTCGAAGCCGACCTCCAGCTCGCCCGCGAGTTCGGCATCACCGGCGTCCCCTTCTTCGTCATCGACCGCAAATACGGCATCTCGGGCGCCCAGCCGACCGAGGTCTTCCTGAACGCGCTCGAAACCATCCACCGGGAGGCGCAGGGCACTCCCGCCCCATAACTCCCCCCGTCACGCACTGGTGGACGAACCGGCACGGCGCCCCTGTGCCGGTTTGTTTTTTGAGTGCGCAGTGCCCGGTGCTCCGTGCCCGGTGGCCGATGCCCACTGCGGCCTCGGCGGCCTGGACACGCCCGCAGCTACCGGCGCCGTCCGCACCCTGAACACTCCCCTTCTCCCGCCCACGCGGAAGAAGGGGCCGGGCGATGAGGGCCACGTTCGACTTGCCGCTTGCGCCGTTCCCCTCCCCCCGCTCGGAGGGGAGGACCATCGCAGATCCATCAAGCAGGCTTGATACATCAACTCCGCTTGATGTACTGTCCCCGCATGCCAACGGCGCACGACCCCGCTGCACCACCGCCGTTCGTTCGGCTGGCGGCCCACCCGCTTCGCTGGCGCCTCCTCGCCGTGCTCGCCGAAGGCGACTACCGTGTGCGCGAGCTGGTGGAGCGGCTCGGCGAACCGCAGAACCTCGTCTCCTACCACCTGCGCCAGCTTCGCGACGCCGGCCTCGTGGCCGCAACCCGCAGCAGCTTCGACGGCCGCGACACCTACTACCACCTCGACCTCGACCGCTGCGCCGATGCCCTCGCCGCGACGGGCGCCGCGCTCCACCCTGCCCTTGGCCCCGCCGCGACAATGCCGGCCCTCTTCGCCGAGCGTCCCGAGCCCCCGGCCGTGCTCTTCGTCTGCACCGGGAACAGCGCTCGCTCGCCCATCGCCGAGGCGCTCCTTCGCTACCGGACCGAGGGCTGCGTGACCGTCGCCAGCGCCGGCACCCGCCCCAAGGACGCCATCCACCCGGGCGCCGTGCGGGTGCTGCGCAACCGGTTCGGCATCGACATCGCGGGCCAGCGTCCCCGTCACATCCAAACCCTCGCCGGGCGCCGGTTCGACCACGTCATCACGCTGTGCGACCGCGCCCGCGAAGCCTGCCCCGGCTTCGACTCCCAACCAAGGAGGACCCATTGGAGCATCCCCGACCCTGTGGCGGCCACCGAACCCGGTGACCGCGCCTTCGAACGAACCGCGGCCGAGATCGACACGCGCATCCGCTACCTGCTGCCGCTCCTCGCCGCACCGTGAACAACCAAGGAGGGCCACACCATGACCGCACCCACCGAATACGCCTCCGTTCGCTACATCGTCGACGACGTCCAGGCGGCCGTTGACTTCTACACCACCCACTTCGGGTTCACGGTCGGGCTCAATGCCGCGCCCGCGTTCGCCGAAGTGACCCGGGGGCCGCTGCGGCTGCTCCTTTCGGGTCCGCCGAGCTCCGGGGCCCGCATCACGCCCGCCGAACTCGCGACCGCAGGCCGCAACCGCATCCACCTCGTATTCGACGACCTCGACGCCGAACTGGCCCGCCTCCGCGGGGCCGGCCTCGAGTTCCTCACCGGCGTCTTCTCCGGCCCGGGCGGCCGCCAGGTCTTGCTGACCGACCCGGCCGGCAACCTGGTCGAACTGTTCGAACCGGCGCCAATCCCTGCCGCAGCCTCCCGCTCCACGACCTGAGCCGCACCCGGCTCCGGCGCTATCACACCAAACCCGGCCGCGAGGGTACCCTACACACCTCGCGGCCAACCGCGTCTGCCTCCAGGAGTTCGAACATGAGAATCAGGCTCGTGAGCATCCACGTAAACGACCAGGACCGGGCGCTGCAGTTCTACACCGAGGTGCTCGGCTTCGTGAAAAAGATGGACGTCCCCTCTGGCGAGCACCGCTGGCTCACCGTCGTCGCGCCCGACGAACCCGACGGTCCCCAGGTCGTGCTCGAACCGGACGACAACCCGGCGGCGAAAGCCTACCAGCAGGCCCTCTACGAACAGGGCATCCCGGCCCTCGCCCTCGACACCGACGACCTGCAGGGCGACTACGACCGGCTCACGAGCCTCGGCGTGCGGTTCACCGTCCCGCCCACCACGGAGTCGTGGGGTTCGATGGCCATCCTCGACGACACCTGCGGAAACCTCGTGCTGCTGACGCAGCACGCTGAGTAAACGCACCTTCCCGGTGATCCGTGCTCAGGTCCCGACTGGCTAAGTGCTAAGCGCTAAGTGCTAAGTGCTTAGCACTAAGAACTAAGAGCTCAGCACCCCGCTCCGTTCCTCCGGCGCCTGGAGGATCCGCTGCTTCTCGCGCTGGAACTCCTCGTTCGTGAGCTTTCCCTGGTCGTGCAGGCGCGAAAGCACCTCGAGCTGCTCCGGGCGCGAAAGCCGCCGCGAGACGTCCTCGCGCGTCGCGATCTCGGCCAGCATGCGCTCCTCGGGCGTCGCCGCCGGCGGACGGAAGATGAGGTACGCCAGCGTGCCGATCACCGGGAACAGCACGATGGCCACCAGCCAGAGCGCCGTCGCCACGTTCGAAAGGTCGTCGCGGCGGAACAGGTCGATGATCGCGTAGACCCAGATCAGCGTCAGCGGGATGGTAATCAGCAGAATCCAGAGCACCTCGTACCAGTCCATCTGGCCCCCTCCGGTTACAACGCCTGCGGCACAAAACTGCCGCCGATTCTAGGAACAGCCCGCGGCGCACCGGGATTCGGTACGTAACACTTCGCGCCCTTCACCCACCCCCGCATCCCCCTTGACCAGCTAGTCACTCGATGACTAGCATCGCCTCATGAACGTTCCGCTCGCGCTTCTCGGTCTCCTCACCGTCGCGAACCTGCACGGCTACGACCTCAAGCAGCTTTGCGACCGGCTCCTCTCGCCCGGCCGCCCCATCAAGCAGGGGCAGATCTACGCGACCCTCCACCGGCTCGAACGCGACGGCAACATCACCGTCGCCGCGATCGAACAGGAGGAGGGCCCGGAGCGCCGCCGCTACATGCTCACCGAGCGCGGCCGCGCCGCGGTCGAGCAGTGGCTCGCCACGCCCGAGCCTGCTGCCCCCCACCTCCAGTCGGCGCTCTACGCCAAGGTCATCGTCGCGCTGCTCGCCGGGTACGCGGTCGACCGCCTCATCGATACCCAGCGCGCCGCCCACCTCGATCGCATGCGCGAGCTCACCGCCACCCGGCGCACCGGTTCGCTGCCCGAAGTCCTGCTCTCCGATTACGCCCTCTTCCACCTCGAAGCCGACATCCGCTGGCTCGATATGACGGCCGCCCGCATCGCCCAGCTCCGGCAGCAGGTCGAATCCGGCCTCGCCGAGTCAGGCCTCGCCCTTCGACCGCGCACAGCCCAGTAGAAAGGAGACGCCCATGACAAGCGCCACCAGCACCGCCGTCGACCTGCCCGGCGTGGACCAGGCGCCGCCCCTGCTCGTGGCCCGCGACCTGAAGAAGCGCTTCGGCCCCACCGAGGCCCTGCGCGGCGCCAGCCTCGAAGTGCAGGCCGGCGAAATCGTCGCAATCATGGGTCCCAGCGGCTCCGGCAAATCGACGTTGCTGCACTGCCTTGCCGGCATCCTCCTGCCCGATAGCGGCGACGTGCGGTTCGCCGGGCGCGACCTCCGCCGTATGAGCGAAAAGGACCGCAGCCGCCTCCGCCTCACCGAGTTCGGGTTCGTGTTCCAGCACGGCCAGCTCGTGCCCGACCTCCCGGGCGAGGAGAACGTGGCGCTGCCACTGCTCCTCCGTGGCGAAAGCCGCCGCACTGCCATCGCCACCGCCCGCGAATGGCTCGAAGAGCTCGGCGTCCCCGAGGCGATCGGGAAGCTGCCGGGCGAGCTCTCGGGCGGGCAGGCGCAGCGCGTCGCCCTCGCCCGTGCGTTCGCCATCCAACCGCGCGTCATCTTTGCCGACGAGCCCACCGGTTCGCTCGATTCCCTCTCGGGCGAAGCCGTGATGGAGCTCCTGACCACCGCCGCCCGCGAACAGGGCACCACCGTCGTGCTCGTCACGCACGACGCCCGCATCGCCGCCTATGCCCACCGCGAGGTCATCGTGCGCGACGGCCGCGTGACGAACGGAGTCCCGCTATGAGCGCCGCGTGGCTCGACATGCGCCTCGCCTTCCGGTCGGCGCTGCGGCCCGGCACCGCGCGGGTGAGCACGGCCGTTCGCATCCTGGGCGTCGCCTTCGCAACGCTCATCCTGCTGCTCGCCTCGAGCGCCGAAGGAGCACTCGAGCGGCGCGGCGACCGCATTACCTGGCGCACCGAAGTCGCGTTCGACCTGTCGGAGAACGTCACGCCCGAAAACGCGTGGGTGCAGATCCTCTGGCTGAACGACTACTACCTCGGCCAGCAGATCCACCATGTGCGGATCGCGCAGCATTCGCCCGAGGCGCAGGTCCCGCCCGGGCTGCCGCGCATCCCGGGGCCGGGCGAAGTATTCGTTTCGCCGGCGCTCGCGAAGCTCATCGACACCGACCCCGAAGTCCTCGGGCGGCGCTACGGCGACGTCATCGCCGGCATCATCTCGAACGACGGCCTTTCCGATCCCGGCGAACTGGTCGCCATCACCGGGCACGCGCCGGGAGAGATCGGCGACCACGGCATCTTCTACCGGGAACTGCCGGCGGGCTTCCGCGAATCCGGCATGACGCTGTTCATGCGCATCGTGCTCATCATCGGCGTCGTCGTCCTGCTCTTCCCGATCGCGATGTTCATCGGCTCGGCCGCCCGCCTGAACGCCCAGGAGAACGACGCCCGGCTCGCTGCCTACCGGCTCGCCGGCGCCGACCCGCAGCGCGTTCGCTGGATCGTGGCATGGGAGTCGCTGCTCTCGGCGGTGCCCGGCGCGATCATCGGGCTGGCGCTCTTCTTCCTGACCCGGCCGCTCGCCGCACAGGTCGAGGTCAACGGCAGCGCCTTTTTCACGTCCGACTTCACCCTGGACCGCCTGAGCGCGCTGGCCCTGCTACTCGTCCCGGCCGTGGTCGTGGGCGCGTCGCTCGCCGGCCTCCGCGACGTCGAAATCTCGCCGCTCGGGGTGAGCCGCCGCGCCGAACGGAAGCCGGTTCGCCCGGTGGGCCTGCTGGTCCTGCTCCCCGGCTTCGCGCTCCTCTGGTGGGCGCTCGGCGAAGTGGAGAGGAACAGCGACCCGGTACTCGGCACCATGGCGCTGGTCGCCAGCATCGTCATCATCCTCGTCGGCGTCGCGCTCACCGGGACGTGGCTCGGGCAAACTGTCGCCCGCATCTTCGCCGCAACCGTTCGCTCCGGGAGCGCACTGCTTGCCTTCCGCCGCATCGTCGCCGATCCCCACGCGAGCTTCCGCACGGTCAGCGGAGTCACCTTTGCGGTGTTCGCCGGGACGCTCTTCCTTTCGCTCTCCGCCGCGCTCGAACGAGAAGTCGAGGTCGAACCGCTCTCCGGCCTGCGGCCCGAGGTGCTGTGGGTCACCTACTCCAGCGGCGAACTGCCCGACCTCCAGGGCCTGCCCGAAGGCTCCACCGTGGTGCCCATGACCGTCCTCGGCGGCTACGACGAAGAGGGCACCTGGCTCGCCGTGCAGCAGGAAGACTGCGACCGCCTCGCGCGCATCGTGCCGTTCGACGGCGGCTGCGAAGGCCGCATGATGGTGCGCAACGGCAGCGGGGTCGGGCCGGGTGAGACCATCACGATCCAGCTGCGGGAAGACGAAGACGAACCGCCGATCGAAGTGACCATCCCGGGCGACGCCATCCTGTTCGACGTCCCGAACAACATCGGCGGGTGGATTCCCGATGTGCTGCTCCCACCCGGCACCATCGACCTCTCGGGGAACTTCGGAGGCACGGTGATGGTCGCGCCGCCCGAGGGCGTGGGCCCCGGCACCCGCGAGTACGAACGGCTGCGCACCGCGCTGGTTCGCGCCGCCCCGCTCGGCTTCTCGCAGGCCGCCCGCGAATACGACGCCGAGGCGGTCGGCGGCCTCGAGACCATGCGCGATCTCGTGTACAGCGGCACCTTCGCGGCCTTCGCCCTCTCCGGCGGGACCGCCGCAATGACCGTCGCCGGGAGCATCATCGCGCGGCGCCGGCCGTTCGCCCTCCTGCGGATGTCCGGTGTTTCGCTCGGCGCCCTTCGCCGCACCGTCATGGCCGAAGCGACCCTCCCGCTGGCGCTCGTGTCGGTGTTCAGCGCCGCGACCGCCGTGTGCGTCTCCGCGCTGATGATCTGGCGCGTCGGGCAGGGTTCGGTGCTCCCTCCGCCCGTGTTCATCCTTCCGCTCGGCGCCGGGCTCCTCGCCGGGCTCGCCCTCCCGCTCGTGACCCTGCCGCTCCTCGGCCACGTCACCGCCACCGAACGCACCCGCTTCGACTAGCCAGCCGGGGCGGGCAGCCATCACCCGCCCGCCCCAGTACCGCGCCGGTGATGCTGCGTGTTCGCTTCCACCGAGTGGGCCGCGACTACGCTCGTCCCTCTCCCGTGACACGGCAACGGGAGTGGTACTGCCGCTTCTCTCGCCGACTCAACCAGTGCCGCGACCGTAAGGGAGCGGCCAACTACACCCACGCATTCGCGCATCGGCTCCGCACACGCGGCCGCCAACGCTCCCCTTCTCCCGCGTTGGGCGGGAGAAGGGGATGAGGGCCGACAGCTGATGGCCGACAGCCGATGGCCGATAGCCGGCGGCCGACAGCCGATGGCCGACAGCCGATGGCCGATAGCCGCCGGCCGTTGACGGCAGCGCGACAATACCCGCACCACCGCGGGCTCGCTCGACAGCCGAAAGGAGGCCCAATGACCGGCGAAATCACCCCGGCGCAATTCCAGGAGACCCCCGGCCTCGGCGACTGGCGCGTCCTCGGCGATGGCGGCTGCGCCCACTTCCGCACCGCCTCGCTCGCCGAAAGCGTGCGCTTCGTCCAGGCGATCAGCGAACTGCCCGCAGCCCGTGAACACCCGCCCGACATCGACATCCGGCCCGGCGGCGTCACTGTGCGCGTCGTCACCGTCAGCGACGACTACTTCGGCATGAGCGAACAGGACGCGACCGTGGCGCGGCAGGTCTCGGGCATCGCGCACCGGCTCGGGCTGACCCCCGACCCCTCGGCGCTCCAGAGCCTGCTCATCATCCCGGGCGCGAAGGGCATCGCCGGCATCATGCCGTTCTGGCGCGCCGTGCTCGGCTACGAACCACGGCCCGATAGCCCCGAGGAAGACCTCGTCGACCCGCACGGCCGCGGCACCGCCCTCTGGTTCGAAGAGATGGACGATCTCCGCGCCGATGGCGGGGGAAACATCCACGTCGCCGTATGGGTGCCTGCCGAACAGGCCGAAGCACGTGTCGCCGCCGCCCTCGCCGCCGGCGGCCAGGTCGTCCGCGACGACTACGCACCGGCGTGGTGGACCCTCGCCGACTCCGCCGGCAACGAAGTCGACATCGCGACCATCAGCAGCCGCGACTAGGTCGCGCGCTGAACGAGATCTGATTCACTTTCGCCACACTATCTCGCGTGCGAAGGTATACGCGCCCGCGGCGGCCTGCCCCGCGCCCCTTTGCGCGCGGCGTGCCGCCGCGGCGCGCTACCTACCGCGAAGGAGTGCAGCAGCGTGGTCGGTCTCCGGAAAGCACTGAGCACCATTACCGGGCACGACGAACACTTCGTCGTCGAAGCCCCCGAAGGCTGGACGCAGGGCCGGACGCTCTACGGCGGCATCACCGCAGCCCTCTGCGCCGAGGTGTCGCTGCGCCGCTTCCCGGGGCTCCCGCCGCTTCGTTCCGCGCAGTTCGCGTTCATCGGGCCGGCCAGCGGGACGCTGCGCCTCGAACCGCAACTCCTCCGCCAGGGACGCTCGGCCACCATCACCTCGGTCGATTGCTACGCCGGCGACAACCTGGCCGCTCGCGCCATCTTCACCTACGGCGCCACACGCGAAAGCCGGGTCGCGCACGACTTCGCACAGGTTCCCGAGGTGCCCGCGCCCGATACCAGCGAATCGCTGCATGGCGCAGGCACGCCGGGCTTCTTCCACAACTTCGACATCCGCCTCGCCGCCGGCGAACGGCACCTTTCGGGCAGCAAGGAGCCGTGGATGCTCGCCTGGGTTCGCCACCGCGACGACGAGGGCATCGACCCGGCGGTCTCGTTCCTCGCGCTGGCCGACGCGCTCCCTCCCGCAGCGATGATCACCCTCTCGGAGCCCGCGCCGATCAGCACCATGACGTGGCACGTCGACCTCTGCGAGCTGCCTCCCGCACAGCCCGGCAGCTGGTTCCTGCTTCGAACATCGAGCGAACACGCCGCCGAAGGCTATTCGCAGCAGATCATGGAAGCGTGGGATAGCACCGGCACGCGCATCGCCACCGGCCACCAGACCGTCGCCATTTTCGGCTAGCCGAACCCGCTACTCCCGGCAGGCCGGGTGCTCGGAAGGCCAGCGGTCGTACCGCTGCAGAGCTTCGTGGCACGCCTTGCTGATTTCGACGGCCACGATCACTGTTTCGTGCCCGTCGAAGCTAACCCCGCCGCCAGTGACGGTGCCCTCGGCCGGGATACCGGCGCATGCTCCCTGCGCCTTGAGTACCCCGCGCTCCGGCACGACGCACCCCGCGGGCGGCACGAAGATGACGTGCGCCCGGTACTTCGGCGGAATGATGGTCCAGCCGAACACCTCCAGCCCGGAGCGCGACTGGTAGGAATGGCGCACCAGCCCGTACGAACCATCTGCAGGAGGCTGGGGCGGCAGCTCTTCGACAGCTTCCGCGTACGACTCGCCCGTCGTGACGGTTAGCCCGCGGCCGAAGACAAACGCCACACCGGCCAGGATTGCGAAAAGAAGAATGCCCGCGCCTGCGAGGATCGCTCCACCTCGCATCCTCACCTCACCACCGCGCCATCCACGTGGGCGCGGGCCCGCTCACGCCCGAATGTAGCCTCGCGCCGCCGACCGATCAATTCACGACACGTCCACCCGTGATAGAGGTCACGGCTGCTCCAGTGGCTCGCCGACCGACTCCAATGCCGCCCGCAGCAACGCCAGCGCTTCCTCCGCGGGGGCAGCAAGCCCGGGCGAAGCGAACGTCTCCGCCAGCATGCCGGGGTTCTGCAGGGCCGCGATGGTCTCGCCCTTCGACGGCCCTTCGCGCAGCGCAATCCCGCACGGGAGAAACGCGCCGGCCGACGGCTCGGCCTCGAGTGCCGTGTGAGCGAGCCGCGGGTTGCACGCGCCGAGCAGCCTGTGCGGCGGTGTTTCGATGCCAAGCTTCGTCCGTAGCGTCGCCGCCACATCCACCTCGGTCAGGATGCCGAAGCCGCGCTCCTGCAACGCTTCGCGCACGGCGCACTCAGCCTCGTCGACTGGCATCTGAATCCGGAACTGCAGGACCGGTGCCCGGGTCATTTCATATCTCCTTCGAAGTGATCGTCCGCGGCGCCGGCGGGGGCCGACGGCGCCAGGGCGCACGCGTTCAGCGCACCCATCGCAACCGGCAGGATCCCGGCCGCGGCCATCACGTACCCGAACGGCGGGCCGACGAACACGCCGGCCACGATGAGCCCGGCGCCGAGCGCGATGCGCACCGCCCGGCCTCGCGCCGAGGTCATGAACGACGCGAATGCCGCTGCTACCCCGCGACCCCCAGCGGTGGTTTCGAACTGCCTGGATCCCTGCCTTTTCATAGATTCCTTCTCAGCGAAACAACGATGATTTCGCCGGCCGAAACCGGCGGAGTTGCCTGCGAATGGCTAGTTCGCCGTGAACGCCCCGGCCTTCTGCTCCACCTGCTCGCGCAGGCGCCCGCACACGACTTCGCAGAGCTTCGTGACCGTGGGGTCGACCACCGTGTAGTAGGCTGCGGTGCCCCGGGCCTCACGTTCGACGATCCCCGCGCCGTGCAGCGTGCGAAGGTGCTTGCTCACGTTCGCCTGGCTCATCCCGAGCCGCTCGACGACTTCGCCCACATTCAGCGGGCCTTCGGCCAGCAACAGCCGCACGATGCGCAGCCGCGTCGCGTCGCCCAGCACNCGAAACCGCTCCGCGATGTCCTCCAGCATCGACTCGGGGAGANTTTCTGCCATCACCACCACTGTATCGTTGTACAGCGATGAAATCCAGATGTGTTTCCACTGCTCTCGACAGCGCCACCGCGCCGGGTGCATAGTGGCGCCTTCGACCGGACGCGGGCTCCGGAGGAGTCAGATGGACTACAACGTCGAAGCAGTGTCGCTCGAGCGCGGCCCGGCCATCGCCATCCGCGAAACCTGCACGATGGAGGATCTCCCGCAGTTCCTGGCCAACGCCTTCACCGAGCTCGACGCGTACGCCCGCGACGCCGGCGCGAAGGCCTCCGCGCCGCCGCTCGCCCGCTACCTTGCGGTTCTCCCCGAGGCGTTCGATGTCGAAGCCGTGATCCCCGTCGACACCACGGTTCCCGGCTCCGGGCGTATCCACCCCGTGGAACTGGAAGGCGGCCCCGCCGTGCAGGTGCTCTATGTCGGCCCCTACGAAGGTCTCGGGCAGGTGTACCAGGCCGTCGAAAGCTGGATCCACGAGCACCAGCTCGCGGCCATCGCGCCAGTCCGCGAAGTCTACCTCACCGGACCCGAAACGCCGCCGGCCGAGCACCGAACGCTCATTGTCCAGCCGGTCGCCGAATCCTGACGGGCCGCCGCGCTATTTCCCGCGGCTCTTCGCGCCGCGCGACGCCACGTTCAGTTCGACCGCAGCGCGAACGAGCGCCTTGAACGCCTCCGCGTCGACTTCCTCGCCCTCGCGGATGTCGATCGCGCGGCGAACCCTGCCTTCGAGGCTCGCGTTGAACAGCCCCGCCGGGTCGTCGAGCATCGCGCCCTTCGCGAACGTGAGCTTCACAACCGCCTTGTAGGTCTCGCCCGTACAGATGATCCCGTCGTGCGACCAGGTGGGCGTGCCCGGGTTGGTGGGCTTCACCCACTTGATCTCCTCGACCACGTCCGGGTCCGCCTCCTTGATGAGCTGGCGCATCCGGGCCAGCGTCTCCCCGCGCCAGTCGCCCAGCTCCGCGATGCGCCGGTCGATGAGCTCGGACGCCGACACGCCAGTCTCCGAAACCCGCTCAGCCATGGCTCCTCCAGCACTTCCCGCCGGGGCTCACCTTACCGCACCCCACGCCGCCCGGCGCAACCGCATTCACCCGTTCGCCGGGACGCGCTCCCACAACTCGTTGAACGCGATGGTGTCGAAGAAGGCGGTGCCATCGACCACCTTCCCGTCGCGCAGCTGCAGGATCCAGGCGTAGCTGTTCTCGTAGGGCTGGCCGTCGTTCGCCACCCCGCGGCCCTCCCACACCACGACCACGGTGTCGCCGTCCGCGAGGATGGAGCGGACGCGCACCGGGCGGAACCGCTCTCCCTTCGCGAACCGTTCGCCGAACGGCGTAAGCACCTGGTCGATGAACTCCTGGCTGTTCGCGAACTGCGTCGGCGCCGCCAGCCGCCCCTCGATGCGCCACGTCATGTCTGGCGCGAAGATGCTGCTAATCGGCACCGCTCGCTCCTGCCACGCCTCGAACGCGGCGGCAATGACCGCCCGGTTCCCGTCCTGCTGGGTTGCCTGCATCGAATGCTGCTCCTTCCTTTCCGGGCGCTTCGCCCTGGCCGTTCGCCGGTGTTCCCCCCCAGCCGACATTGCCCGCCGTCGTATCGACAACACCCTCCGGGTATCGTGCCGGGACAACTTTACCGTTATGTCCCGGCCATGGCGAGAGCCTCGAGGTAGCGGCGCACCGCCTCGACCGGCGACGGCGCCGCAAGCACACCGGTCACCACCGCCACGCCATACGCGCCCGCCGCGAGACACGGCGCGACCCGCTCGGACGTGATGCCGCCAATCGCGAGAACCGGCAGCTGCGTGCACGCCGCGATGTCGCGCAGGCGTTCGACGCCAACTCCTTCGCCGGGCTTCGAACCGGGCGGGAACACCGAGCCGAACACTACGAACTCCACGCCCGCCCGTTCGGCTCTGCGAACCGCCTGTTCGCTGTGCACCGCCGCGCTCGCCACCAGGCGCGCGTCGCGCCGTTCGCCGGGAATCACCCGTTCGGGCCAGTGGACGCCATCGAACCCGAGGCGCCCGGCGAGCGCCTCGGGCCCGTTCAGGAACAGCGGGATGGACGGCGGCACAATCCCCCGCGCCGCCTTCGCCAGTTCCTCCAGTTGGGGTTCGGCGATCCGCGGCGCGCGCAGCTGGATGGCGAACCCGGGCGGGCCGTCGGCGAGGTGGCCCAGGATGTCGAGCAGCTGCCCTTCGCCGCCCACCGATTCGAGGTCCGCAACAACGAGCAGCCGCGGGATCACGGCCACGCGGGCTCGACGCTGCCGATCCGGCCTTCGAGCGGCGACGACGCCTCGGCCCGGGACCGCCGTGGCATGCGCCCCGCGAGCCGCGCCTGCCGCCCGGCGGTGGCGGCCGCCCGCATCGCCGACGCCATCAGCACCGGGTTGCGCGCCCGCGCCACCGCCGTGTTCAGCAGCACCGCATCGCACCCCAGTTCGAGCGCAATCGCGACATCCGAGGCGGTGCCCACGCCGGCGTCGAGGATGACCGGCACGTCGACCTGCTCGCGGATAAGTTCAAGGTTGTGCGGATTGATGATCCCGAGCCCCGAACCGATCGGCGAACCAAGCGGCATCACCGCCGCGCAGCCGATGTCCGCCAGCTTCCGCGCGACAACCGGGTCGTCCGTCGTGTAGGGCAGGACGTCGAACCCCCGCGACACCAGTTCGCGCGCGGCGGTAAGGAGCTCCTCCACATCGGGCAGCAGCGTGTCGTCGTCGGCGATGACCTCCAGCTTGACCAGCGATGTGCCCAGCGCCTCACGCCCGAGTTCGGCGGTCAGCACTGCTTCGCGCGCGGTGTGGCAGCCGGCGGTGTTCGGCAGTAGCTCATACCCGTGTTCGCGCAGGAGCCGGTACAGGTTCTCGCCGTCCTCCACGTTCGGGTCGACCCGCCGCAGCGCTACGGTGACAAGCTCCGTCCCCGACGCGGCGAGCGCGTCGAGCAGTATCTGCGTGCTCGGGTATCGCGCCGACCCGAGCAACAGCCGCGAGTGCATCTCGCGCCCGGCAAGCTCCCAGGTGTCCGGAGCTGCGGCTCTGGTGGCGTTCGCCGTGTCCATCGTCATCCTCCCTGTACCGCGCGCACGATCTCGATCTGGTCTCCGTGCGCGAGTTCGACTTCCGCCCATTGGGCCCTGCGCACGACCTCGCCGTTCCGTGCGATGGCGAGGCCGTCACAGTTGTTCCCGTCGACCAGGCTGCTGACCCGGGCGCCCGGCGGCACCCGCCGCGGTTTGCCGTTCACGATGATCTCGAGTTCGCTCATGCGCCTGCCTCCACTCTCGCCGCGAGGTGTGCTTCGAAACGCCCCGGGGCGAACGGTTCGAGCAACGGATCTCGCCGCCCGTCACACATGAGGCCGGCCAGCAGGCCTGCGGTGATGGGCGCCAGTTCGACGCCGTTGCGGTAGTGCCCTGTGGCCACGAACAGCCGCTCGCCGATGGCGCCAATCGCGGGCAGGTGGTCCCGGAGCGCTGGCCGGAAGCCGACGCTGCATTCCGCGAGTTCGAGTTCTTCGATCGCGGGCGCGACGCGCATCGCCTCCCGCAGCAACAGGTGGACCGCCCCTGCGCGAACGTTTGCGTCGAACCCTCGTTCCTCGGCCGTCGCGCCAACCACGAGCTCGCCGTCGCTTCGCGGGACCAGGTATACGGCCGGCGAACGCACCACGCGGCGGAACAGGCGCTCGCCCCGCAGGCGAAGGATCTCGCCGCGCACGGGGCGCATCGGCAGCCGAACGGCGTCGCGCGCCAGGATGCCGGTCCACGCGCCGGCCGCGAGCACGAGCTGCCCCGCCACGAGACGGGCCTCTTCACCGTCCCTCCGGTACACGACTTCGTAGCCGCAAGCGTTCTCCCGGAACCTGGTGACCTCCGCGTGATCCACGAATGTGCCGCCGAGGCCGGTGAGCGCCCGGACCAGCGCCCGCAACAACCTCCGCGGGTCGATCTGCCAGTCCGATTCGAGGAGCAGGCCGCCCCCGACTGCCGGACCGAGCATTGGCTCGAGCTGGCGCGCCTCCTCCGCCGTGACCCGCCGCGCAGCAAGGCCGCGCTCCTCCTGGAACGCCTCCAGTTGCAGCAGCAGCGCCCGGTGGTCGCGGTGCGCGGCGACCACGAGCGTGCCGGTGCGATCGAACCCGGTATTCGAACCAGCCCGCGCCTCGAGGCGAGCAATGAACTCCGGGTAGCGGCGATGGCTCTCGAGCGAGGCGGGTGAGCGGCCCCGGCGCGACATCGGCCTCGGCATAGGGTGCGATCATCCCGGCGGCGACCCCGGCAGCGCTGCGCTCCCCGAGGCCGCCCGCCTCGAGGACCGTCACCTCGCGTCCTCGCTCCGCGAGTTCGAATGCGAGCGCGAGCCCGATAACACCTCCCCCAACAATGCAGACGTCGCTCATGGCACCGCCTGCCCCTCGAGCGCCATCTCGATGGCGGCGCGGCATTCGCGGGTCGCCTCCACCGGGTCGGGCGCGGCGACCACCGCGGAAAGAACCGCGACCCCGTGGGCCCCGGCGCGCAGGACTTCCGGGATGCGCTCCGGGGTGATCGAACCGATCGCGACCACGGGCACCCGCGCGTCGCGGCAGATTCGCGCCAGCGTTTCGAGCCCCATCACCGGCGCAGGGTTCGCCTTGGACCGCGTGCCGTAGATCGGCCCGACGCCGAGGTAGTCGACATCGGTTTCGCAGACGCGCATCGCCTCGTCGTAGCTGTTCGCGGTGCCGCCGATGACGGCCCCGGGGCCGAGGATCTCCCGGGCAGTGCGGACGTCGAGGTCGTTCCTGCCGAGGTGCACCGCGCCCGCGCCCACGCTCAGCGCCACGTCTGCACGGTCGTCGATGACCGCCAGCACGCCGGCGCCGCGGCAGATCTCCGTCACAGCGCGCGCGGCCTCCAGCAGTTCCCGGGTGGTCCATGGGCGCTTCTCGCGGAACTGCACCGCGCCGGCGCCACCTTCGACCGCCGCCTTCGCAATCGACGCGTGGTCCCGCCCCGGGTAGAGCGCCGCGTCGGTGAGCACGTGCAACCGCGGAATGTCTTTCGCGCTCATCGCACCTCGACCCCGCTCACCACGAACTCTTCGGCCCGCGTCGCAACGGCAGCGCGCAGGTAGAAGAAATGGTCGGTCGGGCGCGCGCCACCGCCGAGCGGCGGCCCGTGCCGAATCGCCCCGGTGATGTACCGCTTGGCGCGTTCGATCGCCTCGACGAGCTTCGATCCCGCGGCGAGATACGACGCGATCGCCGCGGAGAAGGTGCATCCCGTGCCGTGAAGGTTCCTGCTCTCGATGTAGGTGCCCGGGAACGTCGTCGTGCCCTCGCGGGTCACCAGCACGTCGGTCGCGGGCGACTCTTCGAAGTGGCCGCCCTTCATGAGCACCGCAGCGGGCCCCAGTTCGAGGATCCGCTGCCCCGCCCGCACCGCGTCGTCCGGCCCGTGAATCTTGAGGCCGCTCAGGAATTCCGCTTCGTGAACGTTCGGCGTAACCACCGTCGCGAGCGGCAGGAGCTCTTCGCGGAGCGCCGTCATCGCACCCGCATCGAGCAACGAATGGCCCGACTTCGAAATCATCACCGGGTCCACGACCACGTTCCGCATCCCGTGGTCGCGGATGAGCGAGGCGACGAGCCGCGTTCGCTCTTCGTCGGCGAGCATGCCGGTCTTCACCGCGCCGATGGGGAAGTCTTCGACGACGGCTTCGAACTGTGCGGTGATGAGGTCCGTGGGCAGCGGGAACGCGGCGGCTACCCCGCGCGTGTTCTGCGCGGTGATCGCGACAAGCACCGTCAGCCCATATCCCCCGGTCGCGGAAATCGCCTTCAGGTCGGCCTGGATCCCGGCGCCGGCGCCACTATCAGACCCTGCGATAGTGAGGACAGTGTGCACCTGTGCTCCTCTCGGCCACGCCGGAGTGAGCACCAGCCGAACGGCATCCCGGGGACAACAACGGGTATGTGTCTCTGCTCATGCGCCATCCCTCCGCCGGTATTACCCGGATCAGGTTCGACGGGTATCTCTCAGGCCGGAGCCAATCGTTCTTCGTACTTCCGGCCACCCCGTGCGCGGCAGCGAAATCCTACCACTCACTGTCCGTGGCTTGCGACTCCATGGACCGGGAGAAGCGATGTGCTACCTTCTGGCCGCCAGCCCGTCGCCCCCGGGACACGGAGGTAGACCAGGTGACCTGTCACGCGTCCGGCGGCCTATTCCGCCGCCAGCTCGCCGAAGAGAACGCAGACATCTGGGCCGCCATCGACGAGCTGCCATTCATCACCGAGGCCGCAAAGGGCACGCTCGACGAAACGGCGTTCGCCACCTTCATCGCCCAGGATGTGCTCTACCTGGATGAATTCGCGAAAGTGCTCGCCCGCGGCGCCGTGTGGGCCGGCGACGCCGACACGCGCCAGCTGTTCCTGCAGCACGCAGCGAACGTGTACAACGTCGAGCAGGCCCTCCACGAGGGCATCGGGAAGGCGATTGGCCTCGATATCGGCGCGGTTCGGCGGCAAGAGCCCCGGCCAGTGACCCTCGCCTACACCAACCACCTCCACCACGCCGCCGAAACCGGGCCGCTCCTTGGGCTCGTGGGCGCCGTGCTCCCCTGCTACTGGATCTATCGTCACGTGGGCGAACGGATGGCGGCATCGCCACCGGATCACCCGATCTACCGGCAATGGTGCGAGGCGTACGCGTCGCCCGAGTTCGGCGCCGCGGTGGACGCCCAGTTCGAGCTCCTCGAACGCCTCGCACCAACCGCCGATGCCGCCACGCTCGACCGCACGCGCCGCTGGTTCCGCAGGAGCATGCGGTACGAGTGGATGTTCTGGGACCAGGCCTATCGCCAGCTCGATTGGCCCGTTGGGTAAGTGCCCGGTGCGCAGTGCACCGTGCACGGTGCGCGATGGCGGCTCCGCCTCGCTGCCTTATGCCCGCAGCAGGTCCGTGAACGCCGTGGTGTTCGCGGCCGAGGCGAGCGCCAGCCCCGTCTCCACGAGGTCCTTCGCACGCTCGCGGCTGATCGGTTCGCCGGCAAACGCCACCGCGTCGAGCACCTTGGCCTCCAGCTCGTCGCGCGTCAGCGGCTTTGCCGGGTTCCCCTTCGCGACCGCGTCGCCCGCGCGTTCGGTTCGCCCGCCGGCGTAGTACACCGTCACCACCGGTGAACCGTCGCCGTTCGCGCCCTCGACCAGGCTGGTGCGTTCGAACAGCGCCTTCACCGCCGGGTCCACGTTCGCGGGTTCGTCGAACGCGGCGAGCGGCGTCGTGCCTGTTGTGAGCGCCAGCGCCACCACGAACGGCGCGCTGAACTGCGCTTCGACCACGTGCCGCGGGTATTCCCGCCGCGAGCGGGCCAGCGCCGCCGCCGGCAGCCCGATCTCCACCCGGTCGATCCCGTTGCCGCCGGCACGGGCGCGGATGGCCAGGGCTGCATCGATGATCGTGTGCAGGTTGCGCCCGCAGGGGTAGGGCTTCGTCGAAATGCGAACGCTCAACAGCTTCTCGCCGAGCCCCTCGGTCACCGTTTCGCGCGTCCAGGCGTCGCGCTGGTAGAGCCGGAAGAACCCGTCCGGGCCTTCGAACGCGTTGTGCGCGCCGGTCAGCCCGCGCAGCGCCAGCTCCACCGCCGTGATGGCGTCGCGGGCGGCGAACCCGGCCTGCAGCCGCTTCGAAAGCGCCCCATCGGGGATGCACTGGCGGTTGCCGCTCGACTGGCTGTAGGCGATGCCGAGCGCGTTCCGCATCTGCTCGGCGTTGAGCCCGCGGAGCCGGCCCACCGCGACCGTCGCGCCGAAGATGCCGAACGCCGAGGTTCGGTGCCAGCCGAAATCCTGCGTGGGGGCCAGCGCGAGCCGGACCGCCACGTCGAGCCCCACGGCGGTCGCCGCCACGTAGTCCTGGCCGCTCACGCCGCCGAGCGCGTCCGCGGTAGCGAGCGCGGCGGCGTGGACCACCGAACCGGCGTGCATCCCGCCGCCCTCATCGAGCGTGTCGTCGTAGTCGAGCGCGTGGGCAGCGGTCGCGTTCGCCGCAGCGGCGGCCACGGGGTGCAGGCGGAGGCCGCTTCCCCAGGCTACCGCCGGGCCCTGCGGCGAGGACTCGGTCAGCCACTGCCGCGTTTCGGGCACACCCGGCGCATTGAAGCCGCCGAGCGCGACCCCAACGGTGTCCACCAGGTCGGCCACCAGGTGGTTCGCCACATCGGGCGGTACGGCCGAGGCAGGGAAGGAGGCGGCGTGTTCGGCAAGGTCGAAGGAAAGGTCACGGGACAAAGGAAGGGCCCTCCGGTCGTTTGTTTGGGTACATAGTTGACTGAGTTAATCGACAACGTCTACTATACGCCCCACGCCGCTACACGCAGGCGACCAACGCCCACCACCCGAAAACGGGAGGAACCGCCGGCAACGGCAGGCCGCCCGATTCTTTCGTCCCGAGGTACCGATGGCCCGTTACCTGGCTCAGCGCCTCCTTCTGATGATTCCCGTGCTCTGGGGCGTCGGGACGTTTGTCTTCATCCTTCTGCGCCTGCTGCCCGGCGACGCCCTTTCCACCTTCATCGAAGAAAGCAACAACCCCGCGGAGATCGACGCGCTCCGCGAAGAGATGGGCCTGAACGACCCCCTCCTTGAGCAGTACCTCGACTGGATGGCCGGCGCCGTTCGGCTCGACTTCGGTTCGTCGCTGCTTAGCTCCCGCTCGGTCCAGTCGGAGCTCCTGGACGCCATCCCCGTCTCGGCCGAGCTGGCGCTCATCGCGACGCTCGTGACGCTCCTGGTGTCGGTCCCGGGCGGCATCATCGCCGCGGCGAAGCAGGACACCATCTGGGATCACGCGGCGCGCATCTTCGCCATCCTCTTCCTGGCGGTGCCGAACTTCTGGCTCGGGACCATGGCGTTCGTGCTCCCGGCCATCTGGTTCGGCTGGATCCCGCCCCTCCAGTACCGGCCCTTCTTCGATGACCCGCTCACGAACCTGCAGCAGTTCCTGCTGCCGGGCATCATCCTCGGGCTCGGTTCGGCGGCGCTCGGCGTCCGCATGATGCGGTCGCAGATGCTCGAGGTCCTGCGGCAGGACTTCATCCGCACGGGCCGCGCCAAGGGCCTCCGCGAACGGACCGTTACCGTTCGCCACGCGGCCCCGAACGCGCTCATCCCCATCACGGCGCTGCTGGGCAACGAGTTCGCCCGCATCCTCGGCGGCACCGTGATCCTCGAAACCATCTTCGGGCTGCCCGGGGTCGGCCGCCTCACGGTCGACGCCATTTCCCAGCGCGACTACCCGCAGGTCGAGATCAACGTCCTCTTCTTCGCGCTCGTGTTCGTCGTTGTGAACCTGCTGGTCGATCTCACCTATGGCGTGCTCGATCCGAGGGTNCGCCATGATTGAGCGCGCGTCGTCCACCTGGGCCCGGCTGCCCGAGCGGTACCAGTCCGGATTTGTCCTCCCCTGGCGGCAGGCGCTTACGTTCGCGCGCCGCAAGCCGGCCGGCGCCGTCAGCCTCCTCATCATCCTGCTGTTCGTGGCCATCGCGCTGGCGGCGCCGGTCATCGCCCCCTACGACCCGGCCGAAAACCTCCCCAACGCCCGCCTCCAGGGCCCCTCGTGGGACCACTGGATGGGCACCGACGCGCAATCGCGCGACATGTTCAGCCGCATCGTCTATGGCGCGCGGCTCTCGCTCCTCGTCGGCATCAGCTCGGTGGTGCTGGGCACCGCGGCCGGCGCGCTGCTCGGGCTCGTCTCCGGCTACTTCGGCGGCAAGCTCGACCTGGTCCTGCAGCGCATCGTCGACATCGTGCTCGCCGTCCCGATGCTCATCCTCGTCATCGCGATGGTGACGGCGCTCGGGCAGGGCACGCTCAACGTGATCCTCGCGCTCGCCATCGGCCAGGCGCCCCGGACGGCGCTCGTGGTTCGCGGCGTGGTGCTGCAGCTCCGTTCGCAGCTCTACGTCGAAGCCGCACGAGCGGGCGGCGCCGGCCACGCCCGGCTGATGTTCCGGCACATCCTGCCGAACGCGATGGCGCCCATCATCGTGCTCGCCACCGCCGGCGTGGGCGGCGCCATCATCGCCGAGACGTCGCTGAGCTTCCTCGGCCTCGGCGCCCCCATCACCACCCCTTCGTGGGGCGAAATGCTGAGCAACCAGGCGCGGCGCTTCATGACGGTCGCGCCCTGGCTCGGCATCTTCCCCGGGCTCGCCATCACGCTGGTTGTCCTCGCGTTCAACCTCTTCGGCGATGCCCTTCGCGACGTGCTCGACCCCCGGCTGCGCTCGTAATCGCGCGCCGGCACAGCTCACCCACCACCAGGAGGAACATTCATGACCCAGTCCACCCGTTACGCTCGCCGCTGGTCCCGCCGGCGGGTGCTCGGTACCGCCACCGGCGGCGCCGCTGCACTCTCTCTGGCCGCGCTCGGGGTGGGCTGTGGCGGCGACGACGATGCGGGCGGCAATGGCGATTCGCCCGTAAACCTGCCAACCGTCGCCGCCCCGACGTCGGAGCCGAAGCGCGGCGGTGTGGTGAACCTGGCCACCAACGAGACCTTCCCGCATCTCGATCTGCACCGGCATATCGCGCCCACCCTCACCCAGGTCGCCAGCCTCACCACCAACCGGCTCCTGCGGCACAAGACCGACCCGTCGGTCCGCCCGACCGACTACGAACTCGAAGGCGACGCCGCCGAAAGCTGGGAGCAGGCCGACGAGCTCACGCTCATCCTGAAGCTGCGCCCGGGCATCACCTGGCAGGACAGGCCGCCGGTAAACGGCCGCCCGCTCGTGGCGCAGGACGTGATCGCCGTGTTCGACCGCCAGCGAACCAAGCAACCCGAGTTCATCTACTCGTACCTGTTCGACTGGATCGACTCGATGACGGCGCCCGACGACCAGACGATCGTCATCAAGGCGAAGCAGCCCACCTTCCGCGGCCCGGGCACGCTCGCCCTGCGCGAACTCCCCATCCTTTCGATCGAAGCGATCGAAGCCGCAGGTAGCCTCGAAACCGTTGAGGCGTGGGTCGGCATCGGGCCCTTCATCCTCAAGGAGTGGCAGAAGGACGTCGCCTTCACATTCGAGCGCAACCCGAACTACTGGGAAGGCAACGGCCTGCCCTACCTCGATGGCGTCGTCATCCGCCAGATCCCCGATGCGTCCTCCCGGCTCTCGGCCTTCCTTGCCGGCGAAATCGNCCAGATCGAAGGCATCGAGCCGGAGCTCGTGAGCACCGTGAAGAGCAGCCGCTCCGACGCCCGCATCTACACCTTCTCGGCTGTCGGCGGCCAGCACTTCGCCTGGACCGTGAAGGGCGATAGTCCCTTCCGCGACCCGCGCGTCCGCAGGGCCTGGAGCCTGCTCATCGACCGCCAGGGCATGTCGTCGGCGCTGAACGGCGACCAGGCGGAGATTCGCATCAGCCCGCTCTCGCCCGGCTTCACGAACTGGGCTCGTTCGCAGGACGAGATCAAGGCCGACGACCTGTACGACGTCGCCGAGGCGAAGCGCCTGCTCGAAGCGGCCGGCTACCCGGATGGTTTCACGACGAAGCTGATGGGCCGCGCGAACAACGCGTCGATCAACGCCTGGGTCGAATGGGCCGTGCGCCAGGGCAAGCAGGTCGGCATCGAAATCCAGCCCGACACCGTGGAGTCGACCGTCTACCTGCAGGCCCAGCGCGACCACAACTTCGCGCACGGGCAGGTCTACTCCATCCGCGCCTACGACGACCCCGACGAGTACCTCTACCCGCTCTTCCATACCGGCGCTTCGAAGAACTACTTCGAAACCGCCGACCCCGAGCTCGACGCGCTCATCCAGAAGCAGCGCGGCGTGCTCGCCGCCGAAGAGCGGCGCGCGATCCTGCAGGAGATCGACCGCCGCTGGACCACCGACTTCAACTACCACACGTTCGTGAACACGCTCTTCCGGAACGATGCCATCGCGAACCGTGTGCAGAACCACCAGGTGCGAGTGGTGACCGAGTACTCGCAGCTTCGCTACGCCTGGCTCGAATCCTGAGCCGAACCGAGGGAGGAACTATGACGGCCGCACCACCCGAATCCACCGCTTCAGCGCCGGCGCCACAACCCGACCGCACCGAGCTGCTGCTCGCCGAGGCCGAGCGCCTGGCCGCCGACTTCGCCACTCGCGCCGCCGAGCACGACCGCGACGCATCGTTCCCGTTCGAAAACTTCGAAGCGCTGCACGATGCCGGGCTCATCAACATCACCATCCCGCGCGAGCTCGGCGGCGAAGGGGTCGGCCTCGCCACGCTCTGCCGCATTGTCTCGACCATCTCGCGCGGCGACCCGTCGACAGCGCTCGTGGCGTCCATGCACTACCTGCAGCACGCCGGCATCCCGAAGAACCCGAACTGGCCGCGCGACCTGCACCTGCAGCTGGTTCGCGAATCGCTCGAGGGGCTCGCGCTGCTGAACGCCGCCCGCGTCGAACCGGAGCTCGGCACCCCGGCGCGCGGCGGCCTGCCCGCCACCATCGCCCGCCGAACGCCGAACGGCTGGCGCATCACAGGCCACAAGATTTACACCACCGGCGCCCCCATCCTGCGGTATGCCGTCGTCTGGGCCCGCACCGATGAGGACCCCGTGCGCGTGGGCTCGTTCCTCGTGCCCATGCAGGCGCCCGGCGTTCGCATCGAGAAAACGTGGGACCACGTCGGTATGCGCGCCACCGGCAGCGACGACCTCATCCTCGAAGATGTCGAAGTGCCCGCCAACCATGCGGTCGATATCCGGCCGCCCGAGGCGTGGCGCGGCAAGGACCCGCAGTCGGGGCACCAGGGCACGCTCGTCATCAGCTCGGTCTACGCTGGCGTCGCCGTTGCCGCGCGCAACTGGCTCGTTCGCTACCTGAACGAACGGACGCCCACGAACCTGGGCGCCCCGCTCGCGACCCTGCCCCGCATGCAGACCGTCGTCGGGGAGATCGAATCGCTCCTGCTGGTGAACGACCGGCTGCTGTTCGGCCTTGCCGAGGACTTCGAAACCGGCCGCCGCACGCCCTCGGGCGTCGAACCCGGCCTCGTGAAGACCATCGTCACGAACAACGTCGTTCGCGCCACGAAGCTGGCGCTCGAACTCGTTGGCAACCCGGGCCTCTCGCGCAACAACCCGCTCGAACGCCACTACCGCGATGCGCTCTGCGGCCCGGTCCACACGCCGCAGGACGACACCGTCCTGGTGACCGCCGGCAAGGTCGCGCTCGGCGTTCAGTAGCCTTCCGCCGCGGCTCCCGGCGCGGTCACCACGCGGTCGCGCCGGGAGCCAGCCGGTTCGTCTGCAACTGGCGCCGCGACCAGTGGTCGCCGATCGCCTGCACGAACTCCGGCCGCACCAGCTTCGCCCGTGCAATAAGCCGTTCGCTCGTCTCCCGCCGGATGTAGACCCCCTCCGGCGGCCCATCCGTCAGCCTCGACTCGCCGCGCAGAAATGCCCGCAGCCCGTCGAGGTCGAAGCGGCCCACCGCCAGCCGCGGCACCACCGCAATCCCCAGCCGCCGAACCAGTTCGTCGCGCCGGGCCGTGCTCCAGAACTCCCCCTTCTCCCGGTCGTAGACATCGAACGCGAGGAACCAGTCGGGCAGCCGCGTATAGGTGACGCTGTGCACGGCGTAGCACCACTCGCCGAACAGCATCAGGTCGGGGAACAGCGCATCCTGGAGTTCCCGTTCGCGCGCCGCCATCCAGCGAAAGAGCGGCCGGAATTGCGGGTGCGCATGCTCCGGCGAAAGGTAGTTGCCCCTGTTCTGGGCGCGAAGGTTCCCGTCCTCGTCGACCGAAATCCCGACGTTCGCGCCGTCGACCTTCTCCTCGACCACGACCTCGCCCGCGAGGAGCTCGGCGGCTTCCTGCGGCGAAAGCACCTTGTCGTCGCGCGGCAATCCTTCGCCCAGCCAGGCGATGTGCGGCGTCCGCGGGAACCGGAAGAAGTCGCTCATTGGCCCATTTTCTCGGCGTACTTCGCTGCGATCGCGTCCGGGCAGAGGAAATGCACCTCGACGCCGATCTCCTTGAGCGCCTCGCGCCAGCCCCACCACTTGCTATCGAACGCCTGGAGGATGGGCGGCCGCTCCGGCGAGGCGGCAGCGACGGCGAGAAACTTCCGGTCCGAGGGGTCGTAAGTGACGCCCTCCGGCGGGAGCGGCAGCTCTTCGTACCCCCGCTCGTCGTCCACCTTCGTGATGGACACCCGGGTGACCTTCTGGCCGCCCCACTGGTGGGTCAGTACCCATTTGAGAAACGCGTCGCCGGGCCCGGGCTGCCCACTCGGGCTGAGTTTGTTCATGTATTCCGCGACGATCTCGCCCGGGTCGTCCACGAACAGGTGGCCGTGCTTCGTCACCGCGTCCAGCGCCCTCGCGCAGGCCGCGACGCAATCCATAGGCGCTTCCTCGTTCGCGCCGTTCGCCGTCAGGGCCACGTTCGTGTCGATAACACAGCGCAGCGGGACGTCGGTCATCCGTTCTCCCGCGCCTTCATCCGCCGCGCCTGTGCTTCCGTCCGCGCGACCAGGTCGGCCATCTCGTCACCGAAGAATCCTTCCGGCCAGTTGCGGATGTTCCCGTACTCGTCGACATCAAGCGCTTCAAGCCGCGCGCCTTCCGCACCGGTGTACACGAAGTAAATCGCCACGTCCTTCTCGGACAGTTCTTCCTCGGCAATCCGCCGCTGCAACCGCCGCAAGAAATGCTCCGAGTGGCTTTCGATGATGAACTGGCACTCGCGCGGTTCACCATCTTCCCTCGCCCTGATGGCATCGACGAAAAGATCCGCAAGGTCCGCCTGTACGCTCGGGTGCAGGTGCACTTCCGGCTGCTCGAAGATGACGATCGAGCGCCGCGGAACGTAGAAACACTCGACAATCACCGGGAGCACCTGGCTCACGCCGAACCCGACATCGGTCAGCTTCACCTCGGGCAGTCCCGGCGCTGTCCTGACGAGAACCTCGTGTTCCCTGCGGTTCGGGGCTATCGGCCGAACGGCGAACTCGTGGATCAGGCCCATGTCACGCAGCCGCTCAGCCACGACCTCAGGCAACCATCTGAGCCGCTCATCGTCGCCAACACTGATCGCCCGGCCTTCTGAAGCGAGGATGCATTCGACCGCTTTTTCTCCCCGCTCGCCGACATGCTCCGGCGCTTCGCCTGACCAGAGGTACAGGCGCTTCGGGTACTCCCGCAACGGTCCGACGTAGTAGATGCTCCTGAGCATCCGCTCAAGTTCGAGCACGAAATCCGCCGAGAACGCCGCGTTCTGATACAGCGCCTGGACTTCGCTGGGAAACCCGTAGAACCGGAGCGCTTCCAGGGTGAACGACTCGCCGGGGGCGGTCCGCCGGAGCGGGTACCGCTCCGAAACCAGCTCGTACCCGCGAATCTCCCGTACGGGCTCCTGCCGGGGCCTCAACGCGAGGTCGAGTACACACTCGTTCCCGTGGAGAAGCTCGTAGCCGAACGTCTCCACCCACGACTGGTGCGGGCCGCCGGTCACTCGCGACCAAAACCGCATCGCATCACCGCGGTAGGCCTGGCCAGAAAGCGGGTCGCGCACCACCAGTTCGCGTCCAATCGTCCAGCTGAACTCGAACTCCAGCGAGCGCGAAACGTCGTGGTTGTGGAGGACCTCTACGAACGTGCCCATGTCCACCGGGGTCCGGTCGTTGCCCAGGTTTAGCACGGTTCGCCGGTCCGGCGATTCGGCGGTCTGCTTCAGGAGCAGGAGGAGCTGCGGGATGCTGCTCTTGCCCGCGCTGTTCGCCCCGAACAGCACCGTCAGCGGCGCAAGCCGAATCTTCCCCGTGTCTTCCCACGCCTTGAAGTTCTTGATCCGGAGGCTGGTGAGCATGCGGTCCGTCCTGCGCGAACGCCCGGCGGTTGGGCGTCGAGTTCGCGAATCAGCGCGAGAATATCACGGCGCGCCGCATCGCCTTTGGGACTCAAATGCGCAACCGCTGAGCGCATGCGCATTTCGGTGGGCGTATAATGCCGATCACAAAAGCCCCGGCGTTCGCACGGGGCCTTTGGACGGGGAGCGGTGTGCACTCCACCTAGTTCCGAACGGATTGTGCACACCCTCTCCGTGACCTGCAAATAGTGCTTGCCCGCGAACGGGCTGGCACGGAAAGGAGTGAACCATGGCTGACAGCATCCACGTTGTTCCGCGAGGCGATCGTTGGGTAGTCAAGAACGCTGGTGCTAAGCGCGCCACTGTAACGACTGATACCCAACGCGAAGCCATTGCACGCGCACGTGAGATCGCTCGCAATACGCCGGGTGGCAAGGAGCTCGTCATCCACGGTAAGAACGGGCAGATTCGAGCCAAAGACACCGTCGGCCCCGGCGACCCGTATCCGCCACGAGGATAGGAGCCGGAATCGGTCCGAGAGGGGCGCTTACTGCGCCCCTCTCTGCTGTCCCGACGGTTCCAGGCGCTCACCCCGCCGGCAGCCGCACC
>NICF_comb_assmDRAFT_10000406_pt1 | contig 36893 bp, 28 predicted proteins | sample NewIslPassag4_SG_FD_11279 | JGI IMG/M metagenome (IMG submission 11279)
GCTGATCACCAAAGGGGTCACGCCGCTCGCCTCGACCGCCGTCGCTTTGGCGGCGGGCTGTGCCGGCGGGCTGCTCACCGGATTCTTGCATACAAAGCTTCGAATCACGGGCCTGCTCGCAGGAATTCTCAGCATGTCGGCGCTCTACTCGTTGAACCTGCGGATCATGGGCCGGTCCAACGTCCCCCTCCTTCGCCACCCGACGATCTTTCGCCAGCTGGAGGATGCGGGGGTCCCCTACGACTACGTTGAACTCCTGGTCTTCGGCGTGGTCATCGTCGTCGCGCTCTCGTTTCTTCACTGGTTCTTGCGTACCGAGGTGGGTCACGCCCTCCGGGCGACGGGCGACAACGCGCAGATGATCCAAAGCCTGGGGGTAAATACCGGCACGATGAAAGTGCTGGGCCTTGCGCTGGCCAACGGCTTCGTCGCCCTCTCGGGCGCTCTGCTCGCCCAATCCCAGGGTTACGCCGACGCGGGGATGGGCATCGGCATGATCGTCGCGGGGCTCGCCTCCGTGATCATCGGCGAGGCGCTCTTTCGCCCGAGCGGGATTTTGACGTCCCTTCTCGCCGTTGTTCTCGGTTCCATCGTGTATCGCCTGGCCATCTTGATCGCGCTGCGAAGCGGCTTTGCGCCGACGGATCTTAAGATCATCACGGCGCTCCTCGTCATCCTCGCCTTGTCGACGCCTGCGCTCAAGGACCATCTGGCCGCATACCGCCGCCGGCGCGCCGTTCAGGTGGGCCACCAGGAAAAGGGGAAGGCTGCTCATGCTCCGGTTACAGCGCGTCCGAAAGATCTTTAACCCCGGCGCTTCCAACGAGCGGCTTGCGCTCAAAGACGTCGACCTTACGGTAAACGAGGGTGAATTCGTCGTCGTCATCGGCAGCAACGGCGCAGGCAAGTCCACCCTCCTCAACGTGATCGCGGGAACGTATTTGCCCGATGCGGGCACAATTCACTTGGAAGGGCGCGACATCACCTGGATTCCGGAGCACCGGCGGGCGGGATGGATCGGAAGGGTCTTCCAAGATCCTTTGGTCGGGACCGCCGGGAGCATGACCATTGAGGAGAACCTGGCCATGGCCGCGGCCCGGGGCAGGAGGCGCAGGCTCCGGATCGCCGTGAACGCCTCGCTGCGCAAGAGATTCCAAGATGAGCTGGCCAAGTTGGGCCTCGGCCTCGAGGACCGCCTCGACACCCGGGTTCGCTACCTTTCGGGTGGGCAGCGGCAGGCCCTCGCGCTCCTGATGGCCATCGTGCAACGCCCGCTCTTGCTTCTCCTCGACGAGCACACCGCCGCCTTGGATCCGCGTACCGCAAAGAAGATCCTCGCCATCACCGAGCAGGTGGTGAGAGAACAGGGTCTTACGACGATAATGGTGACTCACAACTTGGAGCACGCGCTCTCCGTCGGCGACCGCACCCTCATGATGCACGAAGGCGAGTGCGTTCTCGACGTCTCGGGAAGAGAGCGGAGGGAGCACACCGTCGACTCGCTTCTCGCCGAGTTTGCCCGTGTGAGGGGCGAACGCTTGGTCGACGACAAGATCCTCGCCACGCGCTAGCCGGGGAGCACCGGTCGCGGCGGCGTCTTCGCAAACGTCGCCGCCGGCGGCCTTGAGTTCGCCTTCCCCGGCAGAAGGCCAAGCCGGATGCGCGTCGAATGGGTGCCAAAGCCCCCATTTTCCGCCTGAAGGAGCCGAGGTCATGTCCAACAAGATCCGAGTTACGGTCTGGAATGAGTTCCGTCATGAGCGTCACAACGAGAAGGTAAGGAGCGTCTACCCCGAAGGGATCCACGAGGCCATCGCCGCGCACTTGAGGCCCCATCCGGACATCGAGGTCCGCACCGCCACGCTGGACGAGCCGGAGCACGGCCTCGCTCAGGAGGTCGTCGACCAGACGGACGTCCTGATCTGGTGGGGACACGTCGCCCACCACGAAGTGCAGGACCACGTCGTCGATCGCCTGCAAAAAGCGGTATTGAACGGGATGGGCCTCATCGTCCTGCACTCGGGACACTACTCCAAGATCTTTAAGCGCCTCATGGGTACCTCCTGCGCACTTAAGTGGAGAGAGGCCGATGAGAACGAGCGGCTTTGGGTCGTCGCCCCGGGACACCCGATCGTCCAAGGGATCGGCGAGACCATCGAGCTTGAGCGGGAGGAGATGTACGGCGAGTTCTTTGACATCCCGGAGCCGGATACCCTCGTCTTCATCAGCTGGTTCCCCGGCGGCGAGGTCTTCAGAAGCGGCTGCTGCTACTACCGGGGCAAGGGGAAGATCTTCTACTTCCGCCCGGGGCATGAGACGTACCCCACCTACAAGCACCCGGACATCGGCCGCGTGATTCTCAACGCCGTGCGGTGGGCGGCTCCGGTCAAAGGTCCCGAGATCACCTGGGAGAACGTGAAGCCCAAAGAGGCGTTGAAGCGGTAGAACGGCGCCTCTACAGGATCGACGCTTCCCAGTGAAGCCCGGATGAAAAGCCCGGCCGCGGCCTGGCGTCCGCGACCGGGCTTTCTTGTCCCGATCACACTTGCCGCCACGCGGCGCGAAGCGTTCGCTTGGCGTTGGCGATCACGATCTGCGGCGACTCGCCCGGCATCGGCTTCACCTCAAAGGCCACCGTGCGGGTGATCCCCTCCGAGAGGTAACCGATGTCGAGGAGGACCCGCAGGAACTCGGCCAGTTCGGCCACGTCATTTACCCCGCCGGGCGCGCCGAACCTTGGGTGGCTGTCGCCGTACAAGGGATGGGAGGAGTCGAGAATGCAATTGCCGACGTGGATGTGCGTGATGTAATCCTTGGCGAGAGTGAGCGCCTCACGGGAGTTTTCGCCCTGCAGGGGCAGGTGCGAGAGGTCGAGCATCAGGCCGAAGTCGGGGTAGCGGGGCCTAAGGCGCGCCGCCACACGCACCGCGTCTTTGGTGCTGCCGATGACCGCCTTTTTGTCGATCTCCCGGTCAAAGACCTCCAGCGTGACGGCGAGGCCGTAGGGACGTGCGGCTTCGCAAAGCTCGGAGAGCGAGTCGATCAGGCGCTCGACGGCCTGATCCCGCTCGGCGGGTCCCGGGTCAGGACCGCTCAGGAGGGCGAACTTCGTCGCTCGCAGCTCTTTGGCCATCGGCAAGTAACTTTTTAACGTCTCGACGGCTCTCTTGCGCAGAGCGGCGTCGGGGGAGTTGAGGTCGAGCTTTGCGGCCAGCTGGATCGGCTGGCAGGCAAAGCCCACTTCCATGTGGCTTGCATCCAGCATTGCCGCGGCCTGCCTACGGATGGCCTCGTCGTTGATCCGGGTGAGCTCGATGCTTTCAAAGAACGGGTCAAGGCAGATCTCCTCGATCGCCTCGAGCACAGGCCCATCGCCGCTTGAGATGTCCGGAAAAGCCATGAACGCCACGATGCCGACGCGCATGATCTGATGAAGGTCGGGTTTCACCGGGAAGTCCTCCTTGTCTTCAACGCTTCCTGTCTGCGGTGCTGGTCTGTGCTGTGCCGCCGAAAGCCCGTCCTTGAGTGCGCCGTCCACCCAAGTTCTCTACTATAGAGCTCTTCACTCGAGATCTTCATGGAAGTCTTCCCAAAAGCTCTTCGTGAGAGCTCTTCACGAGAGCTCTTCGCCGTACGCCTCCGCTAGGATCTCGACCGGATGCACCACCCGGGCGGTGCTCCGGCGCTCCCGAAGCCCTTTGGCGATCTGCATGAGGCAGCCGGGGTTTCCAGTTGCGATCAGCTCAGCGCCGCTTTCGAGAACGGCGTCGACCTTCTGCTCAAGAAGGCGCTCCGCCATCTCGGGCTGCAGGATGTTGTAAAGGCCGGCGCTGCCACAGCATATCTCGGAGTCCCGTAGATCGCAAAGCTCAAGGCCGGGCACCTCCGAAAGGAGTCGGCGAGGCTGGCTGCGGATTCCCTGGCCGTGGGCGAGGTGGCAGGCATCGTGGTAGGCCACCCGCTTTCGCACCTCCCGGACCATAGGCCGCCGTTGGATTTCGACGAGAAACTCCGAGATGTCCTTGGCCTTGACGCTGAAGGCCGCGGCTTTGTCCGCCCACCGGGGGTCGGAGGCCAGCACATCGCCGTACTCTTTCACCGTCGAGCCGCACCCCGCGGCGTTGACGATCACGGCATCGACGCTCTTTGGGTCAAACGCCTCCAGATTCCTGCGGGCGAACTTCCTGGTCGTCTCCGAGGCGCCCGAGTGAAGATGCAAGGCGCCGCAGCAGCCTTGTTCTTGAGGAATGATCACTTCGCAGCCGTTGTGGGCGAGCACCCTGGCCGTCGCCCAGTTGGTGCGGGCAAAAAGGACGCTGCCGATGCAGCCGGTAAGCAGCGCCACGCGGTAGCGGCGCGGGCCGACGGCCGGGACGACGGCTGGAAGCCGGTAGCGGGATTCGCCGGGGAGCGTCTCCGGCAAAAGGGCGAGCATCCGCTGCAAATCGTGAGGAAGGATGCCGCTGGCTTTACGGACGAGGCCACCGAAGAGCTTCACCGGCAAGAACAAAAGGCGCAGTCGCCCGGGATAAGGAAACAGCATGTCCCGAAAGAGCTTGAGGATGACGCGCTCCCTAAACGGACGCCGGTAGGCCCTGGCAATGTCGTCCCGGGCGGCCTCCAAGAGTTTCGAATAGTGAACGCCCGACGGGCAGGCGGTCTCGCACGCCCGGCACTCCAAGCAGAGGTCGAGGTGCCTTACGACCTCTTCGGTCCAGCCGATCTTTCCCTGCTGCACGGCGTTCATCAAGTGGATGCGCCCCCTTGGGGAGTCCGTCTCCGATCCGAGCTGCAGGTACGTGGGGCACGCGGACGTGCAAAGCCCACAGTGGATGCACGTGCGCAGGATGTCGGCAGGAATCGTGCTCTGGGTCGGTTTTGCGTCAGGTCGAGGCGTGGCCATGGTGCGCCCTCCTCCGGATTAAGCCGGACCAGCCAGCCGGCAGCTCGCCGCTTAAAGGCCGCCGATGAAGCGGCCGGGATTGAGGATCCGGTAGGGATCCATGCGCTCTTTGATGCTCCGGTGCAAGAAGAAGTCCGGTCTTTGTGGGCCAAAGACGGAAACCTGGCGCTTGAGGCCGGGCGATGCCCGCTCGACGACGAGAAAGCCCCCGGCTTCGGCGCTTCTTTGGCGCCACAGATCAATTCGTCTTGCAAGCTCCTCGTCGCCACCGGGCGGCGACGGCAGGTGAATCCGGACGATGCCGCAGCCTGCGTGCGCCGCAAACGTGGGTGAACCGCCCGCTGCTCCGGATGATGCGCCCGCCGCGGCGATGGTGGACGAGCCCGCCGGATTCGACCAGGTCCCGCCGGCATTAGCGGTGAGAGCTCCCGGCTCGCCGTCGCGTTGAAACAGCTCAGCGAGGAACCGGGTGAGATGCGACGGCCGCAGGTGCACCCGGCACGTGACGGTGGGATCGGCGGCGTTTGAGGCCGTCGCTTGGACGGCCTTCGGGCCCGCGCCGACGGCTCCTGCAGGCAAAGGCTCGGCTCCCGCCCCCATGTCTGCGGGGCGAGCGGCGGTGTGTGAGGCTTTTCCGCCGACATTGGATGTGCTCGCGGCGGCGTCGAAGGCGGCTTCAGCGTCCCTCCTGTGGGCTTTGAGCGCCGCCTTGTGCGCGAGCTGCCACGGCACCCGTTGACTTGCGATGAGGCCGGCGCCCCAAAGGTGTGCCAAGCGGCGCGCCGCCTCGTCAAGCTGCCAGGTAACCTCTTTGGGCGTGCCGGCGTATCCCGCAATCAAAAGCGCCGCAGGACCCGCAGGCCCGCGGGCCGCCCGCGGGCTGAGATCGCCTTCCGCAGGGACGGTTGCCGCAAGCCCGGCGGCGCTAAGCTGTTCCAGGAGATCGATGAGCTCGCTTTCCCTCAAGGCCTCTGCGTCCGGACCGAACGGGATTGGGCCCAAAAGCTCCAGCATCACCGGCTCCGCGTCCGAGTCGAGCAGGGCTTGGATCGCCCGCCCGGCGCAATCGAGGTCTTCGACCACGGCGACTAGAGCCGACGCCGCCTCAAAGCGGGGCTGCACCTTAAACGCCGCCTCCACGATGACGGCCAGCGTCCCCAAAGACCCGGCGTAGAGGCGTCCCATCTCGTAACCGCTGACGTTTTTGACCACCCGGCCGCCGGCTTTAGCCCGCTTGCCGTCGGCGGTCACCACCTCGATGCCGAGCAACCGGTCGGCGACGCCTCGAAACGCCTGCCGCAAAGGCCCCGCCTCGCGCGTGGCGATGATCCCTCCGATGGTCGCCCGTCCCGGCAACGGCGGATCAAAGGGCAGCCACTGGTCGTGGAGGGCCAGGTGTCTTTGGAGTTTCTCGAGGGTGATACCGGCTTGGACCGTGATGGTCATATCGGCCGGCTCGTAAGCGACGATGCCGTCGAGGCGGGAGAGGGAGAGGGCGATATCAGCTCGCGCAGGGGGATTGCCCAGGCCGAGCTGGGTTGCGCCGCCAAAAGGGACGACGGCGAGCCGGTGCCGGCTTGCATAGCGGAGAAGCGCGGCGATCTCGTCCGCTCCGGCCGGAAAGGCGACGACCCTGGGGACGACGCCGTCGATGCCCTCCGGGAAAAGACCCGCGCCGGGGAGCGCGTGCTCTTCGCCGACGATGGCTTGTACCGCGCCGAGCAATTCGAGGTCATTTCTGCTCGACTCAGGCCCGTTCAACTCCACTCCGATCCACTCCATCCGCGGTTTTGCTGAACCCTTATCTCCCTGTCTCGCCGGCCAGATCCCACGACCCTGCCTTCGTCTGCGACCGTCCCGAGGACGATCGTCTGCAAACCCACAGGTCGGCAAAACGCTTCGAGTCGCTACCGCTCAGGCTTTCCGAAAGCGATGCGAAAATGAGAAATCTGGAAATGCAGCGTTTTGCAGATCCCGCGGGCATGCTCCCGCATGTGCGCGGGAAATCGCCCGATTATGCCGACGCGGCAGGCCTTGGCCGTTGGATCTCGAGGCACCCCTTGGAGCTCGGAAAGAGCTTTCCAGGATTGCAGCGGCGCTCCGGGTCAAACACCTCTCGCACTCTCGTCATCACTTCGAGGTCGTCGTCCGAGTACATCAGCGCGACGTGCTTTACTTTCTCAATGCCGACGCCGTGCTCGCCCGTGACCGAGCCGCCCAGCTCGACGCAGGCCGTGAGGATCTCGTCCGAAGCGCGCAGCACCCGCTCGACCTCGCTTGGGTTCTGGCTGTCAAAGAGGAGGATCGGGTGAATGTTCCCGTCGCCCGCGTGAAAGACGTTGGCGATCGTGACCCCGTGCTTCTTGCCGACTTGGGCGATGATCTTCAGGATCTCAGGCAGCTTGGTACGGGGCACGACGCCGTCTTGCGTCACGTAGCTCGGCGAGATCCTTCCGATCGCGCCGAAGGCGCGCTTTCGCGCCTTCCACAGAGCCTGACGCTCGGCCTCGTCTTTGGCGCTGCGGATCTCTCGGGCCTTGTGACTTCGGCAGATCTCTTCCACTCTCGCGGCGAGCTCGTCGATCCCTGCTTGGAGGCCGTCCAACTCGATGATGAGCACCGCCGCGGCGTCTCGTGGAAAGCCGAAATGGAAGGCGTCCTCCACCGCCTGGATGATCAGGTTGTCCATCATTTCCACCGCCGCGGGAATGATTCCCCGCCGGATCACCTCGGAGACGGTGCGTGTCGCGTCGTCGACCGTTTCGAAGACGGCGAGCAACGTGCGGTAACTCTGGGGCGCTCGGGTCAGGCGGACCACCGCTTTGGTGACGATGCCTAGGGTCCCCTCCGAGCCGACCACCAAGCCGGCCAAATCGTATCCCGGTGCCTCCTCCACGTCGCCACCCAGCCAGACCACGGTGCCGTCGGCCAATACCATCTCCACGCCTATCACGTGGTTGATGGTGACGCCATATTTCAGGGTATGAGGCCCGCCCGAATTGGTGGCGATGTTTCCTCCGATGGTACACGCGCCTTGACTCGACGGGTCGGGGGCGAAAAGGTAACCCTCGCCTTCGACAGCTCGGGTCACCCACAGGTTCACGACTCCGGCTTCAACTACGGCCCGGCGGTTGGGGAGGTCGACTTCGAGGATCCGCTTCATGCGGGAGAGGCAGACCACCACGCCCCCCTGGACGGCGATGGTCGAGCCGCTCAAGCTCGTGCCGGCGCCGCGGGGAATGACGGGCACCCCCGCCCGGTGAAGCAGGCGCATCACCTGCGAGACCTCTTCGGTCGATCCGGGCAGGACGACGGCCTGCGGCGGGTGGCGTTCGATGGTGTAGCCGTCGCACTCCCAGACCAGGAGTTCGGCCGGGTCGACGAAGACGTGTTCCGCTCCGACAATCCGTCGGAGCTCCTGGACCAGGCCGGGCGTTACGATCCCCCGGGGAGTGTGCTGGTCGTCGGTGACGGCGTGCACGAGCGGCCTCCTTCCCACGGTGCTTAAGAAGTGCAGGAGTTTTCTCGAGAGTTATTCTCCGCTCCCCGCCCGTGGCCTTGTAGATCTCGTGAGGTAGATTCTTTCGAAGGTGGATATGGTCTGCTAGCCCGTGAATAGGATGGTAGCGGGAGGCGTGCCGATGATGAATGACCTTTTTCGTCTCATAGACGAGCACAGGAATGCGCGAGACGTAACCGAATGGGAAGGGACGTTTCGCGATTACTTGGAGCTCGTCGCTCAGGACCCGAAGATCGCTCGGCCAGCCCACGAGAGGATCTACGATATGATTCGGCGGGCCGGAGTCGAAATCGACGAGGAGAACGACCGGGAGCGTTACCTTTTTTTCTCCGAACACCTCTTTGGCATCGACGACGCCCTCGCTCAGGTGATGGAGTACTTCAAAGCGGCCGCTTACGGCTCGGACGTGCGAAGGCGGGTGCTCCTGCTTTACGGGCCGCCGTCGTCGGGCAAGAGCGAGCTCGTCATCCGTCTGAAGCGGGGCCTTGAGGAGTACAGCAGGACCAAAGAGGGCGCCCTCTACGCCATCGCCACGTGCCCGCAGCACGAGGAGCCCCTTCACCTGATTCCCCACGCGCTGCGAGATAAGTTCCGGGAGCGCCTCGGCATCACCATCGAAGGCGATCTTTGCCCACGCTGCTCGCTCGACCTCAAAGAACGATATGATCACGACATCTACCGTGTGCCCGTAAAGCGTATCTTCATCTCCGAAAAGGACCGGGTGGGGATCGGAACCTTCGTCCCGTCGGATCCCAAAAGCCAGGATATTGCCGAGCTCGTGGGCTCCATCGATCTTTCCAAGATCGGCGAATACGGCTCTGAGTCGGATCCGAGGGCGTATCGCTTTGACGGCGAGCTCAACGTGGCCAACCGCGGCCTGATGGAATTCATCGAGATGCTCAAAGCGGATGAGAAGTTCCTCTACGTCCTGCTTACGCTGGCCCAGGAGCGCAACATCAAGACGGGGCGGTTCCCTCTCATCTACGCCGACGAATGCGTCATCTCCCACACCAACGAGGCCGAGTTTCGCGAGTTTATGGCCGATCCCCGTTCCGAGGCCCTCAAAGACCGCATGATCACCGTGCGCATTCCGTACAACCTCAAGGTGTCGGAGGAGGTGCGCATCTACCGCAAGCTCCTCAACCACGACCGCCTGCGGGAGATTCACATCGCGCCCCACACTCTCGAGGTCGTCGCGATGTTTGCAGTGATGACCCGGCTTGAGGATTCGGAGCACGCGGGGCTCACTCGGGTCAAGAAGATGAAGCTCTACAACGGCGAGGACGTCGAGGGCTTTACTCAAAAGGACGTCAAGAAGATCAAAGCCGAAGCGATGCGGGAAGGGATGGACGGCATCTCGCCTCGCTTTATCATCAACCGGATCTCCTCGTCCCTGATCCGCCAGGGCGTCCAATGCATCAACGCCATCGACGCCCTCCGGGCCGTAAAGGAGGGGATCGAATCCCACCCGTCGCTCAGCGAGAAGGAGAAGGAAGAGTACATCGGCCTCATCGCCGACGCCCGCAAAGAGTACGACGAGATCGCCCGGGTCGACGTGCAGAAGGCGTTTTTCGTCTCTTTCGAGGAAGAGGTGGCGACGCTGCTGAGCAATTACCTGGACAACGTGGAGGCATACCTCGACGACGCCATGATCATCGATCCCGTCACCGGCGAGGAGCGAAAGCCAGACGAGCGGCTGATGCGCTCGATCGAGGAGAAAGTGAACGTCTCCGAGAGCGCGAAAGACTCGTTCCGCAACGAGATCTTGCGCAAGGTGGCCATCGCCAAGCGGCGGGGCGAGACCTTCGACTACACCACNCACGACAAGCTCCGCGAGGCCCTGGAAAAGCAACTCTTTGAAGAGAGGCGCGACACCATCAAATTGACTGTCTCCGCGAGAAACCCCGACGAAGACCAGCTCAAGCGGATCAACCAGGTGGTCGACACCTTGATCACCCGAGAGGGCTACTGCAGCGACTGCGCCAACGAGCTCCTCAAGTACGTTTCGTCGCTGCTGGCCCGGGAGAAGTGAGCGCGTGTCGTCGGGATGAAAAGCTTCACCGGCGCCGGTTCCCCCGGCGATCCGGTTCGAGGTGATGTACAGGTGCATGGTGAGATTCCATGGGATCTGCGGCGCAGGGGGTTCAAGGACGCGAAGCGCCACGAGGCCCGGGTGCGCGAGGCGATCCGCCAGAACCTGCGCCATCTCATCGTCGAGGAGGCCATCATCTCCTCGCAGGGTAACCGCAAGATCCGGGTGCCGGTCCGCTACCTCGACCAGTACCGCTTTCGCTACGGCAGGCAGGAGGCCGAGGGCGTCGGGCACGGCAAAGGCAAGCCCGGTGACGTCATCGCCCGGCGCGGCCAGGCTCAAGGAGGGGACGGCTCGGAGGCGGGCGACGCCCCGGGGCAGGANGTCTACGAGGCCNAGGTGGAGGTCGACGAGCTGGTCCAGATCATGCTGGAGGACCTCAACCTGCCTCGGCTTTCCCCGACGGATCCCGATGCGCTGGAGACGGAGAGCATCGCGTTTGACGAGGTCCGCCGCCGGGGGCTTATGAAGAACCTCGACAAGCGCCGGACCCTCTTGCAAAACGTGAAGCGCCACGCCGCGCGGGGCGATCCCCGCCCGGGGGCGTTCGACGACTCCGATCTTCGCTTTCGCGTCTGGAGCATCCGGGAAAAGCCCACCGCCAAAGCGGCGGTGTACATGTTGATGGATCGCAGCGCCTCCATGACCACCGAGAAGCGCTACATCGCGAAGAGCTTCTACTTCTGGCTCACGCGGTTTCTTCGCCTGAAATACCGCGAGGTGGACCTGGTCTTTATCTCCCACGACGTCGATGCACAGGTGGTTTCCGAGCAGGAGTTCTTCACCATCTCAAGCAGCGGCGGCACGCGCTGCTCCTCCGCCTATCACCTGGCGCTGCGGCACATGCGGGAGTACCATCCGGCGGGCAAGTGGAACAACTACGCTTTTCACTTCTCCGACGGAGAGAACCTCGCCACCGACAACGAGCGCTGCGGCGAGATGGTGGGCCAGCTCCTTGAGGTCTGCCGGATGGTGGGCTATGGCGAGATCCGCTACGGCGGGTGGGGGAGTTTCTACGGCGGCGGCGGCAAAGAGCCGCGGAAGGCCACCAGCGCCCTGCATGCGGCGCTGGCAAAGCTTGAGCACCCCAATCTCCTCCTCGTCTGCATCGACTCTCGTGACGAGATCTACAACGCGCTCAAGGCGTTCCTCGCCCGAGAGTAGCCGGGCGGCTCGATCGCTCCTGCGCAAGGCTCCTTTCCAAGGCACCCCGCCAGGCAGCGGGCAAGATACAAGGAGGCGGTCCGCTTGATCTCACCCCGTTTCCGGGAGATCCTCAAGATTGCCCGGGATCTCGGCCTCGACTTTTACGACATCAAGTTTGAAGTGATCCCCTGGGACGTGATGAACGAGATCGCCGCCTACGGGCTGCCGATCCGCGCCCATCACTGGTCCTACGGCCGGGTGTATCAGAGGCAGCGGGTGCACGGCCGCATGGGGCTTTCCAAAATCTACGAGATCGTGCTCAACAACGACCCGGCATACGCCTTTCTCCTCGACTCCAATACCGAGGTCGAAAACCTCCTGATCGTGGCCCACGTCGCCGCCCACGCCGACTTTTTCAAAAACAACATCGCCTTCGAAGGGACCCACCGCAACATGGTCAACGAAGCGGCGGCCCACGCCGTGCGCATCGAGCGGTATAAGGAGGAGCACGGCATCGACCGGGTCGAGCGGTTGATGGACGCCGCCTTCGCCGTCGAACGCCACATCGACGCACACAAAGGCCTTTACCGGCAGGAGTATCCCAAGCGTACCGTCGAGATCAAAGACGCCGTCGTGGATGAGTACGCCGACCTGACCGTGGAGGGTGTGCCCTTTAGCCGCGTCAGAGAGGTGAAAGGCGGGAAGATCCCGGCTCATCCGGAGCGGGATATCCTGTGGTTTTTGTCCCGGTACGCCCCATTGGACGAGTGGGAGCGCGACGTCCTCGAGATCGTGCGCGAGGAGGCGTATTATTTTTATCCGCAGTTCAACACGAAGATCATCAACGAAGGCTGGGCCTCCTACTGGCACGCCGAGATCATCAACCAATACCCCGGCATGACGCCGCAGGAGATGATCGACTTTTCCGTGCTGCACGGCAACGTCGTCCAGCCGGGACATCCGCTGCAAGTGAATCCCTACTACTTGGGCTACAAGATTCTCGTCGACGTAAAGAAGCGCTGGGATCGCCTTTACGCTCAAGGCGAAAGCCGCATCGACGGGACGCAAAAGCTCTTTGAAATCCGCACGAGCGAGGACGACTTTTCGTTCTTGAGAAACTACCTCACGGCCGAACTGGCCGAAGAGCTCGGCCTTTTCGCCTACGGTCCCGCTTGCGACTGCCCACCGAACACGCGCCAGCCGTGCCCTCGCTGCGGCGAAGTGGTCATCCAGAGCAGGGACGTGGATCGAGTGGTGGAGGGGATCCTAAAGCCCCGGTACAACTACGGCGTCCCTAAAGTGGTGATCACCGACACGTCCGGCGGCGTCCTGCGGCTCGAACACGACGAGCCCGGAGCGTTTCTCGACCGGGAATACGCCGAAAAGACCCTCATGTACATCCAGGAGCTTTGGAAGGAGCCTGTCTTGCTCGTCACCCGCAACGAGCGAGGCGAGCTGATGGAGCTCTGGTGCGACGAAAAAGGCCCTCGCGTCACCGTGAAGGCGGGAACCCGGCTAAAGTAGGAGCGCCCCAGGACGGTCGCCGGGCGCAAGCCGGAAAAGAGCGGCTACCGGAAGCGGCCGGTGGTGTTTGGCCATCCCGGGCGGCAGAGGATCGGCCGGTACCCTGTAGAACGGAAAGGGGGAAGATATCCCAAAAGAACGGGCTTGGAGCGTGGCCGTCATGAGTCTCGATAGCAGAGTCGAAGGCACGATCTACGATGTCGCAGTGATTGGTGCGGGTCCCGCCGGCACGCAGGCGGCCATCTCGGCGGCTCACCAGATGCGCCACGTCCTCGTGCTGGATGCCGGCGAGGTGAGCCAGCGCAAAGGGCGGGCGTACTGGTCTAAATCTGTGGAGATACAGGACGCGCCGGTCTTTACCGGCGTCACGGGCCCCCAGCTGATCAAAGCCCTGCGCGACTGGATCGCGGCGCATCCCGTCCGCGAAGTGACCGTCGCCGGGCAAAAGCGCCTCACCGGCATCGAATACCGGGGAGGCATGGTGCTCGAGCTCGTAAGAAAAGGCGACCTCATCGAGCTTGTCACGTCCGTCGAGAAGCTGCGGGCGGAGAGGCCCCTGGTGATCCAGCGTTTCTTGGCGCGGGCTGTGGTGGTGGCCTCGGGCTTTGAGGACAAATGGCCGGACATCGAGGTGGACGAGAGCGCGGAGCGGCTCTTTGAAAAGTACAGGATGGTCTTCCGGTACGCCGGAAACGCCCGGGGTTGGCACGTCTGCATTCGCTGCGACGGCCATTTGCACGTCGACCAGCACCTGGCCATCGTCGGTGTGGGCGACTACGTCTATGGTGCGGCGCTGGGGGCGCAGGATTTCACTGACAAGATCACCATCTTGACCAACGGCCGGCCTCACGGCATGTCGCCTCCGGTCTCACGCCAGATCCAGGAGCGAGGCATCGAGATCATCGAAACCAAGATCAAGCGGCACATCGGCAGGGGGACCGACCTGCTTGGTCTTGAGCTCGAGGACGGGCGGGAGCTCTTTTTCGATGGGTTTTTGGTCGACGAGGGCCTTGAGCCCAACACGCAGTTCTTGCGGGGATGGGATGTGCAGACGGATGAGGAAGGGCTTCTCGTCGTCGACGAGGACGGGCAAGTGCTGGACTCCAAGGGCGACCCAGTGCCCGGACTCTTTGCCGCCGGCGACATCGTTTCTGGAACGCGCAATCTCATCGCGACGGCGTTTGCCCTTGGGCAAAACGCCGGGCTTTCGGCAAGCGATTCGCTAAGGAAATGGCGCTGGCCCAAGGAGTAGGGGATCCCCGGGTGAAGCCGGGGGACGCGGCCCCTGACGCTGTGGCAGCCTAAAGTCCTTCGGTCGTCCTAGCCTACAGAGGCACCCGAAGACCAAAGCGACGAGGAGTGGATGATGATGAGCGGCCGTGAGCCTCTCCTCCCTCCCAACCCCCACAACAAGCTCGACCCGCGAGTGATGAAGCTTAAGATCGATCGCCTCTACCACGACGCCAACAAGCTGATCGAGGAGGCGATCTCCCCCGAAAAGCTCAAGGAGAACCCATATAAAGGAAAGCCCCTCCACCTGGAGGATAACCCTTTTGACCGCGGCCTAGGAATGGCTCACAGGATGCTCAAAAACGCCGGCCACACGTTGCCGTGGATTGAGACCAAAAACGAGATCCTCGCGGAGCGCCGGGCCATCCACAAGGCGATCGATGATCACATCGCCTGGCTTCAAGGCAGGGTCCAAAGGCTCGCGGCGGTAGCTCCCGGCGAAAAAGAACGAGCCAAGCAAGCGGTGCGGGAAGGGCATCTGCGGTTTATCGAGCACCTGCGGGAACGGGTGGCCAAGTTGCGCAAAGTGATCGAGCGGTACAACCTGGAAGTGCCTCTCTTTGACCAGCAGGTACCCAACGTGCGGCCCGAGAGCTACGTCGCCCTCGTTGAGGAACGAGCTCGAGCTCTCTTGGCTGAGATGGCTCCCGAGGAGCCTGAAGCGCCTGCGGGGGAGTGAGCCCGCCGGGGCGAAGAAGATGCAGGAAAGGCAGCGAGGCGGCGAAACAACGCGCTGGGCCAGGCGATCGTCAGGGGCGCCTGGGCCCAGCGCATTTTGCACGAGAGCAAGTGACAGCGAGGATGCGAGAGAAGCGTGCGTCGAACTTGTTTTGACTATTGCGACCGGACCTCGACCGAGCGAGCGCCCCGGCGCTGGCGGCAGCTCAGACGCCGTTTTGCTCGATCACCCGCTTGTAGAAGTACCCGCTCTCCTTGATCGTCCGCTTCTGAGTTTCAAAATCGACCCGTACGATCCCAAACCGCATGGCATAGCCGTGAGCCCACTCGAAGTTGTCCAAGAGCGACCAGACGAAGTAACCCTTGAGCGGGATCCCGTCCTGAATCGCACGGTGCGCTTGGATAAAGTGCCTTCGGAGGTAGTCAACCCGGGCGTCGTCTTTCACCGAGCCGTCCGGCTCGACGCGGTCGGGGAAAGCGGCGCCGTTCTCGGTGATGTAGAGAGGAACGGGACCGTACGTGTCGTGCACCCATTTGAGGACCTCATACAGCCCCTCCGGATACACCTCCCAGCCCATGTCGGTGTAAGGCGCGTCCGTCCTGAGCCACCGGATCTGCCCGGGGTTGTCGGGGTCCTGCGCGAGAAGGTAGCGGGTGTAATAGTTGATCCCCACGAAATCGACAGGCTGGGCGATTCGCTCCAGGTCTTGGGCTGGGATCTTGGGCCACGCTTCCCCAAAGCGCTCCGGCAGCTCCTCGGGGTATTGCCCCTTGAAGATCGGCTCGAGGAAGAGACGCTTGTCGTACGCATTGATCTGGCGGAGCGCCTCCAGGGTGACCGGCGCATCGTCGGCCGCGTGATGAGCGCCGAGGTTGACCGTGATGCCGATCTCGCCTTTGAGCCCGCTGGCCCGGTACGCTTCGACGGCGGCCGCATGGGAGAGGAGCAGGTGATGGGCAGCGCGCAAGCCCGCCCACTGATCCCTCAGGCCCGGCGCGTGATGGCCCGTCACATAGCCGAGGTGAGCTGAACACCACGGTTCATTGAGCGTAATCCAGTGCTTCACGCGGTCGCCAAGGCGCAGGAAGAGGATCGTGGCGTAATCGGCGAACCAGTGCGCGATCTCCCGGTTGGTCCAGCCTCCCAGGTCGTGAAGGGCGCCGGGCAGATCCCAGTGGTAGATGGTGGCGTACGGTTGGATCCCCTTCGCAAGGAGCTCGTCCACGAGGCGGTCGTAGAAATCGAGTCCCTTAGGGTTGACCCGCCCTCTTCCTTCAGGAAGCACCCGGGGCCAGGAGATCGAGAAGCGATACGCCTTGAGGCCGAGCTCCTTCATGAGCGAGACGTCTTCGCGGTAGCGGTTGTAGTGGTCGCAGGCCACGTCTCCTGTTTCGCCGTTGCGGGTGTTGCCGTGAGTGTGGCTGAAGCGGTGCCAAATCGAGTCGCCCGCCCCGTCGGCGAGGGGAGAGCCCTCGATCTGATAGGAAGCGGTCGCCGCCCCCCAGACGAATCCTTGTGGAAACTGGTGCATCGTATATCTCTCCTGTCGTTTGGCCTCTGTATTTGTGGTATCTCTCGATGGGTCTCCCGTAGAGCCCCTTTGCCTCAACGTCAAACCCCTGCCGCCGCCGGGATATCCAAACCGATCGCGGGCCGAGTTGGGTCCACCGGCCGCCTCGCCCCGGGGGCTTGAGCCGGCGGGACGACCGCCGGCTCCAAGCGCAGCTGTCACGCCTTGAGGAGGATCTTGCCCGAGCTGGCTCGCGATTCGAGGCGAGCGTGGGCCTCGCCTGCCTTCTCCAGCGGGAAGGTGCTGTCAATTCGCACCGTCAGCTTGCCTTGGGCGATCCACGCGAAGAGGTCGCTGGTCCGCTCGAGGAGCTCCGCCCGATCCAGGATGTAATGGGCGAGCGAGGGGCGGGTGACGTACAGCGAACCGTGGCTGTTGAGAATCTGAAGGTCGATGGGCGGCACCGGTCCGCTGGACTGGCCGAAGAGGACCAAGCAGCCTCGGGGCTTGAGGCATTTGAGGCTCTTGTGAAAGGTGTCCTTGCCGACCGAGTCGTAGACGCAGTCGAGCTTTTGGCCCGTCGTCAGCTCTTGGACGGCCTGCTCAAAGTCGGCCTCGGTGTAGAGGATCACATGGTCGGCGCCGGCCGCCTTTGCGAGCTCCGCCTTGGCTTGTGTCGATACGGTGCCGATGACAGTGGCTCCCCTCGCCTTGGCCATCTGCACGAGCAGGAGGCCTACGCCGCCCGCGGCGGCATGGACCAGCACCGTGTGGCCGGGCTGGATCGGAAAGGTGCTGTGGCTCAAGTAGTGCGCCGTAAGCCCCTGGAGCATGATGGCCGCACCGAGGTCGAAGGAGACGTCGTCGGGCAAAGGGGCCAACATCCAGGCAGGGACCACCGCATATTCGGCGTAGGCACCCCGGTGCATCGCATAGGCGACTCGGTCGCCCGGTTTCACTTCGGTCACGCCTTCACCCACTGCTTCGACGACCCCGCTGGCCTCGGAGCCGGGGGTAAAGGGAAGGGGCAATGGGTACAACCCCGTACGGTGGTAGATGTCGATGAAGTTGACCCCAATCGAGTGAATGCGGACGCGCGCCTCTCCCGGCCCCGGCTCGGGCAAGGGCTTCTCCTGGACGACGAGCGCGTCGGGGCCACCGGGCTTGTGCACGACAATCGCTTTCACATGACTCATTCCTTTCAGGGGTTCCTCGGAACGCGCTTTTTCTTTTTGAGGCCGGTTTCTAAAGCCGTGCTCTAGCGTCCTCGAGGGTTTCCTGATTCACCCGGCGGCTCCGCCCGGCGCCTTCACCGGACGACGCTCGCCAGGTCACACAGATGCTAGTTCGCCCGGCGAGCCGGGAACCCTTGCACCCCACATCGCCATCCCTGCCGTGCGGCGCCAGCCCGAGCGCGTGAGCGCGCCGGCCCTTCTTCGCAGCTCAGCGGGAGAGGAATGGCCCGCCGTTACGGGAAGGAATAAAAGCGTTTACACCCCTCGAGAGGACGGCGTGGGATGACCACATCATCCGCCCAACCGGCACCCGCCCGGGCGCGCAAACCCGATTGGCTCAAAAAACGAATCCCCGATCCCCGGGCGATGAACGAAATGCGATTGCTACTCGACGAGCTCAAGCTCAACACCATCTGCGAGGAGGCGGGCTGCCCCAACATCGGCGAATGCTGGGCCAAGCGGACGGCGACCTTTCTCATCCTGGGCGACATCTGCACGAGAGCGTGCGGCTTTTGCGACGTCGAGACGGGCCGTCCCGGCGCCGTCGACTTCGCCGAGCCGTACCACGTGGCGCAAGCCGTAAAACGCCTCGGCCTCTCGCATGTGGTGATCACGTCGCCCGACCGCGATGATCTGCCGGACAAAGGTTCCGGCCAGTTCGCCGCGACCACCCGGGCGATCCACCGCATGTGCCCGGGCACCACCGTCGAGGTGCTCACCTCCGATTTCGACGGCGAGGAAGAGCACCTGGTGCGCGTGCTCGAAGCCGATCCCGAGATCTTTGCCCACAACGTGGAGACGGTGCCGCGGCTTCACCGCAAGGTGCGGCCGCGCTTTCGGTATGAGCGTTCGCTCCAAGTGCTGTCTAGGGCCAAGGAGCTGCGGCCTGACATTTATACCAAGTCCAACATTATGGTGGGCCTGGGCGAACAAAAGGACGAAGTGCTGCAAGTGATGCGCGACATGCGTTCGGCCGGGTGCGACTTTCTCACCATCGGGCAGTACCTGCAGCCGTCGCCGAAGCACCTGCCGGTCGCCGAGTACGTCCACCCCGAAGTGTTTGAGGAGTACCGCGCCGCGGCGCTGGATCTGGGCTTTCTGTACGTGGCCTCGGGTCCCTTCGTGCGCTCTTCCTTTGATGCGGCGACGGCGCTCGAGGCGGTCGGGCGGCGAAAGGCGGCAGAAGGAAGAAGCGAAGGGAGCCGGAGCTGAGGATGCGCGTCGACGTACTCTTTCGCTGGGCCGACCTCGACCCGCAAGAGGCCGAGGGGCGGGTGGTCGTAGTCATCGATGTGCTGCGGGCGACGTCGATGATCGCCGCCTTGCTCAAGGCCGGGGCCAAGGAGATCTGGCCCGTCAAAGAGGTGGAGGAAGCGAGAAGCCTCGCCGCTGAGCTGGGCGGGGCGCTGCTGGCCGGCGAGCGGGGGGGCGTGCCGCCCGACGGATTCGACATGGGGAACTCGCCGCGGGAGGTGGATCCCGAGCGGGTCCAAGGGATGCCGGTCGTCTTGACGACGACCAACGGCACCTCGGCCATTGAGCGGGCCTTGCGGGCGGACGCCCTCCTGACCGCAGCGTTGGTGAACACGGGCGCCGTCGTGGAATCTCTTTTGGCGAGCGATGTGCAGCGGTTGCTCATCGTCTGCGCGGGTACTCAAGGGGCGTTTTCGCTGGACGACGCCCTTTGCGCAGGCGGGATCGTCTCGGGGCTTTGCGCCGCAGTTCAGTCCGAGTTGAGCGACAGTGCCATGGCGGCCCGCTTTTTGTATGAAAGCCAAAGGGACAAGCTCCTCGGTGCGCTGCGGAGTTGTCGCCACGGGAAGGTCCTCGAGTCGTTGGGCATGGGCGGGGACATCGAGTGGGCGGCGAAGGTCGACAGCATCGATTTGGTTCCGGTGAGAGCCAAAGATCCCCGCGGCTGCCGCATCGTGGCCGCCCGGCGCGGGGAGCGGCTCGTGGACGTGGGGCGCTGAGCAAGTCTTCGGACCTCGACGTGCGCGTGATGTCGTTCGTCTAGGCAGTCGTCGCAAGTGCCGGCCGTTTCGACGGCGCCGCCGGGGCGGCGTGGGCACGGGCCTTGGGACACAAGACTGGTCAGCACGATGGGCTGCTGACAAAGGGAAGATGTGCAAGGAGGACATATGCTGTGGAGAAACCGCTCAGCCTGAAATGGGATCTCGACTCGCTCTTTCCCGGAGGTGTGGATGGGCCGGCCTTTCGAGGAGCGCTGCAGGAGGTCGAAGCGTCGATCGCCGAGAGCGGCCGCAGACTGGACGATCTTTCCCAGGACGCTTCATCCCACGAAAGCCTTGCGGCCGTGGTCCAGGAGCTTTCCACGCTCGCAGCCAAGCTGCACGAGGCCGCGGCGTTTACCTCGTGTGCGACGGCGGAGAACGTGGCCGACGAGAAGGCGCAAGCGGCGCACGCGAAGGTGCACGAGCTTAGCGCCGGGATCAACCGGCTGTGGAAACGGGTCGACGAAGCGTTCCTCGCCATGGACGAGCAGGAGTGGCAAGCGTTTTTGGCGCTGCCCGGGATGCAAGAGGTCGCCTTTGCCCTCAATGAGCGCCGGGACGAGGCCAAGCGGGCAATGCCTCCCGACAAGGAGGCGCTCGCCGGCGACCTGGCGGTCGACGGTTACCATGCCTGGGGCGAGATGTACTACCGGATTAGCGGGATGATCCGGGTGAAGGTGGAGGGGCCGGAGGGAGTCCGATCGTTGTCGGTGGCCCAGGCACAAAACGAGTGGAGCCACCATCCCGACCGAAAGACGCGGCAGCACGTCTTTGCGCGCTTTGAAGAGGCTTGGCAGGAGCAAGCCGGCCTTTTGGCCGAGTGCCTCAACCACATCGCCGGCTTTCGCCTCGCGCTCTATCGCAACCGGGGCTGGGAGGAGATCCTCTCCGAGCCTCTCGACTACAACCGCATGCGGCGTGAAACCCTGGAGGCCATGTGGGAGGCCGTCGCCGAAGGGGCGGACGTGGCCGTCAAGTACCTCCAGCGAAAGGCGGCGGTGATGGGTGCCGGGGCGCCGGCCTACTATGACGTCGAGGCGCCGGTGGCGACGGCCGGCTCGCTTTCCTTTGACGAAGCGGCAGAGATGATCGTGGACACCTTCGAAAGCTTTAGCCCTGCCATGGCTCAGCTTGCCCGGGAGGCTTTAGAGAAGCGGTGGATCGAGGCTGAAAACCGGCCGGGAAAGCGGGCCGGCGGCTTTTGCACCCGTTTTCCCTTGAGCCGGCAGTCCCGGATCTTCTTTACTTTCGACAACTCGACGGGCAGCGCCGCGACGCTCGCTCATGAGCTGGGGCATGCGTTTCATAACGTCGTCCTGGCGGATCTGCCCTACCTGTTGACCGGGGTGCCGATGGGGCTTGCCGAGACCGCGTCGACCTTGGCGGAGAAGCTCGTCACCGACGCCAGCAAACGAAACGCCCAAAGCCCGAAAGAGCGCCTTGCGATCGTCAACGACGGGGCAAAGCGGTCGGTGAGCTTTCTGATGAACATCCGGGCCCGCTACTTGTTTGAGGTCGAGTTCTACAAGGAGCGCAAGCGGGGAAACGTTCCGCCCGACCGTCTCTCCGAGCTGATGCTCGCGGCGCAAAAGGAGGCGTACCGCGGCGCGCTCGAGGTGTATCACCCGCTCCTTTGGGCGTCGAAGCTCCATTTCTACCTGACCGGCGTGCCGTTCTACAACTTCCCGTATACTTTCGGGTATCTTTTTGGCCATGGCGTGATCGATTGGGCCCGCAGCGAAGGGAAGGGGTTTGAGGAGCGGTATGTCGGCCTTCTCAAAGATACCGGCTCCATGACGGTCGAAGAGCTCGCCAAGCGCCATATGGGGGTCGATCTGACCCGGCCCGAGTTTTGGCGGCGCGCGGTCGCCCTGGCTCTCGAGGATGCCGAGGAATTCCTGAGCTTGACCTCTGAACTCGAGCAGCCCGGGACGACCGAGGGAGCGTCCTCGGCGGGGCGGTAACCGAACGAGCCTCGTGAAAAGGCGAGGGATTGTGACCTGAGACGAGCAGGTGGACGATGGCGGGAGTTGGGTGGCAGCCTGCCTTGGGCAGGGAAACATGGTGCAGAAACATGGTCAGCGTTGATGCAGACTTGGTTGGTCGCCGGTATGGTGGGCGTCTGTCGGAGGCATGGGAGTCGTGCGGGTGATCGTCGTCGGAGCGGGGAAGGTTGGGTACGACATCGCCAAGAGGCTGTCCGGAGAGGGTCATGACGTCACCCTCGTCGACAAGCTGGACAAGAACCTCAGAGAAGCCGCGGCGCACCTTGACATCATGACGCTCGACGGCAATGGGGCAAGCCCTACCGTTCTGGAGCAGGCGGGTGTCGAGAGAGCCGACATGCTGATCGCGGTGACCGACATCGACGAGGTGAACATGATCGCCTGTTTCACGGCGAAGCGATACGGAGTGGGCATATGCTGCGCCCGGGTGCGCGATCCCGACTACACCGAGGCGTTCACCCGGGTGTCCAGCCGCTTGCTCGGCATCGACCGGGTGATCAATCCCGACCATCTGACGGCCCTCGAGATCATGCGCCTGCTCCAGATGCCGGCGGCGACGTACGTCGAATCCTTTGCCGAAGGCAGGGTGACCCTCGTCAGAGTGCGGGTGGGAGAAGCCTCTCCGGTGGCGGGGGTCCCCTTGCGCGAGGCGGAGTTCGGCGGCTTTCTGGTCGCCGCCATCGAGCATGAAGAGCGGCTGTCGATTCCCTACGGCGATAGCGTCATCTCCCCCGGCGACAACGTCTATCTTTTGGGGCACACCGACAATCTCGAATCCATCGGCCGCATCGCAGGCAGCGAGCGCCTGCCGGCCAAGAACGTGGTCGTCGTCGGCGGAGGAAAGCTGGGCCTGCGGCTGGCCCAGATGCTGACCGCCAGGGGCAGCAGAGGCTCGCACAAGGTGAAGTTGATCGAGATCGACGCCGAGCGCTGCGACGAGCTGGCCGATCTCGTTCCTCAAGCGCTGGTGATCCACGGAGACGGCGAGCGGATCGATGTGCTTCGCGAAGAGCTGGTCGGCGCCGGCGACGCTTTCGTGGCCGTGACCGGAAAAGACCACACGAACGTGCTCGCCACCATGGTCGCCAAGGAGCTCGGCGTCTCCCAGGCGATCACCAAGATCTCCCGAGAAGATTACACACTTCTTGCCGAAAAGGCCGGCGCCGACGCGGTCGTCGTTCCCAGGCTCATCGCCGCGGGGACGATCCTGCGCATGGTGCGGCAGAGCAGCAACTTGGTCAACCTGGCCGTCATCGAGGAGGGCAAAGGGGAGGTCTTGGAGTTTGACGTGGGCGAAGAGGCGGAAGTCGTTGGCAGGCGCCTGGCCGATGTTTCGCGCCTTGAGGACGCGCTCATCGGGGTCATCACTCGGGGGGAGGACGTGATCATCCCGTCGGGCGAATCGGTGATCCAGCGGGGCGATCGGGTGATCGTCATCGCCTTGCCGCAGGCGGTGCCCGCCGTCATGAGGAGGTTTGGCGCAAAAGGCCGCCGGGNATGAACCTCTTGGCCGTTCGATANCTGNTCGGAAGCTTGNTCGCACTGGTCGGCTTCGCGATGGCAGCGCCTTTGGCATACGCCGTGGCCGCGGGTGAGCCGGCTGTTTTCGCGTTCGGCGTCCCGATGGCGGCGGCTCTGGTGGTAGGTTGGCTGCTTCGCGCGGCCGACCCGCTTTGGCTCTGGCGTTACCTTGCGCGAGGGAGCACGTCGCGAGGGAGAAAGCGACGGGAGGTTGAACCGCAGGGAGGCGAGCTGCGAAGCAACGGGGTGCCCAAAGGCGAGCTGCGGGCGAACGAGGTGCCGGGAAGCGAGCTGCCGGCGAGCGAGCTTCGAGGAGGCAAGTTGCCTGTGGGCCAAGGGCAAAGAGTCGAGTCGCGCACCGGCGAACGCGGCAGGGCGGCCGAAAGGCTCGCTCACAAGATCGCCGACGAAATCGGCATCCATGAGGTGGTGCTGGTCGTGGTCGGCGGCTGGTGTGCCGCGGTGCTCTTCGGCGCCGTACCTTTTCTTTTGACGGGAGCGCTGCCCGATCCCGTCGACGCGCTGTTTGAATCGGTCTCCGGCTTTACGACGACGAGCGCCACCGTCATCACAGACGTCCAAGCGCTGCCTCGCTCCGTCTTGGTCTGGCGGGCCGTGCTCAACTGGCTCGGAGGCCTTGGGATCGTCGTACTGTTCGTCGGTGTCTTCTCCAAACTAGGCGTAGGGGGCAACCAGCTCTTTCGCACGGAGATGTCCAGCTTGACGACGGAGAAGATCCGCCCGAGAATTCGGGAGACGGCAAGGCTGTTTTGGGGGTTTTACGCAGGGTTGACGCTGGCGGCCGCTCTGCTTTTGTGGGCTGCGGGGCTACCTCCATTCGATGCCGTCCTGCACGCGCTCTCGACCGTCTCGACCGGGGGATTTTCGACTCGCAACGCGAGCATTGCCGAATTTTCCAATCCGATGGCGGAGGCGGTGATCGCCGTCTTCATGTTTTTGGGTGCCACCAACTTTGCGCTGCTGTATCGCGCTGTGCGCCGTCGGGAGCTGGATGCGCTCGTCTACAACCGGGAGTTCCAGGCTTACGTCGGCGTGATCTTGGGAGCAGCGCTGCTGGTAGCGCTAGGGCTGTGGGGCGCCGGAGACCAGCCGTTTTGGAACGCCTTGCGGGTTGCGGTGTTTCAGGTGGTCTCGATGATCTCGACGACGGGCTTCGTGGCTGAGGATTTTACGTCGTGGCCGGCCGGGGCGACGGCGGTTCTTTTCGCCGTCATGTTCGTGAGCGGGATGTCGGGCTCTACCGCCGGCGGAACCAAGATGATCAGGATCCTCATCGCCGCCAAGCACGGGCTTTACGGCATCGTCAAACTGCTGCATCCAAGGTCCGTAACGCACCTGCGCCTCGGCGATCTCAAGGTGCCCGATCCGCTGGTCATGGCCGTAGGGAGTTTTCTCTTCCTCTATCTCTTGGTCTTCGCCGCAGGCTTTGTGATCTTGTCATTCGCCGGCTTCGACATGACGACCAGCGCGTCGCTTGCCATCGCAACGCTCGGCAACACGGGCCTTGCCTTCGGCGAGGCCGGGATTCTTGGAAACTATGCATTCCTTCCTGGATGGATCAAGCTCTTCCTGAGCTTTCTCATGCTCGTCGGCAGGCTTGAGATCTACAGCGTGCTCGTTTTGTTCCTTCCTTCGTTCTGGTCGCGAAAGTAATCGCGTTCAGGCCTTTCGACGGACGATGGATGGACGGCGGGAAAATGATGGCCGTGGTGGCCGCTAGGGAGCAGCGCGTTGACCCGTCGACGGCCCCGTCGACGGGCTTTTTCAAGGACGGGCCTCGCGGCAGGCCGGCGGCGACGGCGGGATTTGCGCGGCGACGGGCATCGTGGCGCTCGCCGAGTCTGCCGCCTGGGCCGCCGGCCTTGGATCGGGTGTCCATGGGGGGCGATCCGGGTCTCTCCGGCGCTTACCGGCTCTTCGCGAGGGCGGCGTAAGCTTTGAGGATGCTGGGCCAGCCCGCCTCTTCGGTCACCATCGCTCGCATGGACTCCCATCCCTCGCCGTGGTTTTCAAATTCGCTGTGCACGAGCCGGACCGCAGTTTGGTCCGGACCGGACGCGATAAACTCTACCTCGACCCGGCTCGCCTTCTCCGGGTTGGGTTCAGGCGTAAAGCTCACCGGAATCTCCCACGAGAGCACCAGGCGACGGGGCGGCTCCCACGTCAACACCCTGCCCCAATCACATTCGGAGCCCTGCGAGGTGCGTTCCCGCCATGCTCCGCCCACGTGCGACTCGAACCAGAGAGCCACTCGTTCCCCGTCGCCAAGACGGTAGGGACGTGGCCACCATTCGTGGACACGCTTGACAAAAACGTCGAAAGCGTGCTCCAGGGGCGCTTCGACGATCACGACGCACTCGAAAGCCGAGCTCCCATTCAGTCCGACGACGGTCTCGTTCACCACAAGATTCCTTCCTTTCTGACCCGAGAGAGCAGACCTCAGTGGATCTTCTTCCGCGGACATGCATGGTCGAAATGCCGGAGGGGACACAGCCCATAGGCTTTCCGCCTTGTACCAGGCGGTGTTCCACGCACGGCATCACGCAGCGCCGGGCTCGTCACGGCGGCCAAGCCCCGCAATAAGCCGCGCCGGCCTGCGACCAAGCCGGCGCGACCTCTCGCTTGCCGTGTGCGACCAGAGAAATTATAGCCTTTCCATAAAGTGGAGATCAAGCCGGAGGGATCCAGTCTTATCCCTCCGAGGCTTGACCCGCCACGGTGCCTGTCGGCTGGCCAGTGTAGGCCGGCACGTCCCTTCCGGGCCAAGTACCTTGTCCAGCCGCGTCTTTCTGCTCCCGCCGCTCGGTTCGCGGTCCGTCACCGGCCAGCCGAGCGCTCGAGGTAACGCAGAAGATCCGAATCGGAGTCGAGGACCAAGGTCGTCCCGGACGGCACGATGCCTCGATACGCCTCCATCCTTCGCAGAAAGGCGTAGAAGTCGGGATCCTGGCTGTACGCCTCGGCGTAGATCCGGGCCGCCCGGGCGTCGCCTTCGCCTCGGATGCGTTCCGCCTGCTCGTAGGCGGCCGCGAGGATGATCTCGCGCTCCTTGTCGGCGCTGGCCCTGATCTCCCGGGCGGCTTCCTCGCCTTCGGCGCGGTAGCGCAGGGCGATGCGGCGCCGTTCCGCCTCCATCCGGGCGAAGACGCTTTCCTGCACCTCCTGCGGCAGGTCGAGGCGCTTGATGCGCACGTCGAGGACTTCGATGCCAAACTGGCGGGCCAGCACCTGGGCCTCGTCCGTCACCGTCTGCATGATGCTCTCCCGCTGCTCCCGGATCACTTGCAGGAAGTTTTGCCGTGCGATCTCCTCGCGAAGGCGCGAGCTGATGATCTGGTCCAAGCGGGCGAGCGCACCCGTTTCGGTCCTCACCGTTTGATAAAAGACGAGAGGATCGACGATCCGCCAGCGGGAGATGTGGTCGACGACCAGCCGCTTTTTATCGAGGGTCAGGTACTCGTCGGCGCTGCCGTCGGCCATCAGCACCCTGCTTTCGAAGTAGAGCACGGTTTGGATGAAGGGGACCCGGAAGTGAAGCCCGGGCTGCTGCACCGTGCGAATGTGCTCGCCAAACTGCAAAACGATGGCTTGCTGCCCTTCCCGAATCACGTAGACCGATTGGAGCAGGAATGCGACGCCGACGACGATGATCAAGGCAGCGACCGGCCACACCGATACCCGTCTCATCGCGAGCCACCTCCCACGCCGGTGGATGCCTGTCGAACTTCCCCGAGCGGCAGCAAGGGAAGGACGTCGCCGCCGATCTGCGAGGAGAGGATGATGGTCTCGGCCGCCGGCAAGATCTCCTCCATGGTCTCAAGGTACAGGCGGTCACGAGTCACCTCCGGCGCGAGTTTGTACTCGTTGAGCACCGCCACGAAACGGGCCGCCTCGCCTTGGGCCATCAGGACCCGCCGTTCGGCGTAGGCCTCCGCCTCTCGGATCAGCTGTTGCGCTTCGCCGCGGGCTCTTGGGATCACGTCCTCGCGGTACCCTTCGGCCTCCTGCACCATCCGCTCCCGGTCCTCCCAAGCGCGCACCACATCGTGGAAGGCGTTTCGCACCTGGTCGGGGGCGTCGACGACCAGAAGGCGCACCTCGGTGGCGAGCAGCCCCGTCTCGTACTCATCCAGAAGCCGCTGCAGGTAATCCGCCACCTGGGACTGGACTTCAACCCGGCCTTCAGTCATGGTGTGGTCGATGGTATTTCGCCCGACGACGCTGCGCAGCGCGACCTCGGCTGCGGCGGCAAGGGTCGCTTCCGGGTTGCGGGCTCGGAAGAGGTACTTCACCGGATCCTGCACGATGTACTGGACGAAGAGTTGCACTTCGACGATGTTCTCATCTCCGGTGAGCATCAACGCCTCCGCGGGAACACGCTGCACCGAAGTGGCACCGGAGCGCTGAGTGACTGTGCGGTAGCCGATCTCCGTGCTGCGCACCGTACGGACGTCTACGATGTGGTGCTCCTGGATCGGGCTGGGCAAGCGGTAGTTGAGGCCCGGCTGGGCGATGGCGACCTGCCGGCCAAACTGGAGGACGACTCCGACTTCACCCGGACCGACCACGTAGATTCCCGATGCGAGCCAGACGAGGATCAGGATAACGGCTACCGGAATCAGGATCTTCCTCGACGTCCAGCGAGCAAGCCGCCTCTTGAGATCCTCGACCGACGCCTGTGGATTCGTCCCATATTGCTCGAATGCGAACATGCCACCCCTCCGTTCTTGTAAAGAAGTGGAACCAATCGACCCGCACGGTGCTGATCCTCGTTGGCATTGATTATCCACGCTACACGGCACTACCTCCGCGGCCAAGAGGTGAAAAATGCGGCGACGGCGCGGGAGGCGGCCACCCTCTGGCGGTGGTCGCAAGAGGCGGCAAAGGGCTCGCATAGGCGATCGACGGCACGTGGGAAGGCGGCAGAACGCCGTGAACCAAGAGGGCGAGCCGGCGTTGGGGACGCGCTCGCCGGTGCCGAGGCGATGTATGGTGTCAAAATAGATGACACACCGATGACGCGTCGCGGGGCTTCAGACAGGTAAAGGACTGAGGATCGGCAAAGTGACTCTCCACAGGCCAAGCGATCGCCGCGCGCCGGAAAGACCATCGCCGGCGCGGGCGGATCGGCGGTCGCGGCAAAAAGAGGGGCGTCGCCCCGTCGTAGCGGAATGGCGTGCTCGCGAGACGACTCTGTCGACGGTGCGAAGCCCCCGCTGCATTACGTACGTCACATATAGGTGGAAGATGACCATCTGAGGCCGGGTATGTGAGGAGGGCGCTATGAAAGAGACTGGCTTTGAAGAGCTTTTTGCCTACGGGACGCTGCTCGATCCGGCGGTGCAGCAGCGCGTCATCGGCCGGGTCGTCGAAGGGGTGCCCGACAGCCTTCACGGCTACACCAAGAGCACTGTGAAGCTGGGGGAGGCGATCTATCCCATCGCTCTTCCGGATCCTGGCGGCAGGATCCAAGGCGCTCGCTTGTTGCTCTCCGAAGAGGAGCTCAAGCGTGCGGACGCGTACGAGGGTCCTAGCTACCAGCGGGTGAAAAGATCCCTAGAGAGCGGGCGCTCTGCGTGGGTCTACGTCGCGCCGGAGAAGTAGTCGGGCCCCTCAAGGGATAACGGTGCGGCCGGAGTTGGACTGCCCCGGGCGGCGAGTCCCGAGGGGCGGATCGCAGCCGTCCCTCGGGACTGCGGCTCACGCCCGCTCCGGCCGGCCGCGGGGCGAAAGGATCCACACCATGGCTCCCAGGGTGGCGGCGACGAGACCGCCCAGCGCCCCAAGGGTGAGGGCGTCGGGAGCGATGAGCGGTTGCCCTCGCATCGCCTGCCACGTGACGAGTGCAACAAGGCCCAGATACCCGAGGGAGACCGTCCAAACCAGGGCGACGCGCTGGCCCGGTTTGAGGCCGCGGCGCCGTGCGATCCAGCCGCCGGCCAGGGGGATGACCTGCAGGGCGTGTAATCCCACGAAATGGGGAACCCGCAGGTCGCCTCCTTCAGTGCTCCAGCCGGTGACGGGAAGCCCCGGGCCACCGTCGTGCACGCCCACCGAGTGGGCGCCGATGATCGTAACGGACGCACCGGCCTCCCACGAGGCGATCTGCTGCTGGGTTGGCAGGACCATAAGGTACCCTGTGGCCATGCCGACAACGGTGATGATGAGCCCAAGCCGCAGCGACCAGCCAAAGGCGCGATCCTCAAACGGCTGCAATAGGAGAATGACGACCAGAACCAGGTTGACCGCCCACAGCACGGTGATCGACACTGCCATGACGCCCAGCAAAAACGAATCGAAGGGCGTCTCGACGTTGAAGTGGCTCCTCGTGCCCCGAATGACCTGCGTGGTGATGGGCACGATCTCTGCGAGAAAGACGGCGATGACAACCCAGGTGAAGAGCTTCAGCGCCCCTTTGATCCACGGTTTCGAAGCTTGGACGAATCCCAGCAGCCAGACGATGCTAAACGAATACAAGGCGATCGAGACCCCGAACTTAAACGGCTTGAGCCAAGCCGGCTCGCCCGCGATCACTCGGGGGTCGGCCGCTAGGCCCGCCAGCGCCGCCAGGGTGAAGCCGACTACCGCGACGCCCATCGCGGTGAGAGGGGCGTTTACTCGCCAGCATCGCTCAAAGAATCCCGCCACGCCGTGGAAGACCCCGACGTCCCAGCTTTCCCGGTCGGCTCTGCTCTCCTGATCCAAGCTTCTCTCTCGAACGATCGACATCATCGAACTCCTCCTCAATGGCTGCGCGACCGCCGGCACGCAGCGGCGATATCTCGCTTGGTAACTTAACACTGTTAAGTTAAGGGCAAAGAAAAAGGGCTTGTCGGCCCCCGCGGCAATCGCCCATGGATGACGCGGGACCGCACCGGCAAGGCGCGGCGCAGGGGCGGCCCGGAAATCGCGTCCGCCCGAGGGCCATGTCCTCACGGGGCGAGCCCGCGCCGGATTATCGCATAAGCCACCTCTTCCAGCGCGGCGATCTGCTCGCGGCTCAACGAGGGGTTGGTCAATGCGAGGCTCACGAGGCCGTGGACCGTCGACCAGATCGCGACGGCATACATCCACGGGTCTCCCGGCCGGAAGAATCCTGCTTCGACGCATTCGGCCACCGAGCGGACGAGGAGCTCGAAAGCCCGCATCGGCGCCGTAAAGCCGGGAGGGGGCTCCCGCTGCAAGAACTCGTCTCGCTCCATGAACATCAGGCGGTAGTGCAACGGGTTTTCCAGCCCGAAGCGCACGTAGGCTCGGCCGATGGCCAAGAGCTTCTCAACGGGCGCAGAGCCTGTCGCATACGCCCGCTCCAGTTCGGAGCAGAAGTTGCGAAATCCCTCCATGGCCACGTGAAAGAGGAGGTCGTCCTTGTCCGCGAAGTAGAGGTAGACGGTGGTCGGGGTGAAACCGGTTTCCCGGGCCACCTGGCGCAACGAGAAGTCCCTGTATCCCTGCTCCATGAAGAGCCGGACTGCGGCGTCGAGGATGGCGCGGCGCGTCTCACTGGCTTTGGCGCCGGCGAGCTCGGGTGTCGCCGGACGCTTCGCGCGATCTTCCTTTGCGCCGGCCGGCTGCGCGGTTTGGGAGCGGGAAGCCCTTCGCCGCCGGTCCCCATTTGCTGTCGTCATTCCCATGGCTGCATTTTACTTAACGGTGTTAAGTTCGTCAAGCCCACGGTCGCCTTGCCGGATCCCCGTACGCCGCGAGCTCCGCTTGCCTCTTGGCTCAGTGGCGCAGGCCTAGTCCTTGCGCCGGCGCCTGAAATCCGCAATACGGCTCGCCGGCCCGCTCGCGCCATCTCCCATGTGATCGTCAAAGCCGGACGCGCACTTTGTACTCCCGAAGCCACGTGTCGATCTCAATCAAGTAGGCAAAAAACTGGGGGCCGGTCATGAGCTGGCCGAACCAAGGCTGATCGTAGGCGGCCGGATCGGAGGCTGTCCGGCGGATCGCCTCCACGTCGACCAAAGGCGCAAGAGGTGAGTCGGGTTGGCTTAAGATGTCCAGCGCCCAGATGCGGACGGTCGTTGCGTACTCCGGGTTGTGCGTCTTGGGATAGGGGTTCTTCTTGCGGTAGAGGACCTCGTCCGGAAGCAGGCCCCGCAGAGCCCGCCGCAGCAGGCCCTTCTCCCGGCCGTCGCAAGCTTTCATGGCCCAGGGGACGTTCCACACGTACTCGACCAGGCGGTGGTCGCAGAAGGGAACTCTCACCTCGAGCCCGCTCGCCATGCTCATGCGATCTTTCCGGTTGAGGAGCGTCACCATGAACCAGTTGAGGTTGAGGTAGGCGATCTCGCGCATCCGCTGTTCCCGGGGCCCTTCACCGGGCAGGCGGGGCACCTGCGCGACGCTATCGCGATAGCGTTGCGCGACGTACTCTTTGAGGCGCAGCGCATCGCGCACGTGGGGCGATAGCCAGCTCTCCCGCAGGCTCACGGAGCGCGACCACGGGAACGTATCGGCCTGGATCAGATCCTCGCGGTGAAACCACGGATAGCCCCCGAAGACCTCATCGGCGCATTCGCCGGAGAGGGCTACGGTCGCGTGCTTTTTGATCTCCCGGCAGAAAAGCAGGAGCGACGCGTCGATGTCGGCCATGCCCGGAAGGTCCCGGGCTCGCACGGCCTCCCTGAGGGTGCCGGCCAGCTCCTGCGTTTCGACGATCACCTTGCGGTGGACCGTGCCGAAGTGATCGGAGACGATGCGGATCCAATGGTCGTCGGAGTCGGGTTGGAACGCCGTGGGGGTGAAGTGCTTCTCGTTTCCGGCGTAGTCGATCGAAAACGTGCGCAGCGGACCGTCTCCTTTTTCGGCCAACGTCAAGGCCGCGACGGCGGTGATAGCGCTCGAGTCGAGGCCGCCCGAAAGGAGAGTGCAGACGGGTACGTCGGAGATCAGCTGCCGGCGGACGGCGTCTTGAAAGAGCTCCCGGACGGTGGCGACGGTCGTGTCGAGGTCGTCTTCGTGGGGGCGTGAGACGAGCTCCCAGTACCTGTGGTGCACGACGCCCGACTCCTTGACCGTCAAGGCGTGTCCCGGTTTGACCTCTTCAATGCCGCGATAGATCCCGTGGCCGGGCGTGCGGGCGGGGCCAAGGCCAAAGACCTCGGCGAGCCCTTCGGCGTCTACCTCAGGGGTGATTCGGGGATGAGCCAGGATCGCTTTGGGTTCCGAGCCGAAGAGAAAGGCGTCTTTGAGGTCCGAGTAAAAGAGGGGCTTGACGCCCAGCCGGTCCCGTGCCAGGAAAAGACACTGATCGGCTTCGCTCCATACAGCGAAGGCGAAGATGCCGTTGAGCCGCTCAAGGCAGTCTGGCCCCCACTGCATGTAGGCGACGAGGAGTACCTCGGTGTCGGAGTGGCTCTGAAACGTCCATCCTTCGGCAATGAGCTCCCGGCGCAGCTCGTCGGTGTTGTACAGCTCCCCATTGTACACGATGACGTACGTCCGGCCGTCGACGCTGCGCACCATCGGCTGGCCGCCGCGCTCGGGGTCGATCACGGCCAGCCGGCGGTGGGCTAGGCCGCACACCCGGGAGAGCCACACGCCGGAAGCATCGGGTCCACGGCATGCGAGGGTCTCTCCCATCGCCTCCACGGCCGTTCCCATCCGGCGCACGTCGTCATTCCAAGCGATCCAACCTGCAATGCCGCACATAACATCAGCTCCTCACATCGGTGAAAAGGCGTCGGGCATCAAACCGGACCCAAGGAGGCGGGTCAAGAAAATCGCACCGGCACCCGGTGGTTTCGGCGCGGGCGTCTGCTCCAGGCGCTTGGGCAACGGGTGGCTTCCCGCCGTGATACCGGTTGCACCGGCCGGTGGTATCCATGAGTGCACCTCTTAGGGTAGGTCGGAAGTGGTTCCCGCGTGCCTGTCTTTGTCAGCATTGCCCGTACCGGACGCCGGGATTGTATGCGAAGGGAAGCGTCTGAGCCCTAAGGCGCCCCAGACAGGCCGGGGTCCGTCGCCGCCTGCTGGGCGGCTTGGTACTTGTGCTATAGTGGTGGTGCATTGAGAAGGAGTGACAGGGATGATCCTCACCGTCACCTTGAACCCGGCGGTGGACCGCACCGTCTGGGTCGAGCGGCTCATCCCCGGAAGGCTGCACAGGATCAAAGCCGGTCGGAGCGACGCAGCCGGGAAAGGCATCAACGTCTCGCGGGCACTCGCCGGTTGGGGGGCCGAGACGGAAGCCGTCGCGCTCCTCGGCGGGGCGACCGGCGAGCTGATCCGCCGGGCGCTGGAGGATGCAGGCGTTCCAGGCCGTTTCATCGCCATCGCCGGGGAAAGCCGTGTCAACACCAAAATCATTGAGGAAGCGACGGGACAGCTTACTGAGTTGAACGAAGCGGGTCCCGTCGTGACGGAACTCGAGCTGGATGCGGTGGCGGAGGCGATCTCCGCCCGGGTGCCCGCCGTGAGTTGGCTGGTCCTTTCGGGAAGCCTCCCTCCCGGCGTAGAGCCCCGGGCGTACCGCACGCTGATTCAACGAGCGCGGGCTGGCCGGAGCGATCTGCCGGTGGCGCTAGATGCCTCCGGAGAGGCGTTCGCGCTGGGCTTGGAAGCCAAGCCGGACATCGTCAAACCCAATCGCGAGGAAATGGAGCAGCTCGTCGGCGGCTCCGTCGAGCGCTTGGAGGACCGGATTGAGGCGGTCCGGAAAGTGCGCGCCATGGGGGTGAAACGGGTCGTCCTTTCGCTGGGGGCCGAAGGGGCGATCTTCGGAGGGCCCGAGGGTTTGATCTGTGCCAAGTCAAAACCGGTCGAGGTGAAAAGCTCAACGGGCTGCGGAGACACCCTGCTCGCAGCGACATTGTACGGCCTCACTCTGGGATGGCCGTGGGAGCGTTGCGCTGTGTTTGCAGTCGCCGCGGCGACCGCCGCCGCGATGCTGGAGGGGACGGCCTTTCCTACGCTCGCGCAGATCGCCGAAGCTGAGAAAGGTGTCGCGATCACCGCCTTGCCGTGATCCGGCGACAGTTTATTCGGCCACCGTCTTAAAGCTTTCGGGATGCTCGCGTTGCGCCCGCATGTACCACCAGGCCAGGGCGAGAGCCAGCCCAGCGGTGAGAAACGGCAGGCTGTGGCCGTGATCGTACGCGAACCCGGCCCACAGAGGACCGGCAACCCTTCCCAAGCTGTCGAAGGAGCCCTGGAGCCCCATCGTGATGCCCTGTGGGAGTTCGGTCACCTTGGAGAGCAGCGACGTCGCGGGCGGGCGCGTGATCGATATCGAGACCGCGGTCAAGACGATGCACGTCACGGCGAGGAGAAACGTCGGCGACACGACGATGCCCAAGTAGGCGACGGCGCCCAGTGCGAGGCCGGCGAGCATCGTGGGCAGTTCGCCGAGGCGACCAGTGATCGGGCCGATCGCCGCTCCTTGAAGGAGGGCGCCCGCGGCGCCGTTAATGGCAAAGACGACGCCGATGAGCGAGGAGTCCGCGCCGAACCGGTCCGTGAGCAGGTAGGCGAGGGAAGTCATCTGGCTGCTTTGCGCGAACATGATGATGAACGCGAGCAGGTAGTACGGCCTTCCAGCCCCGGCGAGGGCCCGGCGGAGGTTGGCCAGCGTCGACGCCTCGGCGGCCTCGCGGCTTTCGCGATCATGCGCGCCTGGCTCGCGCGGGGACTCCCGCAGTACCCACGCCGACAGCAACACGGTCGACAAGCTCATCGCTCCGCCCGCGAAGAACGGGACCGCAAACCCAAGAGGGCTCAGCGCCCCGCCGATCAGCGGGCCAAAGATGAAGCCAGAACCAAACGCGGCGCCCATGAGCCCCATCGCCCTGGCCCTGTCGGAGCCGCCGCTGAGCTCGGCGGCCATCGCCTGTGCTGCCGGAAGGGTGGCCGAGCTGAGAAGGCCGCCAAGCACCCGGGCGGCAAAAAGCGTCCAGTAGGTGCGGGCAAATCCCATAAAAAGGAAGGAAAGGGCGAGCCCGCTGATCCCGATCATCAGAACCTTCTTGCGCCCCGTGCGGTCCGAGATCTGGCCCCAAATGGGCGCGAAGATGAACTGGACGACGGCGTAACTTGCCGTCATCAGCCCGAGCATGAAGGCGGAAGCGCCGTACTCCCGGGCAAGGAGCGGCAGGATCGGGATGACGAGGCCAAAGCCCACCGAGACGACGAACAAGACGAGAAAGAGAGCGACCAGCGGGGCGTTGCTCCCTGACCGTGTCATCGCTTTTCTCTCCTTGGCATGGGGTGTAGGAGACGCTCCCTGGCGTGGGATGGGAAGCTGGCTCTTGGGACTGCCCAAGAGCCAGCGGTCACGCCTCAGGATAACTCGAGAATACCACCAAGCGGCGCATCTGTCACGAATCCCGGCCACGATCTCAGCAATCCGTAAGGAGCCGGAAACAAACTAGGGATGAGCTTCGAGGATATGACGGGCGCTCCGGCGCCCGGGCGATGATGCGTAGGAGCACCGTTCGGGTGAAAGTGCGGCCCAAAGGGCGAGGCTCGTCCGGGGTGAGCCTCGCCCTTCCTGGCGCTTTTGCGAGGGTGACCGGGCGACTGGGGTGCCGTCCTGATCACTGGATCCCCATGGCTTTGACGTTCTTCAGGCTGATTGCAAGGCTCTCAAAGGGATCCCGGTCGCAGATATCCTGTTCGATGATGTACCATTCGACGCCCGCCTCGCGGCATGCCTCCAGGATGGCAGGCCAGTTGAGGTTGCCTTCGCCCACCTCGGCCATGCGGACCTGTCGGTCTTTGATGGTCATATCCTTGAGGTGAACGAGGCGGATGCGCCCTTTCACCTTGCGGATCCACTGGGCGGGATCGCCCCCGCCGTGTTGAATCCAGTAGGTGTCGATTTCAAAGAGAAGGCGGGAGTCGCTGTCATCGATCAAGATGTCAAGCCCCGTCTTGGCGCCGAACCGCTCCAGCTCGAAGTCGTGGTTGTGATAGCTGAAGGTGAATCCCGCATCGGCCAGGGCCCGGGCGACGTCGGAGGCTTCTTTAGCGAAGCGGGGATACCCCTCGGCCGTCCGGTACTGGCCGGGCATGCCGCCGATGGCCACGTGGGGGCAGGCAAGTTCGCGGTGTTCGGCGATGACGCCGTGGATGTCGTTTTGCAGGCGATCCCAGCCGATGTGGGTGGCGCACACAACGAGCCCGTTCTCATCGAGGATCTCCTTGAGGCGATGAGTTTCGATGGGCCCGAGCGCGGAAAGCTGCACGGCTTCGTAGCCGATCTCCCGCACCTTCCGCAGTGTAGCCGCGATATCTTCCGGAGTCTTGAGGAACTCTCTTAAAGTATAGAGCTGTGCCGCGATCATCGTAGGACCTCCCGTCGTTTTGTCCGGCTCGAGTCGACTCAATTTTCAATTCGCTGCCATCTTGGCGCTCCCTGGCACGGAATGGTACAACTTGTCCACCAAATGCTACGAACATTTGTTCGACTGGAGGGGCCGCCACGAT
>NICF_comb_assmDRAFT_10000410_pt1 | contig 36797 bp, 57 predicted proteins | sample NewIslPassag4_SG_FD_11279 | JGI IMG/M metagenome (IMG submission 11279)
GTGNNGAAGTCCGGGCACCATAGGGCGGGGTGCCAGGTAACGCCTGGGCGGGGTAACCCGACGGAAAGTGCCACAGAGAAGAGACCGCCAGCGGCCGGGGCTTCCCCCGGTGCGGGCAAGGGTGAAACGGTGGGGTAAGAGCCCACCGCGCCTCCTGGAAACAGGGGCGGCACGGCAAACCCCACCCGGTGCAAGGCCCGGTAGGCAGGAAGGGCTTGCCCGGCCCGCCAGAACCTGCGGGATGGGCCGCTTGAGGCCGGTGGCGACACCGGTCCCAGAGAGATGACCGCGGAAAACAGAACCCGGCTTACGCCCCGTCCCGGGGGCTCTTATGAAGCGTGAGGACCCTAAGGACCAGCTGAAGCGGCTTTTTGCCCGCTTTACGGACTACCTCGCTCAAAGCGAACGGGAGCGAGCCTACTTTGAACTTAGCGTTTCTGCTGTGAAGCTGGCGGCCTTCCTCGTCCTTGTTCGCCTGTTCATCGCCTTGGTATGGCTCGTGGACAGCTGGCTTCCCGGGCCGAAGTATGCAGACGACTTCGTGAGCCGATCTGCCGTCTTCACGCTCAACGTTATTAGCTGGGTGGGGACCGTCTGGTTCTTCTTTGTTGACACCCTGAGGCTCTTTGTGGTCCGCAGGCGCAGAAGGAAGCGCAAGCAGTAGTAAACTATGGGGGCATGGTTGAGGAGGTGCAGGGATGCGGGCAGTTTGGTGGGGGCTGAAGACGGGATCGTTCCTGGCGCTGGGAGCGGGGCTGGCCTCAGCGATCGCCGCCCTCTTTGCTGGGGTTTCCCTCGAGGGGCCCGTGGGGTTCGTTTGGGGGATTTACCTCGGGGTCTTGCTCCTGGTTCCCGCGGCCCTGGTCCTCCGTCTCCTGGACCAGGCGGAGGCCGTGGGCGAGGAGGGTTTGAAGGTATTGGCGGAAGACCTGTCCGTCCTGAGCAACGAGGGCCGCACTCCCGAGGAGGCTTACCGTCAGCTTCGGGCCGCTAAGGCGAAGCTCTACAAGAGACTTGCGCAGATCTTCCTGGTGTGGGCCCTCCTCTTAGGGGCCTACGGGGGCTTGGGCGTGCGGCTTACCTCCGAGATGCTCTGGGTTGGGGTTGTCTTCGCGCTGCTTCCCTTTGGTGCGCTTTTCCTGGCCTATTCGGCCTTCAAGAGCTATCTTTCCTTCAAGGCCCTTCAGAACCGCTATCCCCCTCTTAAGGCCTTGACGCCTCTCTGAAGGGCTATCCCGGCAAGCCACCCCCTCCGCTTTCGGAGGGGGTGGCTTTTGTTGCAAATCGGTGATGGTTCTTGTATCAAGGAAGCATGTGGGCAATCTTTTCTCTAGTGGGCTTTGTTTTGGTGGTTTACGCCTTTACCAGGCCTCGAGGCCAGCGCTGGCGGTATGTGGCTGGGGGCGTTTTGGCCTTCCTGGTGGCTGGCCTCACGGCCCCTGCAGAAGTGTCCCAACCACCTGGTCTCCCGGAGCCCCCTGCGATGAATGCTCCTCAGCCGCAAGAACAAACCCAGGAAAAGGTTGAGGAGCCTGCTTCCGGCGCTGACGCAACTCCGGTGGAAACTCTTTCGGACGAGATTTTTGTGGCTTCTTGCAGATCGCTCGTCCGCCAGCGCCTCGCAATACCCGAGTCTGCGCGGTTCCCCGAGCCGGAAGCTGAGTATGCGCCCTTTACTCTTGAAAACGGGGTGAAGATTTGGAACGCCTACGTGAGCGCTCAAAACATTTATGGAACGCGAATGCGGGCTGAGTTTGGATGCAACTACTACCCGATGGCTCGGGGGCCGAAAGTGGAGCTCAACTACTTTGACGCCGACCCAAGCCTTCTCAAAGGCTACTGACTACTCCCGCACCACCTCTATTAGCTCTTCCACCCCCACTTCCCGCCCCAGGAGGGCCTCGAGGGCGGCGTGGAGCTTTGCTAAGGTGTCTAGACCCGGTGAGGTTTGCCCTTTGCCGACGGCGTAGACGGTAGACGGCAGGAGGCCGCTCTGCTTGCTAAGTCTATACAGGGTCAGGCCGTTTTGTTCGGCCAGCTCTTTGATGCGCACCCGGTACTTCATCGCCCGGATGATACCCCCGGCTATTACTGGAAGGCAATATCTTGACAAACCATAATGGCTTGGCAATAATAGTGGTGACCCAAGAGGGAGCCCGCCAAAGCCACCCCTCTTGGGTCTCCGAAAGGAGGACGTATGCAAGATACCACAAGCGTCCGGTTTCAGGCCATAATACGCGCCGCGCGGGAGAGGCCCGAGCTCCACCTTCCTCCGGCCGAGGCCCTGGTGTGGAACCGCCTCGGCCCCTTCCTTTACCAGGCTTGGGACGCCGCCCGTAGCGGCGACTGGGAGGGCTTCGTGGACGTGCTCCGGGACGTGTACCTGGAGGGGGCCTCGGACGGCGCCCTGCCCCTGGCCCTGCTTCTGGCCGGGGCGATGGAGGTGGACGATGGCGAAGGCGCGTAGGGCTACAGCCGTGAATGAACCCACTAACGGCGCTCTGCCCGTGGTGGAAGCCTCACGACCCTACACCGTGCGTGTGGTCCTTGAGGGTGTGGCCGACCTTCTCTTCCACCGCTGGAATACCGAGGCGGTGGAGGAGAAGGCCAAGGCTCCCAAGGGCTCTAGGGCCAAGCGCCAGGACGACTTGGAAACGTATGTGTGGCGGGACGAGAACGGCTACTTGGCTCTGCCTGGCGAGTATCTGAGGCAGTCCATCATCCGGGCCGCCAAGTACCGCCAGGACCCTAGGAGCCCTCGCAAGAGCGCCCAGGACTTGGTAAAGGCGGCCTTGCTGGTGGAACCCGTACTTGCCTCGTTAGGGGTCAAGGACTGGGACTACGAGCACCGGGCCCGGGTCAAGGTCCAGCAGAACGCCATCACCAGGGTCCGTCCGGCGATAAAGAAGGGGTGGAGGGCGGAGTTCTTCATCACCGTCCTCCTGCCCGAGTACATTGACCCCCACTTCCTTCACCAGCTCCTCACCGACGCCGGGCGTTTGGAGGGCGTGGGGGACTTCCGCCCCACCTACGGGCGCTTCGCCGTGGTGCTTTTTGAGCCGAGGGAGCCGTGATTTTCTTGGGCGTGCCCTTACGGGCGGGATAGACCGGCAGGTGGGGGCCGGTACGGTTGGGTCTGGTAGGCAAGGGCGGGGCTCGCTGGGGCCCGGTTAGCTCGGGTCTGGTCAGGCATGGCAGGGTTGCGGTGAGTTGGTGCGCTTTGGCTCGGCACGTTAGGCTTCGGTAGGCTATGGTAGGGTTGGTTAGGCCTTGGTAAGGCGTGGCCTTGTGCACCTTGCCACCCCCCCACCCCATGAGCTAAACTGAGGCTAAGGTGGGATAACTGCCCCCGGGGAAACCCGGGGGCAAAACCTTTATGCGGGTTATCTGGCCCCTGCCCCCCTCTCCAGACAGGAACCGCGTGGACGCGGGCTTCCTTGACCCCCGCTACCCCGAGTGGCGCCGGGCCCAGGGCCTGCGGCCCGACCAACACCCCGGGGTGGACATCAACCTCCAAGGCTCCTCTGGGGACGCCGACCTGGGCTACCCGGTGGTGGCCGTGGCTGAGGGGCGGGTGGTCCACAGCGCCTTCCACCGGGTTTGGGGCCACGTGGTCCTGCTGGAGCACGACCTCCCCGGCCTCGGGCGCTTCTGGACCCAGTACGCCCACCTCCTCTTCCGGGTGGCCCGGGAGGGGGACTACCTCTTCGCGGGCGAGCCCGTGGGGGCCATCGGCAAGGGGGACCCGGCCAGGCCGTACCTCGCCCACCTCCACTTTGAGGTGCGGCGGGCCCCCCTGGAGGCCGACTTCTGGCCCGGGAGCAACGTGGACCTCATCCGGGAGAAGTACCTGGACCCCGAGGCTTTCCTAAAGGCCCACTACGCCCCCGCCCGCCGCTTCTACCGGGTGCGGGGGGTCTTCTGGACCCCGGCCCGGCAGGAGGTGGAGGGCGTGGTCGTGAACCTGGAGGAACCCGACCGGGTTCAGGTGGCGGTGAGGAAGCTGTGAACGCCCTGTTCAGGTTGCAACTGCTGTTGGACTTGACGGACCGCGTCTCCAACCCCCTGGGCCGGGTGGGGGAGGGCCTGCGTAAGGTGGAGGAGCTTTCCCACCGGGCGGACCTCGCCCTGCAACGCTTGGGGGCGGGCCTTTCCGTGGCCGGGGCCGGGGCGGCCCTCGCCGCGCCCCTGGTCCTCGCCACCCGGGCGGCGATGGACTTTGAGGACGCCTTCGCCGACGTGCGCAAGGTGGTGGACGCCCCCGCCCCCGCCCTCATGGCCCTCCAGCGGGAGCTTTTGGGCCTCACCCGGGTCATCCCCATGACCGCCCGGGAGCTCACGGAGATCGCCGCCGCCGCGGGCCAGGCGGGCATCCCCATGCAGGAGCTGGTCCGCTTTACCCAGGACGCGGCCCGGGTGGGGGTGGCCTTCGGCATCTCCGCGGGCCAGGCGGGAGACGCCCTGGCCAAGCTCCGCAACGTCCTGGAGCTCAGCCAGGAGGGGGTCATGCGCCTGGCGGACGCCGTGAACCACCTCTCCAACAACATGGCGGCCACCGCCCCCGAGATCCTGGAGGTCCTCCGCCGGGTGGGGGGCACGGGGAAGCTCCTGGGCCTCACCGGGCAGCAGGTGGCGGCCTTCTCCGCGAGCCTCCTCGCCCTCGGCACCGCCCCCGAGGTGGCCGCCACCGGCCTCAACGCCCTCTTCCAGCGCCTGGCCACCGCCCCGGCCCAGCCCAAGGCCTTCCAGGAGGCCCTGGCCCGCCTGGGGCTCACGGCCACGGGCCTCCAGCAGGCCCTGAGGCGGGACGCCGCCGGGGCCATCATGGACTTCCTACGCCGCCTCAGGGCGGTGCCCGACCAGCTCACCGTGCTTTCCGACCTCTTCGGTATGGAGTACGCCGACGACATCGCCAAGCTGGTGGGCTCCTTGGGCACCCTGGAGAAGGCCTTCAGCCTGGTGCGAAGTCCGGCCGCCTACACGGGGAGCGTCCTCGCCGAGTTCCAGAACCGCTCCGCCACCCTGAGGAACCAGCTCATCCTGCTCCGGAACGCCCTGGAGCGCATCTGGATCACCCTCGGCAACGCCCTCCTGCCCGTGGTGACCCCGGTGGTGGTCCGCCTCGCCGACCTCCTGAACCGCGTCTCCGACCTCCTGGACCGCTTCCCCCTCCTCCGGGGGGCCCTCGTGGCCGTCACGGCCACCCTCGGGGGGCTTCTGGTAGTGGGCGGCTTCCTGGTCACGGGGCTCGCCGCCCTGGGCTTCGCCGCCACTCAGGCCCGGCTGGGCCTCCTCGCCCTCCAAAGCGGCCTCGCCGGCGCCCTCAGGCAGGCGCGCCTCCTCTCCCTGGGCCTCGCCCTCCTGCGGGGGGAGATGGCCCGGCTGGGGGCGGTGGGGCTCCTCCGGGGGGCCTTCGGCCTCCTCGCCCAGGGGGCCTTCCGGGCCGGGCAGGCGGTGCTCTTCTTGGGGCGGGCCCTCCTCCTCAACCCGGTGGGGCTGGTCCTTGGCGCCCTCGCCGGGCTCGTCTACCTCTTCCGCCAGGCCTGGGGGGCGAGCGAGAGCTTCCGCAAGAGCGTTCTCGGCACCCTCCAGGCGGTGCGGAGCGCCTTCGCCCCGGTCCTCGCCGAGTTCCGGGGCCTGGGGGAGGCTCTGGCCGGGCTCTTCCGCCCCCTCGGGGGGGCCATCCAGGCCTCCCTGGCCTCCGCCCAGGCCGCCTGGGACCGCTTCGGCTACGCCCTGGGGTATGGCATCGGCTTCCTCTTCGGCCTCCTGGAAGCCCTCGTCGTCCGCCTCGCCCCCATCTTCGGGGAAGGCCTCATGGGCCTGGTGCGCATGGTCCGGGGCTTTGTGGACCTGGTGGTGGGCCTCTTCACCCTGGACCTGGACCGGGCCCGGCTGGGGGCCATGCGCGTCTGGGAGGGGCTTAGGGCCGTCCTCTCTGTGCCCATCCGGGTGGGGGGCGTGGTGGTGGACGTGGCCCTGGGGGCCCTGCGGCGCCTCTGGGAGGCGGCGAGCGCCCGCTTCCCCGCCCTGGCCCGGCTGGGGGAGGCCCTGGGGGCGGCCTGGCGGGGGCTCTTGGCCCTCGCCCGGGAGGTCTTCGGCCTCCTCCGGGCCGTGGTGGCCTCCGCCCTTCAGGCCATCGCCGCCCTCTTCCGGGGGGACTTCGCCGGGGCCCTCGCCTTCGCCCGGCAGGGCTGGGTAGCCCTTCGGGACCTCCTCGCCCTGCCCCTGCGCCTCGGGGGCCTTCTCTGGGACGCGCTCCGGGGCGGGCTTTCCCAAGCCCTGGCCTTCGTGCGGGGCCTCGCCGTTCCCTTCGCCGAGGCCGGGCGGGCCATCATACGGGGACTCGCCGAGGGGATCAAGAACCTCGCCCTGGCCCCGGTGAACGCCGTGAAGGAGATCGGCGGCCAGGCCCTGGCCACCCTGAAGCGCCTCCTCGGGATCCGGTCCCCCTCCCGGGTCTTCGTGGACATCGGGGCCATGACGGCCCTGGGCCTCGCCGTGGGCCTGCAGAACATGGCCCCGGCGGTGCAGGAGGCGGCCCGGGCCCTGGTCCCCGCCCTGGAAGTGCCTGCTCCTCGGATTCCGGAGCTTCCGCGGGTTCCTGCGCCGACGGTGGAGGTTCCCCGGGTTCCTGTGCCGGAGGTGCCTGCTCCTCGGATTCCGGAGCTTCCGCGGGTTCCTGCGCCGACGGTGGAGGTTCCCCGGGTTCCTGTGCCAGAGGTGCCTGCTCCTCGGATTCCGGAGCTTCCGCGGGTTCCTGCGCCGACGGTGGAGGTTCCCCGGGTTCCTGTGCCGGAGGTGCCTGCTCCTCGGATTCCGGAGCTTCCGCGGGTTCCCGTGGTGGCAGTGCCCCAAGCCCCCACTCTGGAAGCGCCCGCCCTCACGGCGCCCGAGCCGCCTGCCCCTTCCCCCGCCCCCGAGAGGAGAGGGGAGAGGCCCGTGGTCCAGGTGCGGATTGAGCGGGTGGAGCTTCCCGGGGTGCGGGACGCGGAGGAGTTCGTGGAGGCCTTGAAGCGGCTCTTCCTGCCCTACGTGGAGGAGGTGTAGCGAGGAGGTGTAGCGTGCCCTACTTGCGCTTCGCCACCGGAGACCGCCTGCGGCTGGACGGGGAGGAGATGCCCGGGGTGGTGGTGGCCGTGGAGGTGGAGGGGGAGAACTCCGTGGAGAGCCTTCCCCGGGAGGGCCGCACCGGGGACGTGCACGTCCTCAGGGGCTACCGGGACTTCCGGGTGCGCATTAACCTGCGCCTGGCGGGGCCCGACCCATTGGCCGAAGCCCGCAAACTCCACGCCAAGTTCGCCAAGAGCAAGACGGAGCCCCTCAGGGTGGTCCACCCCCACCTGGCCGCCCGGGGGATAGAGAAGGCCCTCTTCGCCCGGCTCACCACCCGGGAAGAGGGCGGGGAGGACGGGCTCACGGCCGTGCTGGAGCTCACCCAGGTGGAGCCCCGGGAGGCCCTGGCCGAGGCCAACGCCCGGGAGGCCCAGGCCCTGGCCGCGGCCCCCGGCCCCCAGGCGGGCCCCCCGCCGGGGAGCGCCCAGCAGAGGCGGAACGAGGGGAAGGGGGGGCAGGCCCCGCCCAAGCCCCCGGCGATGCTACAGGGCTTCCTGGACGGGCGGCAGAGCGCCCATAGCCTCGTGGGAGGGTACAGATGAACCTCGTCCACGTTCCCAAACCCGAGACCCAGAAGGGCACCCCCGCGGGCCTCGTCTTCCACGAGAGCCTGCACGTGCCCTGGCGCACCCTGCACCTCCAGGGGCACGTCTACCTCGAGGGCACGGCCCGCCCCTCCGACGAGACCACTAAACCCTTCCAGCCTGGGGAGGCGGTGCGGCTCACCCTCGAGGGCCCCCTCTTCCAGGGCGCCCTTCAGGGCCTCCTCTCGGCCACGGAGGGGGTGGCCTGGGGCCTCCCCGAGTGGCGGCGGGAGGTGGACCCCCAGGGCTTCCAGGACGCGAAGGCCGAGGAGGTGGCCGGGTGGATCAAAGGCCAGGTGGGGGGGAAGGCCCTCTGGGGCTTCCAGACCGAGCCCAAGCGCCACTACGCCCTCCCCCGCGTGCGGGCCTGGGAGGGGGTCCTCATGGTCCTCAAGGCCTGGGGCGTGGAGGCGGTGATGCACGAGCTGGACGGGGGGGTCCTCTACGCCGGGCCCGAGGGGAAGAGCCCCCACTACGGGGTGGTCCACCGGGTGGGGGAGGAGGTGGCCTGGGTGCGGCCGTTATCCCCGGGCCGCTACGGGCTTCGCATGGCCCCTCTCCCCGCCCTTAGGGTCCTCCACCTGTTGCGGGTGGACCACCCTGCCTACCGGGGGGCCCTCCGGGTGGAGGAGCACCGCCTGGTCCTCACCCCCAAGGAGGCCTACCACGAGGTGATCGGCCGTGAGGAGTGATGCCCTGAAGACCGCCCTCCGCAGGCTCGTGGAGGCCCTCTGGCCCGAGCTCGCCCACCGCACCCACCTGCCCCACAAGGCTCGGGTGCTCCGGGTGCACTCCCAGGCGGGGGTGGCGGGTCCCCCTGGGGAGGTGCGCTACAGCGTGGACGTGGAGCCCCTGACCCCCGAGGGCAAGCCCGACCCCACCCGTCCCCCGGAGATCCGGGACGTGCCCCTGGACGTGCCCTGGATGGGGCGGGAGGGCCGGGGGGTGTACGCCCTGCCCGAGCCCGGCACTCTGGTGCGCATCGCCTACTACGACGGCAACCCCGCCTACCCCTATGTGGACGGGGTCCTCTCCGAGGGGAAGGCCGTGGTCCAGGTGGAGCCCGGGGAGTACCTGGTGCAGAAGGACACCGACACCTGGGTGCGCCTCAAGCCCGACGGGGAGATTGAAGTCCAGGCCGCCCCCGGGGTGGTCCTCCGCCTGAAGCCGGACGGGACCGTGGAGCTCTTGGGCACCGCGGTGGTGCGGGTGGACGCCCCCCGGGTGGAGCTCGCGGGCGGTGGCCCTCCCGTGGCGAGGGTGGGGGACACCGTGGTCTGCCCCGCGGGGACGGGGACGATCGTGAGCGGGTCCAGCAAGGTCTTTTCGGGGTGAGCCGTGTACAGGGACTGGCTTTGGGACAACGGGGACTTCCGCTTCACCCCCAGGGGGGACGCGGCCCTGGCGGAGGGCCTGCAGGTGGTGCGCCAGGACCTCCTCGCCCGCCTCGTCTCCCCTCGGGGGAGCCACTGGGCCTTTCCCCAGGAAGGAAGCGCCCTCCCCGACTACGTGCAGGCGGCCCTGGACGAGCTCACCCGAGTGGAGGTCCTGCAGGAGGCGGAGCGGACCTGCCTCGAGGACGCCCGGGTGGAGGAGGCCCAGGGGGAGTGGACGGAAGGAGGCCTCCGCCTCGCCTTGCGCCTCTCGGGGGAGGCCCTTAGGCTCCTCCTCCCTTGGCCCTTGGAGGTGAAGGGTGCCTGAGCTTCCCCCTCTCCCCACCCTGGAGGAGGAGACCCAGAGGCTCCTCGGCTTCCTCCCCGAGGGCTTCCCCGTGCGGAACCCCGACAGTTTCAGCGCCTTCGGCACCTACCTGCGCCTCGCGGCCCAGGCGGCCCTCGAGGCCCGCGCCTTCACCCGGGAGCTCGTCCCCCAGCTCTTCGTGGTCACCGCCAGCGGCGCCTGGCTGGACGAGCACGCCAAGGGCCTGGGCCTCGCCCGCAAGGAGGCCCGGGGGGCCAGGCTCCGCTGCCGCGTCCTCGCCTCCGCTCCCGGCACCTTCCCCCCCGGGGCCCTCCTGGGGGTGGGGGAGCTCCGCTACCGGGCCGAGGGTCCCTTCGCTCCGAACGTCCTCGTGGAGGTCTGGAGCGAGGGCGTGGGGAGCCGCTACAACCTCCCCCCGGGGACCCGCCTCCTTCCCGTCACCGTGGTGGGGGGCCTCGAGGCCCTGGAGGTGGAGGAGGTCCTGGAGCCCGGCTTGGACCGGGAGACGGACGAGGAGCTCCGGGCCCGCCTCATCCTCGCCTGGCCCGCCCTGGGGCGGGGGAGCACCTACCACGCCTACATGAGCTGGGCCCTGGAGGACCCCGAGGTGCGGAAGGTCCAGGTCATAGACGACCACCCCCGGGGCCAGGGCACCGTGGACGTGGTCATAGCCCCCGCCCGGGGCCTCCCTTCCCCCGAGCTCCTCGCCCGGGTCCAGAGGGTGGTGGACGAGCGGCGGCCCCTCACCGTGCACGCCCTGGTGCGCTCCCCCAGCCCCCGGCCCCTGGACCTCGCCCTGCGCCTGCACCGCCTCCCGGGAAGCCCCTCCCTCGAGGCCTGGCGGGGCTTCGCCCTGGATTTCCTGAACGGGCTAAACATCGGGGAGACCTTCTGGCCCTCCCGCCTCATGGACCACCTGCACGACCGGGGAGGCCTCGAGGCGGTGGAGGTCCTGGCCCCCGCGGGACCTGTGGCCGTGGCCCGGGACGAGCTCATCGTCCCCGGGGAGGTGACGGTCTATGAGTGAGCTCGCCGAGGCCCTCTACCGCCACCTCCTCTCCCTCCTCCCCCCGGGCCGCTACCCCCGGGCGGGAGGGGCGGCGGACGGGATGGTGCGGGCCCTGGCCCAGGAGGAGGCCGACCTCATCCGGGAGGCCCTGGAGGCCTTCCCCCAGGCCTTCCCCCAGTACGCGGAAGGGGAGGCCCTCTCCCGGCTGGGCGAAGGCCGCGCCCTCCGCCGCTTCCCCCCCGACGAGCCGGACGCTTCCTACCGGGAGCGCGTCCGGCACGCCTGGGACTGGTGGCTCCGGGCGGGGACGAAGCCCGGCATGGAGGCCGAGCTCGCCCGCCTCGGCTTCCACGCCAGGGTGGTGGAGGGCCCCTTTGAGAACTACTTTGACGGCGCCTGGCGCTTTGGGGATTACGAAAACGCCTTCACGGGCCCCGCCTGGGCGGAGTTCGTCCTGGAGGTCACCCCGAGCGGTCCCTTCACCGCGCGGGAGCGGGCCTACCTGCGCCACGCGGTCCAGGAGCTCAAGCCCGCCCACGCGGTCCTGCGGGAGGTGCGCCTCCTCCTCCAGGACGGGCGCGTCCTGCGCCTCGCCGCCCTCCCGGCGGGAGAGGTCTGGGACCTCGGGCGCTTTGGGGAGTTCTACTTCGGCGAGGTCCTGGAGGGGGCGTGGGCGGCGGGGCTCGGCGGGGCCGCGTGGCTGGACTCCCGGCGGCTGGAAGGAGGGGTGTTTGATGGGGAGTGGAGTTTCGGCGAGCGTGGTTTCTAGGCGCACATGGGGCCCCGTGCCCAGGGGGGGCTTCCTCCTCAGGCGGACGGAGGAGGAGTGGGCCCGGGCGAGGACGGAGGCCGTGGAGCGGAGGGTCTACGGCCCTCCCCTGGACGGCTGGCCCTTTGCGGGCGGGGAGCCCTCTATGGCCTCCCTCGGGCTCGGCCTCGCCTGGGCGGCGGAGGAGCGGGGCAGGGTGCAGGGCCCGCCCTTCGGGGAGGTGGAGTTCTAGATGGCGTTCACGCAAGCGGCGAAGCGGCTCATGCTCCAGGCCCTCATGGACGCGGTGGTGGAGGCGGGGTGGGGGACTTCTGGCGCGGCTACGGCCGGTAGCCTCACCAACCCCGTCTACACCAGCCTCGTGGACAAGCGTTTGGAGGGGGACAGCGCGGTCTTTGAATACGCCCTGGCCTGGGAGGGCCTAGGGGTGCGCACCCTGCGGGAGATCGCCCTCTTCACGAGGGATGAGAACGGAAACCGGGTCATGCTCTACCGCCGCACCCGGGCCCCGGTGGACCTGGAGGTGGGGATGACGGTGGTTGACCGGCTCACGGTGCGGCTGGAGGAGGTGTAGCGTGCCCACGATTGAGGAGCTTTTGGACTTTTTAGTAAGCCGGGGTATCCCGGACGAATGGCAGCCCGCGGAGACCATAGAGTCGGGCGGGGGGACGATCCCCAAGACCTCTTCTAAGGGGCTCGTCCGCAGCTCCACCAACGAGATCATTGAGGTCGGGGCCTTCGCCCGCATCATGGCCCAGTACGCCATGCGGGACCGGGCGGCCATGCGGGCGGCGGCGGTGTTGGGGAGCCTCGCCCTGGACCAGGCCGCCCTGGCCCACAAGGCCCTCGCGGACCTGCGGCAACGGGTCTGGCAGGCGGGCAGGGTCTACATCCCCCGCAAGTACGTGGTGAGCGGGCTGCAGGTTAGCCAAGGCAACGGGCGCTCCCTCTCCATCGCCGCCGGGGTGGCGGTGCAGGGGGGGATGCAGATGCGCTACGAGGCCCGCCCCAACGCCATCGCCGTGCCCACGAACCCGGGGACGAGCCCCCGAACCTACGTCCTCTCCCTCACCAACGACGGCGCGGTCCAGCTCACCGAGGGGAGCGCCGCGCCCGAGGGGGGGCTAGGCCTCGCCCGGATCACGGTGCCCGCGGGAGACACGGGGACCACCTTCGCGGGGACGATCACCGACATCCGCACCGTGGCTACCCCCAGCACCTTCTCCCCCCCGGTCCTCCCGGATGTGACCGTGGCCCTGCCCTACCCCATGCCCGACACCGACTATCACGTCCTCCTCCACGTGGAGAGCGCCTCGGACATGGGGCGGGTGGCCCTGGAGGTGGTGGGCAAGACAAAAAACGCCTTCACCCTCAGCAACCGCGGCACGGCGGACGACATCGTGGTGCGCTGGGTGGCCTACCACCCGGCCTGGAGGTGAGCATGCGGGTGGAGCGCGTGACGGCGGCATACGGCGAGCGGTACTGGGAGCCCCACCTGGAGGGCACTACCCTCCACCTGGGGGGCCTGGAGCTGGATCTGGACGCCCTCTCCGGCCCGGAGCCCAGGCGGATCCCCGTCTACGCCCGGGGGGAGGAGGCCACCCTGGAGCCCACGGACTGGCTCGGGGCCGAGCTCCTCCTCCCCGCCCGGGGCGTGGAGCGGGTCCAGGTGGGCGAGGTGGTCTACGAGGACGAGGAGGGCGGCGCGCGGGTGGAGCCCGTCTACGAGGCGCGGCTCACCCCGGTGAACACGGAACTGGTGCTGGTGAGGCTCTTTCCTCTTTTTGGAGGTGAAGCATGATTTTTTCGGTCAAGGACTCTCTCAGGCAAGCGGTGGAAGCGGCTTCTGGCGGCCTCTGCACGGTGATGTACACCAAGAAGGGCCAGCCGGTGTTTTTGCGCAGGATCCCCCGCTTCAACCTGGAGGACATCGACCCCAGCCTGGGCACCGGGCCCCACCCGGCCTTCGTGGTGGGCGGCGAGGTGAAGTCGGAGGTCTGGATCGGGATGTACCCGGGCATCGTCAGCAACGGCGAGCTGATCAGTGTGCCCGGGGTGGACCCCGCGAATTCGATCACCTTCGATGAGGCTTTGGGCTATGCCCGGGCGAGCGGCCCTGGATTTCACCTCGTGACCAACGCAGAATGGGCCGCGGTTGCCCTGCTAACTTGGAAGTCCCGCGGAGCCGGGGACGACCCCGTGCGTGGCAACACCCAATGGGGACGTTCGCACGAGGCTCAATGGGAGGCCGGGACGCGCGAGAGCGGGGACGCCCCGGGGGATCAAGTCCGGAGCGGCCGCACCCTAACCGGCTCGGGACCGGCCACCTGGCGGCATGATGGCACCCCGGCGGGCATCGCGGACCTCGTGGGTAACGTGTGGGAGTGGGTGGCGGGGCTTCGCTTGGTCAACGGGGAGATCCAGGTCATCCCCGACAACGATGCCGCCCTCCCCACTGCCGATCTGAGTCCCACCTCCACCCAGTGGAAGGCCATCCGGGCCTCAGACGGGGCGCTGGTGAGCCCCGGCACCTCGGGAACGCTGAAGTACGACATCAACCCCAATAAGAGCTACAGTGACGACAACACTGTGCAGGAACTGGACCCTCTGACCCTCCGCACCACCACCCAGACGCCCCCCGCGGGTTGGGGTTCGAACACCGAACAGGACTACGCCTCCGTCCTGTACAAGGATCTGGTGGTGAGCTCCGGGATTACCGTGCCCAACCTGCTTAGGGTCCTGATGCTCGCCCCGCACACCACCAGCATCACCAAGGGGAGGCTGTACGCCCGCCCCTATGGGGAACGGCTCCCGCACCGTGGTGGCAGCTGGTTGATTGGCGGTAGCGCGGGGCTCGCCGCGTTGCAACTCCTCTACCCACGCAGCCACCGGAACTGGGGTGTCGGGGCCCGCCCCGCTTTCGTGCTCTGATGCGGCACGCCCTCTTCTTTGACGCGCACCTAGGGTACGCGGGTTGGGAGCGCTGGTGGCCCGCCCTCCGGGAGGCGGTGGAGGCGGAGCGGGCTCGGGGGGCCCGCATCGTCTGGGCTGGGGACACCCTGGACTGGGTGGAAGACTCGCGCTTCCGCCCCCCGGAGGGGCTCCTGCGGGAGGGGGACATCTGGATCCCCGGCAACCACGACCCCGAGGCCGTGCCCGGCCTGGAGGTGCGCCACGCTCTGCTCCTGGACGGGGTCTTCGTGGCCCACGGGGACCAGGTGGACCTGCAGTACGCCTTCGCCCTCCTGGAGGGGCGCTTCGGCCTCCGGCGCTCCTCCGCCCTCGCCCTCTACCGGGGGCTCATCGCCGCCCCCGACTGGGCGGCCCGGGCGGCCCACACCCTCGTCATCGGGCACCTCCACCCCGTCCCCCACGTGGACGCGCAGGTGGGCGGCCAGCGTCTCATCATAGCCCCCGCCTGGCCCACCTGGCCCCGCGCGGGGTACGTGGTGGTGGAGGACAGGAGGGTGGAGGTGCGGAGGGTTAGTGCGGACTAATCAACTTAGACTCGCATAACGACTCAACTTACTGTCCCAAAATCATGACGAAACTCAGTCCACTGTCCCGATAGCGTGACTGGTACTGTCCTGAAAGCATGACGGATGACAACCGGCCTCAAGCGGCCCATCCCAGGGGTTCTGGCGGGCCGGGCAAGCCCTTCCCCTCTACCGGGCCTTGCACCGGGTGGGGTTTGCCGTGCCCCGGCCTGTTGCCAGGTGTAATAGAGCGCGCTTGTTGTTAGTTGGGCTGGACCCGACTAAAGGCGAAGGAAGGCGAAGGAAGGCGATAACGAAGGCGAAAAAAGGCGGCGGGCTCCCGAAAAAAGGCGGCGGTTTGGCGAAGGGCGGCCGATCACGCTTTCAGGACAGTAATGCGGGTCAGTCCGATAACCATCGGAAAAGGACGCTGTCTCAAGGTGGTTTAGTGCGTTCTGAAGCCGCTGACCGGGGCAATCTTTGACTGAGGTCAGTCATGCTTTTGGGGCAAATCGCTCACGCTTTCAGGACAGCAAAAATGAACCTTGAGAAAGGCAAAAGCGCCCTGTGATGTAAGCCGGATTGATAGCGTACGGCGCATAGTTGATGAGAGGAAGAAAGCGGCTACAGAAGGCGGAAAACGCCGTTATGCGGTCGGGTTGCATAGCTGAGACAGCGTGAGACAGCGTCGGAGGGGGGCTTGAGACAGCGTGAGACAGCGTAGCCCGATGCCCAAAAGGGACGGGAATGCCCATCGTTATCGCGTTATGCGTTGCATGCATAGTTGAGACAGCGTGACGCTGTCTCAGCCCATAAACTAAAGGTTGTTTTAGCGTATGCTAATGAAAAACTCATGGAAAGCGCCAAAATACCTAGCCCTGAGCCTTAGCCTTCCCAGGGAAGGGGCCTCCACCCTGGACCAAAGCATGACCCCCAGGCCTTCACCTGGGGGTCTGCCGGAGGTAGCGCCTTTCCAGCCAGAGGGCCTGGCGGGCCAGCTCTAGGAAGTCTTCCGGGTCGTCTGGAGGCTCGCGGTGGAGCCAGTAGCGGATGAGGGCGGAAAGCTGGGCGAGGGGTGGAGGGTCACGCTCCAGCTCCGCTAACCGGCCTGGAAACCCAGGGCCTCCAGGATGCCGTTGGCGGCGGTGAGGGCGAGGCCGGGCTTCTCCGCGGTGGCGCGGGCCCAGGCCTCCTGGTCCAGGGCGAGCTCGCGGGTGAAGTCCAGGGCGGCGCTCAAGGGCGCCCGGGCCATGCGGCTGGTGAAGCGGTCCACCTGGGCAATGTCGGGCCTGCGGAAGGCGAAGGTGCTCTCGCCGTGGGTGAAGGTGTAGAAGGGCTTTTCCCGTTCCATCTAGCCTCCTAGCCGTGCTGGATCTCCCCGAGCACCACGAACTCCAGCTCCACGGTGATCCGCTCCGTGTCCTGCTCCACCCCGCCGAAGGAGCGCTTGGTGAAGAGGCAGTCCTTCAGGGTGTCGGTGACGGCGGTGCCGTTGCCCTTGTCGTAGGAGATGACGATGTCAAAGGGGTCAAGCTTGTAGACGTTTCCCTCGGGGGCGGCGGCGCGGAGGCGATCGTACTCCTCCCGCAGGAGGGTGAGCTTCCCCGAGGCCTCCCAGTTGCCCTTGGTGTAGCCCCTGGGGGTGCGGCCCTTGCCGTAGATGGCGTTGACCTTTTCGGAGTCCTCGTAGTCAATGGAGAGGACGTCCGCCAGGGGCACGCCCTTCACTTGGATGCTGATGTGCTCCCAGTCGTAGTAGCGGCCGTTAATGGGCATGCTTCACCTCCTCACCCCACCAGGAAGGGGTTTTCAAAGCCGATGTCCATGACGATCTCCCGCAGGTAGCCCAGAGGGACGATGCGGATCTGGAGGCGAAGGGTCTGGGAGGCCAGGATGTCCTGGCCGGGAGGGGCCACCACGCGGCCCCGGGCGATCTCCCCGGCGGCCTGCATGAGACGGAGGGGGGTGTTGGCCCGGGCCAGGAGGCTCGCCAGGCTGGCCTTGAGGTCGGTCGGGTCCACGTGCCACTGCACGAAGTCCAGGAGGGCCTGGCGCACCTGGTAGGTGGCCTTGTCCATGACCCGGCGGTTCTGAATCACCTTGTAATCGCTGGTGGGGGCGGCGGCGGTGCGGCCCTCCACGAGGAACCACCCGTCCCGGCCGATGAGGCGGTAGACGGTGGTGAAGCCCGCCTGGTCTAGGGCCAGGGCGTGGGCGTTGTTGAAGAGGGACTGCTTGCCGAAGGGGGTGTCCACGAAGGGGGCCACCTGGACCACCCCGCTCAGGGGCCCGAGCTGGACCCAGGCGGGGGAGACGTGGACCCGCTGGCTGGAGATGCGGGCCCCCACGCGGGAGGCGAGGCTCTGCACTTCCAGCCTGCCCGTGAGGGTGTCCACCACCTCCCCCCAGGCGGCCACGATCATCACCCGTTTGTGGCTGAAGCTCGCCTTCTCGCTCAAGCGGGCGTTGACCCAGGCGTCGGGGTCGCCTTCCGGGGGCAGGGTCTCGGTGAGGAAGAAGATGTAGCGGAAGTTCGCCTCGGCCTCGTCGGCCAGGGCGCCCAGGGCGGCCCACATGGCGGGGCCGGTGGGCTGGGCCACCTGGATGTACTCGTACTGGAGGTTGGTGTTGAGGGCGACACGGACGGCGGCCTGGATGCTGGAGACGCTGGCCTGGGGGGCGGTGGCCTGGAAGCGGTAGGTGGCCCCCGCGGTGTAGGTGCCGGTGGCGAAGTTCAGGGTGAGGCCCGTCCCCGGGATGTTGTAGGTGGCGGCGGTGGCGATCTCCTGGCTGGTGGTGTCCCCGCCGTCCAGGCTGTAGGTGAAGGTGGCCGTGCCCAGGGCCCCTCCCTTGACGATCTTCACCACGATCTCGTAGGCGTCCAGGGGGCTTCCCGTGACGGTGACGGCGGGGGAAGAGGGGTTGGCGCTGTCTGCGGCCACGCTCCCCGCGATGTCGGCCTCCGCCCGCACCGCGTAGACCTGGCCGCCCCCGTAGGCCAGCTGGTCGGCCACGGCCCGGGCCAGGGGCCCGGTGCCCAGGACGCCGGGGACGGCGGCGAGGTCGCTGAAGGCCAGGACCTGGTTCACCGGCCCCTGGCTGGAGACGCCCACCACGACCCGCTGGCCCTCGCCGCTCGGGGCCACGATGCCCAGGCCCCCGTCTTGGATCTCCGGGTAGACGCCGGGTAGCCTTGCCATCCTCTACCTCCTACCTGTGGGTGGGCCCCTGGAGGAACTCCTTCAGGGCCTTCTCAAACTGGGTGCGGGAGACCCGGGTCCCCTCGGCCCAGCCCGCGTAGACCTTGAGCCCCGCGAAGGCCCACGGGGGCACCCCCAGGGCCTCGGCGTGCTCTTCAATCGTGGGAAAGACCTCTTGCGCTTGGACCTTTTCCTCTTCCTTGGGCATGCTAGACCTCCTCTTCCAGGACGGCCTCTTCCACCTCCACCCGGACGGGCACCCAGGCGGTGTCCTCGTAGAGGGCCACCTCCACGGGGACCTCGAGGGCCACGGCGTTCTCCGCCATAAGGGCCCCCTCCTCGTCCAGGAAGGAGAGGATGAGGTCGTTCAGCTTGGCGGCGTGGTCCTCCCCCACCACCAGGGGGGTCTCCCAGAGGTAGAGGAGGACCCCGGTGAGGAGGCGGTCCAGCTCCTCCTGGGAGCGGGCGTAGAGCTCCAGGCGGACGCGGGCCTGGCCTCCGTAGAGCCTGCGCCGGGTGGCCGTGGGCCCCGCCACCACCCGGCTCCCGTCCCGGCGGAGGGCGCCGGAGAGGGGCTGGATGAGGGCCGCGGGGGCCACCCGGTAGGCCTCCTCCCGGCTCCGGCCCACCAGGACCCGGGCGGGGGGGAGGCCCGCGTGGCCGCAGGCCGCCTTGAGGTACGCCACCACCGGGGCGATCACGTCGCCCTCCTTATCCACTCCCGGAGGAGGGCCTCGGCCTCCTCGCGGTCCTCCTCGGTGAGGCCCAGGTAGGGCCGGGCGGGGATGCGGACCTTCCGCCCCCTCCCGGCGTAGCCCCCGAACTGGTGGATGCGGGCGTACTCCAGGTTGGTGCCCACGTAGATGCGGTTGCCCGCCACCTTCCAGGAGATGGAGTTCTTCAGGCGGGCCGTGACGACCAGGGGCTTGCGCAGGGCCACGCGCCTCTGGGCGGCGGCGGAGATCCCGCCCCGCTTGAGCCGGTCCCTGGGCCGCACCTCCTTCGCCAGGGTGGCGGGGGAGAGGGGCGGCCAGAGGGAGCCGTCCGGGGCCCGGCTCTCCTCAAAGCGGCGGTGGGTGCGGGCGAGGATCCCCTCGGCGATGGCCTTCTTGACCTCCTCGGGAATGCCCTTACGGAGCCGCCTTAGGGCCTCGTGGAGCTCCCGCCAGTCCCCTTTGAGGCGCACGCCCATCAGAAGTCCTCCAGGCTCTCCCGGGAGAAGACCCGCTTCCCCCGGACGGTGGCCCCGCCCTTGGGCCTCGCGGGCTCCCCCGTGGGGGGGAGGGGCAGGGAGGCCTTGCCCACGGCCACGTCCCGAAGGAAGGCCACGGCGTCCCGGTAGCGGGTGAGGGCGGCCTCGTCGGCGGTGCCGGGCCGGATGCCCCGGCGGAGCATGAGGCGGTAGACGGCGATGTCCAGGGCCTTGGCCTTCAGCACCTCGGGGAGGGAGGGGAGGGGGAGGGCGTAGCGCTGGGCGAGGTAGCTCTCCACCTCCGCCCAGGCCTCCCTCAGGGCGGCTTCGGCCCGGGCTTCGCCCTCGGGGGTGAGGACCCCCGCCCCCTCCTCGTCCACCAGGTAGAGGAGGACGTCTAGGGGGAGGGCTTGGCGGAGGTCCTCGAGGGTGATCATGCGCCGGTGGAGCCGTAGGCCAGCTGCCAGAAGAGGTAGCCCGCGGCCTTGCGCTCCCTAAGCCCGTAGAGGATCACGTCCCGCTTGAAGGTCTCGTCGGAGGTCTCGGGGCTCTCCTTCTCCACCCACTCGGGCCGGGTGCGCCGCTGGAGGACGAAGGGCTTCAGGGCCTGGGCCCCGTCAATGAGGAACCAGTAGGGCTCGGCCTCGTCCACCAGCCAGGGGGAGAGGAGGATCTCGGCGGCCTGGTAGTCGGGGTTGGCCCCGCCCCCGGAGAGGGTCTGCACCCCCACGATCTCCAGGGCGGTGGCCTCGAGGGCGGGCCCCACCACCAGGTAGATGGGCTTGCGGTAGAAGAAGCCCAGGGGGCTCCCACGCTCGTCGGTGATGGCCCGCATCTGGGCCAGGGCCGCGCGGAAGTTCTCCCGGGTCAGGGGGACGTTCCCCCGGTTGGAGACGGTCTTCTTCCCGATCGTGTGGTTGGTGGCGAAGAAGGGCTTCCCGTCGTAGGCCTTGCGGGTGAAGCCCTCCCGGAGGAGGGTGAAGACCAGTTGGTCGTCGTGCTCTGCGGCCTTGATGCCCAGCTGGCGGAAGAGGGGGGAGTAGAGGCCCACCTGGTCGTCCTCAATGTCCTCCCGGGCCACGGCCACGGTCATCTCAAACTTCTCGTTCTCAATGGCGTAGGTCTGGGCCGCCAGGTTCTGCACCTGCCGCTCGCCCACCCACTTCCGCACCTGGGGGAGGGACTCCAGCCAGGCGTAGTAGTTGGCCCGGCTCTCCGAGGGGACCTCGGCGGCGAGCCTGGGCCACAGGGGCTGGTAGGCCTCCCGGGCCTCAAAGACCAGGGCCCGGAAGGAGCGGGAGAGGGCGTTCAGGGTCTCGCGGTTCAGGACCATCACTTCACCTCCACCCAGGCGTACCCGCCCTCCAGGCTCAGGAGGCGCCCGGCCTTGGGGCGGGTGCCGGTGCCGTCGGTCTTGGCCACGCTGTCGGGGCCGGAGAGGTAGACCTCCTTGAGGAGGTCCGCGGGGCCCACGGGATCGGCGGGGTCCACCTGGAGGCGGAAGACGCCCCGGCGCACCAGGACGGTCTTATCCCCGTCGGTGCCGCCCGTGTTGTCCACGTCGGCCTCCGCCCGTCCGGCGGCGATGGCGGTCGCCGAGCCCGGGGCCTCCTTGGCGTAGCCCCCGTCCACCACCACGATGGCCCCCTGGCGGATGGTGGTGTTCCCCGCCACGGGGAGGACCAGGACGGCTTCGTCCAGCCAGCGCTCGGTGTCAAAGCCCATCACTCACCTCCGTACTTCCTCCAGGCCTCGTCGGAGACCCCGAGGAGCCGCCGGATGGCCTCGGCGGGGTCCTGCTCCAGGGCCCGCTTGGGCTCGGCCTTCGGGAGCTCCGTGGGCACCAGCCGGGGCATCCCCTCCAGGGCCTTGCGGGCGGCCTCGAGGTCGGCCCGGGCCTGGGCGAGCCAGAACTCCCGCTGGTGGGGGAGGATGCGCCCTTCCTCCAGAGCCTTCATCACCAGGGCCTGGGCCTTCTCCTCCCGGGTCTGGACCTTGATGGCTTCCAGCTCCTTCCGGGTGCGCTCCAGCTCCTCCAGGGCGTCCTGCGCGGCCAGGAGGCGCAGGAGCTTGGCCTTGAGCTCCGTGGGGTCCTCGGCCCCGAGCCCCACCTCCAGGACCACCCGGCCCACGGCGGCCTCTCGCTTGAGGTCCTCCAGGGCCTGGAGGGCCGCCTCCTCGGTGGCCTCCGGGTCCAGTCCTAGGGCCTGCCTGAGCTTTTCCAGCATGTCCGCCTCCGCTTCTATGCGCTTTTGGAACCGGATGCCGGGGTTGTTGGTGAGGGCGAAGGAGTGGTAGCCCAGCACCCGGTGCCTGCCCATCTCGTCCGGGGTGGGGTCGTAGTAGAAGACCGGGGAGACGTAGGCGTACTCCCCCCGGCTCACCCGCTCCCGCCCCGTCTCCGACCACTCCACCAGGCCGTAGACGAAGCCGTCATCCCCCACCACCAGCCCGGTGATGAACCCCGCCGCGGGGGCCTCCCTGACCTGGCCCTCCTCCACCCGCACCGTCTGGTGGTGGAAGTCCAGGACCCAGGGCACGCCCCGCTCCCGGAGGTCCTGCAGGGCGGCCTGGAGGCTCTCCTCGTCGTAGAGGAAGACCGTCCCGTTCCCCACGAACTCCCCGAAGGGGTGAAGGGGGATGCGGTCAGGCGCCTCGGCCAAGGCGGCGCGCAGCGTGCCGGAAAAGGTCGGGGTGGAGGTATCGGTATTCTTGGGGAAGCCGGTCAAACTCGTCATAGGGCCGCCTCAGCACCACCCCCCAGTAGGCGCGGTTCTCCAGGCGGGCCGTCTCCGGGGAGAGGGGCCAGCTAGGCCCCGGCCCCCTGAGGCTGAGCGCCCGCGCCCTTGCGAAAGGTGCCGTCCCGGTTGAAGAGGGCCACGATCTGGTCAATGGCCCACCCCAGGACGGTGTCCGGGATCCAGGCGGGCCAGAAGCCGAGGATGGCGTTCACCAGCTCCTTGACCCGCTTCATGGCCTCCTCCTTCTTCTGGAGGCCCGGGACCCCGTCCATGAGGTCCTCCACCACCAGGACCGCGAGCCCGAGGGCGAAGTAGGCGATACGGATGACCTTGAGCATCCTTCCCTCCAAAAGGTTTTGCCCCCGGGCTTCCCCGGGGGCACGTTTCCCACCTTAGCCCCAGTTTAACCCAGGGGGTGGGGGGGTGTCAAACCTAGAGCCTGCTCCGCACCTCCACCACCCGGCCCACGATCTCCGCCACCTGGTCCAGGGGGATGACGGGGGGCCCGTTCTCCTCGGGGTTGGTGGAGTAGAGGGCTCCGTTCTTGAGGAGCTTCACCACGTACTCCCCGTTCTCCAGCCGGGCCACCACGATGGCCCCGGGGTGGCCCTTGTCCTCGGTGTTGACGATGATGACGTCCCCGTGGCAGATGGGGCGCTTCCCGGCGCACATGGAGTTGCCCCGCACCTTGAAGGCCGCGAGGTGCCGGGCGTCCCCCTTGACCCGCACGGGGACGGTGCGCTCCTCAATCTCCTCCAGCTGGGAGGGGCCGCCGCCTACGTAGCCGATAATAGGAACTCCCACCTCTTTCTTTGTAAGGAAGGAGCCTTCCGGGTAAAGCCGTTCAATGAGCTGTTCTACCGGGATTTCTAGCGCAAGGGAAAGCTTGGTAAGGGTGTCAAGGCTCGGCTTGATGTACTTGTCCCCGATCTTTCTTCCGATGACCAGGCTGTAGACGGTGGTCCTTCCGATATTGTAGTAGTCGGCGAACTCTTCAAGTTTGCGAAATCCCATTTCCTTCATCTTCTTGATGATTTCTTTGGCGAACGGCCCTTCTAGGGCTTCCTTTGTTCTAGTCCGTCCCATTTCTTCTCCCCTCCTGAGCCCGAGGCCCTTCCAGGGGCGGAGAGTGCCCCTAAGGTTGATGTGCTTCTCTCCTTATGACCCCAAAGTCAAGGGAGTGGCCCTTGACTTACTCACGAAAAGGATGCTAGCATTCTCTCAGATGAGAGTAAAGCACCGCTTTTCACCTCGCATGATGCAAAAGCTGATGGCTGACCGGGGCCTTACGCAGGCGGAGCTAGCCCGAGTGACCGGTCTGTCAAGCGGCCATATAGCGATGTTGCTTTCCGGGGCTAGAACTAGGCCATCTGCGGCCACGTTGCTAAAAATCGCAAGGGCCCTGGGGGTTGGTGTAGAGGATCTGATGGAGGAGGAAAGCGATGTCCTGGCTTCCCGTGGATGAGGCCGCGGAAAGACTGGGGGTTTCGCGCGCTTCGGCCTGGAGGATCATCCAGCGCCACGGCATCCCCACCCGCAAGGAGAAGAAGGGCCGCACCTACCGCACCCTGGTGGACGCCGACCTCCTGGCTCTGGCCCTGGGGCAGGAGGCCCCTCCTGAACCCCAAGCCCCGGAAGCCCACCCCACCTCCCGGTCCGCCCTCGAGGCCCACCTCCCCCGGATCGCCGCGGAGGCCCGGGACCTCCCCCGGGGGCTCAAGTGGGACCTCATCAAGGAGGAGGCGCAGCGGCTCGGCGTCACGCCCAACTACCTGGCCCGGCTCCTCCGCCGCTATGAAGAGGGACAACCCCTGTATGCACGGCGCCCCCGGCGGGACCGGGGCACCCACCGGGTGCCCGCGGAGCTGAGGAAGCTGGTGGTGGGGCTGAAGCTCGCCCATCCCCGGGCGAGCGCCCGGCGGATCCTGCGCATCGTGGAGGCCAACGACCCGGGCCTCCTCCTCTACCGGCCCTACTCCACCGAGACCCTGTTCCGGCTCTCCGAGGCCACGGTGCGGCGCATCCTGCGGAAGGCCGAGGAGAACCCCGCCTTCCGCTACGCCCTCCTCTCCGAGGAGGGGAGGCGGGAGTTCGCCCGCACCTGGGCGGGGCACGTCCTGGCCGAGTACCCCATGCAGATGGTCATGGTGGACATGACCAGGTGCGACGTTTTCGTCTACCTCCTCGAGGAGGACCGGATGGTCCGCCTCCGCATCCACGTGGCCCTGGACGTCTACTCGGGGGCGGCGCCCTCCTTCGTCTTCAGCCGGGAGGAGAGCCAGGTCCCCACGGACCAGCTCCTCATCCTCATGACCCAGGACAAGACGCCCCTCGTCCCTGACTGGGACGTCCGGGGCGTGCCCGAGCGCATCTACTGGGACAACGGCAAGGTCTACCGCTCAGAGAAGTCGGAGCACTGGGCCCGCACCCTGGGGATTGAGCTCGTCTACTCCCGGCCCCACGTCTCCCACACCCGGGGGAAGGTGGAGCGCTTCTTCGGGGCCTTCCACCAGACTTTTGAGGCCCTGCTCCCCGGCTACGCGGGCTCGGACGCCACGGAGCGGGACTCCTCCGAGCTCCGCCGCCTCCTCCAGAACACCCGGCGCTGGGTAGCGGAGGGGATGCCCCCCGAGCGGGACCCCTACCCCGACCGCCTCCTCCTGGAGGAGGAGTACAAGGCCCGCGCCCTGCAGTGGCTCCTCGGCACCTGGCACCGGGAGCCCCTTGAGGACGGGCTCAGCCGCCTGGACCTCTTCCGGGCCTTCGTCCCCCGGCACCGGCTCGTGGAGTACCGCCTGGAAGACCTCTACCTGGCCGCGGCCTACCAGGTGGAGCGGGTGGTGCGGGGGAACGGCACCGTGCAGTACCGGGGGCGCACCTGGTACCTGGACCCCCGCCACGGGAGCCTCCTGCCCTGGCAGGGGCAGAAGGTGGTGGTCCTGGACGTCCAGGTCCTCCCCGGCCAGCCCCTGAGGGTGGCCCTCAAGAACCCGGACGGCACCCTGAGGGTCCTCGGGGAGCTCCTCCCCGAGCCCCTGCGGGCGGACAGCCTCGAGGCCCGCGCCAAGCGGGCGGCCGACCGGGCGGCCATCCGGGCCCTGCAGGAGGAGGCGCGCCGCTTGGTGGAGGAGCTTGCCCCCGCCATGCGGCTTGAGGACATGCTGGAGCGCCTCTCCGGCCTCGCCCCCCTGCCCCGGCGGGAGCGCATCACCCTCCGGGCCCAGGAGCTTCCCGCCCCTTCCCCGGAGGAGATCGCCCGCGGGGCGGAGGAGCTCGCGGCGGAGCTGGAGGACGACCTGGTTCTGGACCCCATCGCCCTGGGAGAGCAGTGGCTAAAGGAGCGCGGCCTGCTGCCCCGGGGCGAGGAGGAATAGGAGGTAGCGCATGGGAAGGAAGGCGAACGGCGACCAGACCTTGGCCCTCATTGACGAGGCCCTGGGCATCGTCATGGGGGAGGCGGAGCTCTGGAAGGACCCCCGGGACGGGTTCATCCCCACGGAGGGGGCGAAGGCCCTCTTGGGGCACCTCCACCTGGTGGCCCAGGAGGGCTTCCCCCTGGCCCTGGTGGTGGGCCCGGCGGGGGTGGGGAAGACCCTCACCTGCCGCTACTGGGCCCGGGAGCACGAGGCCCCCTGGGTGCGGGCCCAGCCCAGTTACAGCCCGGCCGCCCTTTTAGAAGACCTGGCGGTGGAGCTTCGCATCACCCGCACCCGGACGTTCCGCGTCCTCCTCAGCATGGTGCGGGACGCCCTCCTCATGAGCCCCAGGGTGATCTTCGTTGACGAGGCCCAGCTCCTGGACCGCCCAACCCTGGAGACGGTGAAGTACCTGGCGGACGAGACCGGGACCCCCTTCGTCCTCATCACCTCGGAGGAGTTTGAGGGACAGATCCGGCGCTACCGGGACATTGAGAGCCGCATCGGCACCGTGGCCCGGATAGGCCCCATCTCCCTCCAGGAGACCCAGGCCATCTACAAGGACTCCGGCTACTCCCCGGAGGTCCTGGCCGAGGTCCACACCCTCACCGGGGGGATCCTCCGGGACATCGTGCGGCTCATGCGGCAGATGGACCGGGTGGTGGAGTGGAGCGGCGAGCGGGGCCTCACCAAGGCCGCCTTCACCCCGGCCCACGTGCGCCGGGTGGCGAGCCGTCTGAACCTCGCGGGGGGTGCGCGGTGAAGAAGCCCTTTCGGAAGCTCCAGGAGGGCATACCGCCCGTCCGGTACGAGGCCACCTACATCTACCTGACGGAAGACGGCACCTGGCCTCGTAACCCCATCGCCATCATCCCCAAGGACCTGAGCTGGATTGAGGAGGACACCTTCCTTCAAATCCGCGACCTGCGCCCTTCTTCTCAAATGGGGGAAGTTACTCACGTGAGGGTGATAGAAGTGCGCCCGGAGATACACATCAGCACGGGGAGGTATAGCCAAGTCATTCGGCGCGTTTTGGTGGTTGAAGTCCCCTCAATGGAGAGGACCAACGAGCTGGCTGAGGAGGCCCTTCGTGAACAGGGTTGATTACACCCTCGAGGCCGCCCGCCTGGTCATGCGCATTCTGGAGCTCCCCGGGCTCATCGGGGAGGTGAAGCGGCAGATGACCGCGCTCCGGGCGGAGAGGCGGGAGCTGGAGCGGTGGATGGAGGCCCGGGAGGCCCAGGCCTACCTCGAGGCTCCCGGCAAGACGGAACGGGAGCGCCAGGCCCGCGCCAGGGTGCTTCTCGCCCAGGACCCGGAGTGGCAGAAGGCGGAGCGGCGCCTGCAGCAGATCCTGGTTCAGCTGGACAAGCTCCAGGCGGAGCTTGAGGTCCTGGAGCACGAGCGAAAGGCGGTCTACGGGGCGCTGGTGGCCCGGCACGCGGAAGTCCTGGAGATGGCCCTCGCCCAGGGCTTCTTCGGGGCCAAGCCTCCGGCGCCCCGGGGAGGGAACTGATGACCCGGGAAGAGCTCATTCGGCTCCTCAGGGAGGACCCGGAGGTCCGGGCCGCCCTTCAGGAAGCCCTCCAGGGGGCGCGCCCCCGCCCCCTGGAGGAGGCGGGAAGGGGCATCCAAGCCGTCCTTGCCGAGGCCGAGCGGGAGTGGCTGGCCCGGCACGAGGAGGTGCGCCGTGAAGGGTAAGCGGACCAAGCTGGAGGAGTTGGTGGACGAGCTGGCGGAGGAGGGGCTTCCCCGGCACATGCGGGTGGCCTACGCCCTCTACGACCTGGCCCGGGACATGGTGCGGGCTGCCAACGAGGCCCGGGACACGGAGGCGGTGGACCAGGCCGAGCTGGAGCGCCTGGCCCGGCGGGCCCTGGCCGTGGTCCTGGCGGCCCAGGCGGAGAACGACCAGAAGGCCCGGGAGATCCTTTCCCACCCGCACCGGTTGAAGGGGGTGGCCTGCCCATGAGGCCCCGTCCGTTCCGCAGCGTTCTGGACGCCATCCGGGGCCACGGGCTCACCCCGGCGGAGCTTCGGGAGCGGGCCCGCCTGGCCTACGCCCACGGCCAGGCCTTCTTGGCCCAGCTCTACCTGGACGAGGCCGAGGCCCAGGAGGTGGTCCTGAGGCTCCGCCCCTGCGGCCTCTGCGGGGGCACGGGGCGCGTCGCCGACGACATCCCCTGCTGGCGGTGCGACCCCGGGCTCTCCCGGGCCTGGGTGGAGGTGCGCCGTGACGCCTGAGGCCGTGATCCGCCTGGCCCGGGCCAACCCCGGGACCCCCGTCCGCCTCACCATCGTCGGCCAGACGGGGCGGGGGGTGATCCGGATCAAGTGGGAAGGAGGCGGGGTGCGGTTCTACATCCGCCCCTGGGACCTGTGGGACGACCCCAGGGCCGAGCCCGAGGCCCTCCGCGTCATGGAGCCGTGGCGGATCCTGGAGGCCCGGCTGGAGGGGGAGGATGGGGGAGCGGTCTAAGGGACTGGTGCTCGTGCCCTGCCCGGTGGAAGGGTGCGAGAGGGCCCTCACTGTTCCAGCCCTGGCTCCTGACGGAGCGGTGGGGCTTTGCGTCTGCCTGGCCGTGCGGCTCCGGCTCACGTGGATCTACGGGGGGCCGCCCGCGTACGGGCGCACGCCGCACTTGACCGTCGTGGGGCCTGCAAGGGGGAGGACGTATGATCCGGGAGCGGCTTAGAGAGATGGGCCTGGACCGCCCCCTCCTCACCCCCGCCCAGGCGGCGGCGGTGCTGGAAGTGGGGCGGCCCACCGTGGAGCGCCTCATTAGGGAGGGGCGGGTCCGCACCGTGCGCGTGGGGCGCAAAGTCTACATCACCGCCGCCAGCCTGGAGCGCCTGGTGGAGGGGGGTGTGCCCGCGGCCCAGGCCGCCTGGCTCGCCCTCCGCCTCATGGAGCGGGCGGGCCTGCGGGTGGAGCTTTTCACGGACCCAAAGGGTGGTGGCTTCCGCGCTTCGGCCGGGGGGAAGGAGGCCCTTGGGGTCTCCCCCGAGGAGGCCCTCCTCGCCCTGGCCGAGGCCTTGGCGAAGGAGGAGGAGGCATGAAGGTCCCCAAGATCACGGACGGAGAGCTTAGGGCCGCGGTGGACCTCCTGCTCATGCGGGGGGCGTGGGGGGTGCCGCGGGAGGAGTTTGGGCGCCACTTCGGCGGGGATCGCCGGGGCCGGGCCATCATCGCCGAGCTCCGCAAGCGCGGGGTGCTCCCCGTGGTGGTGGCCGAGTCCCCCGCCGGGGACGAGGTCTACAAGGTGGCGGACTCGGAGGAGGAGCTTCGCGCTTACCGCCAGAGCCTGGTCTCCCGCATAGAGGAGCTGCACGCGGCGGTGCGGGGTCTGGACCTGGCCTGGCGGCACTGGAAGGCCCACCGCTCCCCCCGCTGGGCCCAGCCCGGCCTGTTTGAGGTGGCCGATGGAGGAGGGCGATGAGGTCCTGGCCGTCCTGGAGGGGCTTTTGGCGCGCTACCCGCGCGAGCGCGGGGGGCTTCTGGTGTGGGCCTTCCTGGACGAGGAGGGGCGCTGGACGCTGGCCCTCTTCCGGGGGGAGGACCTTTTGGAGCTGGACTGGGGCTACGACCCAGAGGCGGTAGAGGAGGCCCTGTGGCGGCGCTACTCAAGCTCACGCTGATCTACGTGGCGGCGGCCCAGGTGGGGCTTCTCCTCCTCCTCGCCTACCTGGCCCTTTCCCGGCGGGGCCCCCTCCCTGAGGGGGCCTCCGTGGGCCTCCTCCTCTTCGCCGCCCTCTTCGGCCTCCTCGGGGTCCTCCTGGCCCTGGCGTGGAGGTGGGCATGAGGCGGGAGTCCTTTGTGCCCTTCTGGGAGACCCAGGAGCTTCTGGCTTCCCTCATCATCAGGACGAGGACCGGCCGGGTGCGGCCCGTGTTCTGGGGCATCACCGCCCAGGGCTGGCCCTACTGCCCCGGGGCGGGGCGGCTCACGGAGTTCTTCCGGGTGCCCGGCGGCCTCGTGTGGTGGAAGGAGGTGGGGGGCGAGGTCCGCTGGATGTGGCAGCCCCTCACCCCGGGGGAGTGATGGAGCCCAAGGAGGCCCTCGCCCTCCTCGCCCAGGTGGCCCTGGAAGGGGCCGCGGGCGGGGAGGTCTACCGGGTTTACGAGGCCGCGGAAGCCCTCTCCCGGGCCCTATCCCGGCTTGCCTCCCTGGAGAGGGCTCACGAGAGCCTCGAGGCCCGCCACCGGGCCCTCGAGGCCCGCCTCCGGGAGCTGGAGGCCGCCCAAAGCCGGGCCCTCCTCGCTCTCATGGAGGCGGCGGACCTATTGCGCGGGAGGAAACGATGATGAAGACGCTTTTGGTGTCCCTGCTGATCCTGGCCTATCTGAGCACCCTTTCCATGAGCACCGGACATTTGGCCCAGTGGTACGCCCTTTCCCTGGGGGGGCTCCCCCCGTGGCTCGCCTGGGGCCTGGCGGCGAGCCTGGAGTTCACCGCCTTCCTCCTCTCCCTCCTCTCCAACTCCCTCCTTCGGGGCTCGGCCTGGGCGGGGGGCGGGGCGGTGGCCGCCCTGGCCCTGGTGTGGCTCGGCAACGCCCTCTCCATGCACCGGGCGGCCCCCGGGGTGGCCCTGTGGGAGACCTTGGCCATGAGCCTCTTCGTCCCCGTGGGGACCTACGTGGTGGGGAAGGTGGTGGGGGAGATGGTCCTGGTGTCCCCCAAGGGAGCCACGTTGGACCGGGAGGGGTCCGGGCAGGCGGTACCGGGTGGTACCTCCGCCCGGAAGAGCGGTACCGCGGTGGTACCACGCCCCCCCTTCGCCGGTACCGAGGAGGCCCGCGAGGCGGTACCGGAAGGGGCCGGGGTGGAACCTGAGGTGCCGGTACTGGCGTCCGGTGGTACCGCCCCCGTCCGGGAGCGGACCACCATCCGGTACCAGGAGTCCCGGGCGATGGAGCTTAGCGTGGAAGGGGAGGGCCGGGCCGCCGAGGTCCTGCGGGCCCTCTCCCGGTACCGGGAGCCCGTGACCCTCACCGCCCTGGTCCGGGACCTGGGGTGGCCCAAGACCACGGTCCGCCGCTGGCTGGACCGCTTGGAGGACCAGGGGCTGGTCCACCGGACTGGGGAAGGATGGACCCTGAAGGAGGAGGGCCGCTATGCATGAGCCCCTGGACCTCTGGCGGGCGGCCTGGGTGGCCCTGGCCCTCTGGCGGGTGGAACACGGGGAGGCCCGCTGGGTCCCGGTCCACCCCCAGGACCCCAGGCCCGGGGCCTTCGGGGGCCGCGCCGACCTCCACGCCCGCCCCCCCGAGGCCCCGGCCTTCCTGCCCATTTACGTCCCCCCGGTCCCGCCCCTGGGCATAGAGGCCCACAACCTGCGCCTGTGGCGGCACGACGCCCGGGCCTTCGTCCGGGGGCTGGGATACGGGGAACGGCAGCTCATGGAAGCCTACCTGGGCAAGGGGAAGCCCAGTACCCTGGTGAGCTACAACCCCTCGGCCGGTCGGCTTCAGACCCACGCCCCCCTGGACCTCCTGGACCTCTTCGTGCGCCTCGCCCGCCGGGCCGAGGTAGACACCCCCCCACCCCCCGGGGTAGAATAGGCCTAAGGTGGGAAACCTGCCCCCCGGAAGGCTCCGGGGGGCCAAGCTTTTGGGGGTGCCGTGGATGAGCGCGATCTGGAGCTGGAGCTCTGGCAGGAGGCCCTCGCCCTCCTCGCCCGCCTGGGGGCCTCAGAGGCGGACCTTCGCCCTCTCAGGGAGCGCCTTTGGGCCCTCCGCCTCTACCGCATGATGCCCAAGCCCCAGGCCCCTTCCCTCTGGAGCCGCCCCCTCTTCTGGACGGTCCTGGCCCTCCTCCTCGGCATCGTGGCCAGCCTCCTGGGCCTTCCCGTCCACAAGCTCTTCCCGTGAAAGGAGCCGTGAAAGGAGCGCCATGTTCAGGGATCCAAACCGCCAGCGCTTGATCCGAGGCACGATCCTCCAGGCCCTGTACCTGAACGCCTTCGGGGTGGACGCCCCCGTCAACATCCAAGACCCCTACGCCATGCCGAGAGGGGTCCTGGCCCGGGTCCTGGAGCTCTCTCACGTCCTCCCCGCCCGCTCCGAGATGAACGCCGCCGTGCGCTACCTGCAGCAGAAGGGCTACGTGGAGGCGGTTTGGGACGAGGACGGGGAGTTCACCCTGGTCCGCCTCACCACCCAGGGCATGGACCTGGTGGAGGGGAACCTGAAGGACCCCGGGGTCCTCCTGCCCAGGAGGTAGCCGTGGAGCTCAGGGAGGAGATCCACGCCCTCGCCGTGGCCTTCCGCCGCCACCACGAGGAGATCCTCGCCGAGCTCCGCCTCCTCCGGGAGGAGTTGGAGAGAGAGCGCCGGGCCCGGTTCTGGGAGCGGGGACTCCTGGCCCTGGCCCTGGTGGCGGCCCTGGTGGGCTGGGTGCGGCCGTGAAGGGCTACAAGCGCCACCGCCTCTGCAAGGTCTGCACCCTCCCGGAGGACCTTCGCGACCGGGTGGACGCCATGCTCCTGGGGGAGGAGACGGAGGAGGACGGCAGGCCCTACAGCATGGAGGGGATCGCCCTCTGGCTCAGGGCCCAGGGGCACGAGGTGAGTCCCTCCAGCGTCCGCCGCCACGCCCGCCACCTGGCCCCTGCCTTGGATCAGGTCCTGCAGATGGAGCGCCTGGTGGAGGCGGTGGAGGAGGCCACGGGCAAGCGCCTCTCCTACGCCGCCGCCTTGGCCAACATCGTGGTGCACAAAGCTCTCCGCTACCTCCAGGACCTGGAGCTCGGGGAGGAGGTGGATCCGGAGAAGGTGGTGCGGCTCGGCCTCGAGGCCGCCCGGGTGGCCCTGAGCCTGGAGAGGCTGGACCGCTCCCTGCGGGAGGAGGCGGCCCAGAAGGTGGAGGAGAGCCTCCGCGCCCGGCAGATTGAGCCCGAGGTCATAGAGGCCATCAAGCGGGACATCTATGGACTCTGAGCGCCTCCTCCTCCCGTACCAGCGGCGCTGGGTGTGGGACCAATCCCGCTTCAAGATCGGCCTCTGGGCGAGGCAGACGGGGAAGAGCTTCGCCGGGACGCTGGAGGTGGTCCTGGACGCGGTGGAGCGCCCCGGCACCCTCTGGGTCCTCCTCTCCGCGGGCGAGAGGCAGAGCCGGGAGCTCGCGGAGAAGGCCAAGCGCCACCTCGCGGCCCTGAAGCAGGCGGCGGAGACCCTGGAGAGCCGCTTCTTTGAGGCGGGGGAGGAGGTGACCCAGCTGGAGATCCGCTTGCCCAACACGTCCAGGCTCGTCTTCCTCCCCGCCAACCCCCGCACCGCCCGCGGCTACACGGGCAACGTCTTCCTGGACGAGTTCGCCTTCCACCAGGACTCCGAGGCCATCTGGGCGGCCATGTACCCCATCATCACGCGGAGGCCGGACCTGAAGATCCGGGTGATGAGCACCCCCAACGGCCCCCGGGGCAAGTTCTACGAGCTCTGGGAGAAGGGGGGAGAGGTCTGGAGCAGGCACCGGGTCACCATCCTGGACGCGGTGGCCGAGGGCCTGCCCATAGACCCCGAGGAGCTCCGGGCGGGCCTCGCCGACGACTTCATCTGGCAGCAGGAGTACCTCTGCGAGTTCGTCTCCGAGGAGGAGGCCTTTCTGCCCTGGAGCCTCATCCTCGCCGCCGAGGCCAGGGAGGACCCCCGGGGGGAGTGGGACCCCGAGCGGGCCTACCTGGGGATGGACGTGGGCCGCCACCGGGACCTCACCGTCTTCGTGGTCCTGGAGCGGGTGGGGGACGTGTACTGGGTGCGCCTCCTCGAGGCCCTCCACCGGGCCCCCTTCGCCGAGCAGGAGGCCCGCCTCCACGCCCTCCTCCCCCGGGTGCGCCGGGCCTGCCTGGACGCCACGGGCCTCGGGGAGATGCTGGCCGAGAACGCCCGCCGGGCCTTCGGGTACAAGGTGGAGCCGGTGAAGTTCACCCTCGAGGTCAAGGCGGACCTGGCCCAGCGCCTGCGCCTCTTCTTTGAGGACCGGAAAATCCGGATCCCCGAGGACCGGGCCCTCCGGGAGGACCTGCACGCCGTGCGGCGGATCATCACCCCTTCCGGCAACGTCCGCTACGACGCCGAGAGGAGCGAGCGGGGCCACGCCGACCGCTTCTGGGCCCTGGCCCTCGCCCTCCACGCCGCCGAGACCCGCAGGGGCCCGGTGGAGTACAGGTCGGTCCTCCGCCGGGCCTTCGCCGGGTGGAAAGGAGCCTACTGATGCCCATCCTGGACCCCTACGGCCGCCCCATCCCCAAGAGCCCGCCGCCTCCCGTGCGGGGCCGCCTCCCCCTGGACTCCCCCTACCGCGTCTACCCCGCCCGGGGGCTCACCCCCGAGCGCCTGGCCCGCATCCTCCGCCTCGCCGACGAGGGGGACCTCGCCCTCCAGGCCGAGCTCTTTGAGGAGATGGAGGAGCGGGACGCCCTCCTCTTCTCCCTCCTCCAGACCCGGAAGCTCGCCGTCATCGGCCTGGACTGGCGCCTGGAGCCCGCGGAGGAGGGCCGGGACGCCCGCAGGGTGCTGCGGGCCGTGGAGGAGGTGTGGTGGGATCTCCCCCTGGAGGACCTCATGCTGGACCTCCTCTCCGCCATCCCCCAGGGGGTGAGCCTGGTGGCCGTGGCCTGGGAGTGGGACGGCCTCCTCTGGCGGCCCAAGGCCTTCCGCTGGGTGCACCCGGGGAGCCTCCTCTACCGCCCCGAGGAGGACCGCTTCTACCTCGCCTCCCAGGAGCGGCCGGAAGGGGAGGCCCTCCCCTACGGCGGGGCCATAGAGCACCGCTACAGGGCCCGCTCGGGCCTCCCCACCCGGGCCGGGCTCATGCGCAGCGTGGCCTGGCTCTACCTCTTCAAGCACTACGCCCTCAAGGACTGGGTGGTCTTCGCCGAGGTCTACGGCCAGCCCTACCGCATCGGCAAGTACGACCCGGCCGCCGGGGAGGAGGAGAGGCGGCGCCTGGAGGAGGCGGTGCGCGCCCTCGGGGCCGACGCCGCCGGGGTCATCTCCAAAGACACGGAGATTGAGATCCTGGAGGCGGCCAAGGGCCAGGGTCCAGACGTCTACGAGCGCCTCATCCGCCTCTGCAACCGGGAGATGGCCCAGGCCGTCCTGGGCCAGACCCTCACCTCCAGCGAGGGGGACGGGGGGAGCTACGCCCTGGCCAAGGTGCACGAGCGGGTGCGGATAGACCTCCTCCGGGCTGACGCCCGCGCCCTGGCCAAGACCCTCCGGGAGGGCCTCCTCAAGCCCTTCGTGGCCTTCAACTTCGGCCCCGAGCTCCTGGACCTCGCCCCCTTCGTGGTGCCCGAGGTGGAGGAGGAGAAGGACCTGGAGAGCCGGGCCCGGGTGCTCCAGACCCTCCTGGGCATGGGCCTCTCCATCCCCGAGGCGTGGCTTAGGGAGGAGTTCGGCGTCCCCGACCCCGACCCCCAGGGCCCCGTCCTCACCCCCCTCCTCGCCCCCCAGGAGAGAAAAGAGCGGGGCCTGGTGGCGGGCCAGGCCTTCGTGGACGCCCTGGGGGACAGGCTCCTAGAGAAGGCCCCCATGCCCGGCCTTTCCGCCCTCCTCCAGGCCATCGGGGAGGCCGAGGGGTACGAGGACCTGAGGCGGCGCCTCCTCGCCCTCTTCCCCGGGATCCCCTTCGCCGAGCTCGCCCAGCTCCTGGAGGCCGCCCTCACCCTCTCCGAGCTCGCGGGGAGGCTCGCCCAGCGGCAGGACGGTGGCCTGGACGGTTGAGCCCGACCCCCTCAGGCCCGAGGAGGCCCTCCGCTGGTTCCGGGCCCGCCTCCCCCTCCCCGACCCCGAGTTCCGGGCCCTCAGGGAGGAGGCGAGGCGCCGGGCCTTCTTCGTGGCGGGCCTCGCCGCGCTGGACATGGTGCAGGAGACGATGGACGCCATTCTACGGGCCCTGGAGGAGGGGAAGCCCTTTGAGGACTTTCGCAAGGAACTTTCGGACCGGGTGAAAAACGCCTGGGGCGAGGGGAGCCGCCACCGCCTGGAGACCGTCTTCCGCACCAACCTCCAGCTGGCCTACGGGGCGGGGCGGTGGAAGGAGGCGGTCTCCGCCCGGGAGCTCAGGCCCTACTGGGGCCTCTCCGTGGTCCTGGACGGGCGCACCTCAAAGATCTGCCGGCCCCTCGCGGGGATCGTCCTCCCCGCCGACCACCCGTTCTGGCGCACCCACGTCCCGCCCCTCCACCACAACTGCCGCACCGCCCTGGTCACCTACACCCGGGAGGAAGGGGAGAGGCGGGCCTGGAAGGAGCCCCCTCCCCACGAGCCCCAGGCGGGCTTCGGCCGCCCCCCCACGGCGGAGGAGTGGAGCCCCGACCCCCGGGACTACCACCCTGAGCTCTGGCGGGCCTTCCTCCGGGCCCTCGCCGCCCTCCCCGAGGCCCGGGCCCGGCTCCGGGGCCTGGCGGAGAGCCGGGGGCAGGGGAGGCCAGACCCCCGGGACTGGCTCTTCGCCGCCGGGGAGATGGCGCGGGCCCCCTTCAACCGCCGGGGGCGCTCCGTTCCCGAGGAGCTGAGGCCCCTCCTCGGCCGGGAGCGGGCCACCAGCCTGGAGCTCCACGTGGCCCGACGGGTCCTGGACGGGGACCTGGCCCCGGGCACCCCTCCCGAGGTCTACGAGCGCCTCTGCCTCGAGGCCCCGGCCCACCCCGAGGCCGCCCTCTTCGCCTACGCCCGGGACCAGGGCCCGGTGCTGGCCGCCCTGGCCCCCGCCTCCTTCATCCCCGAGGAGGCCCGGGGGCCCAGGCTCAGCGCCCTCTGGTTCGTGGTATACTCCTTCCACAGCGGGACGCTGGCCACCGGCTACAGCGTGCGGGACCTGAGCGAGCTGGACGTCCCTTGGAACGAGGTGGTATGGCTCAAGAGGCCTCCCTGGCTTACGACCCCCTCGCCCTAGCCCGGGCCTACGTGGCCTGGGTGAGGGCGCTTTTGGACCGGGGGGAGGAGGCCGACCCGGACGAGCTCCTGGACGCCGTGGAGGAGTGGACCCCCTTCCGGAGGTACCTGAGGGACGCGGCCCGGGAGGACCGGGAGGCCGCCCTCGCCCTGGCCCGGGAGGTCTTCGCCGAGGGCCCACGGCTTCGGGCCCACGGCTTCCCCCTCCCCGAGACCTGGGAGGCCTTCCTCGCTCGGCTGGGGCTTGCGCCCTGAGGGCGGCAGGCCCGGGGGGCCGGGGGTCCTCCCCGGCCCCCCTTCTTCCGCCACCCCACCCCCCGGTTTGAAAGCGCTTACACGGCCCTCTAACCCCCCTGGAAGGCCCGGGAAGGGGGTGGCCCGGCCTCCCCCTTGGCCCCCGCCTCCCCCCGCCTTTTTGGGCCTTTCAGGCCGGGTTTCCTCCCTCCTGTGCACAGCGTCTTTCCCTCTCCGGGAGGGCGCTCAGGCGGGTTTCTGTCCTGGAGCGTGAGCGATTTCCTCAATGCTTTTGCCTGTGGTAGAATAGGGGTGCCCCGGGACGGGGGCGCGGTCGCGCCCAAGGGCCAACCCCCTTGGGTGAGGAAAGTCCGGGCACCATAGGGCGGGGTGCCAGGTAACGCCTGGGCGGGGTAACCCGACGGAAAGTGCCACAGAGAAGAGACCGCCAGCGGCCGGGG
>NICF_comb_assmDRAFT_10000412_pt1 | contig 36713 bp, 28 predicted proteins | sample NewIslPassag4_SG_FD_11279 | JGI IMG/M metagenome (IMG submission 11279)
AGTCCGGAGCAGCCGGGCCGAATCGTATCGAGAAAACGACAAGCACCGTCGATGGCAGACGGTGCTTTTGTTTTTTGCACAAAGTTCGTGGTCGCATGTGTGACGGTGCCCGCTCACTCTTTTGACGACCGCCTGCCCGTGCATGTCTGTGTACATCCCAGAAATACTAACGAAAAGATACCGTCTCGACGGAAGGGAGGACGCAGCATGAGCAGGTTTGGCCTGGTGCTTCAGGGAGGCGGGATGAGAGGCATCTACACGGCCGGTGTGCTGGATTGCTTTCTGGAACATGGCCTGATCGCCCCGTACGTGGTGGCCGTCTCGGCAGGCGCCTGCAATGCACTCACGTATCTGGCGCGGGAGAAAGGACTGGGCAAGTCGATCTACATTGAACACCTGTGCGACATGCGCTTTTTTTCGTGGCGCAACCTGTTCCGCTACGGCTGCATGCTGGGCTTGGACTGTCTCTTTGACGAGATCCGCAGGCACGTACGTCCATTGGCGTTTGATGTCTTTTCCCAGTCCAAGGAAAAGCTGGTGGTCGCGGCCACCAACTTCCAGACGGGGGAGAGCGTCTACTTTTCCAAAGACGAGCACAAGGAATTTCTGCTGGCGGTGCGTGCTTCCTGCAGCATTCCCCTGCTGTCGGGGGTGGTGCAGTACCAGGGGGTGACGCTGTTGGACGGCGGGCTGGCCGACCCAATCCCGATTGAAAAGTCGCTTCAGGATGGCAACGAACGGGTCATTGTCGTGCGAACAGGGACGGAAGAGTACGTCCGGCAGCCGGTCAACCTGTCCTGGCTGGGAGAGCGATTGTTTCCCCGGTACAAAAATCTGGTGCGCGTCTTGTTCGATCATCACCGCCGATACAATGAGGCACTGGCACGGATCAGGTCGCTGCGCGAGGAGAAGCGGGCTTTCGTGATTACGCCAAGCCAACCGGTTCGCATCCGTCGAGTGGAACGCAATCCGGCCGGTCTGCTGGACTTGTACAACCTGGGTTACCAGGATGCAAGCAGGGCGCTGGAGCCGCTCTTTCGCTGGATCGAATCGTGAGGAACGTCCGCAGTCGCGCGCCTCTGTTTTCCCGGCTGTCGACAGGCTCCTGATGGGAGGGGCCTGTTTTGTTGTTGCTGCTGCTCCAAGGGGCGGCGGTACAAGCAAAGCACGGCTGCTTGTCATACATAAAGAGTAGAAGAAGAGGAGGCTGGAGGAGGTGGGAGCCATGACGCCGGGGAAAAATGAGACGGACAGCGCGCAGCGGATTTATCAACGCCTGGACAAGTTTGAGGAACGGATTGACCAGCTGGAAGGAAAAATGTCCGTGGCGACCACATGGCTGGAGCGCATCGAACACCGCCTGGAGAGGATGGAGGAGGTTCGGGCCGAACTGCTGCAGGCAATCACCAAATTGCAGACGGAGCTGGAACTGAAACGGATCACGGACAAGGACTTTATCCTGAAATTGTTGGACCACGACAGAATTGACATGGAACATATTACCAAAATGATCGAGGGAGACAAGGGGAGAAAGCAGGAGCGGTTTTTGCAAATTTGGGCGGTATTGGGGCCAGTGCTTGCCTCCATCATTTCCGCTTTGTTTGCCAAGTATTTTTTATAAGATTACAAGAGTGTCACAGAATCGTCACCTTTGTGGAAAGGTTGTGGAAGCGTGTTTCCATCTTTCTTCCGCAACTGCACTCTATTATAATGACATAATGGACATAAAGGCGTAAGAAGTGCAAAGGAAGAAAGAGAGGACGACCTGATGAAAAAGTTTGATGTATCCATCCTGGCTGCCGCCGTGCTGCTGCTGGCGCTGGCAGTGGTGGGTCTTTCGCAGGGAGAGTCGGAAGATCCGGCTGTCGCCAAGGTGGGAGACGTGACGATCACCGAGTCGCAATTCAGCGACGCGTTGAGACACAAGTACGGAGTACGGGTCATGGACCAATTGATTGCGGATGCGCTGATCACCCAGGAAGCGAAGCAGCAGGGCATCACGATTGACGAAGCGGAACTGAACAAACAGGTGGAGGCGCTGAAGGAGTCGCTTGGTTCGGAGGAAGCATTCCGCCAATCGTTGGAAAAGAAAGGGTACAACGAGCAGACGTTCCGGGAAGCGCTGAAAATCGTAATGCTGAAAGACAAGCTGTTTGACAAGGCGTATCCGGTGACGGAAGAGCACATCAAGGAATACTACGAAAAGAACAAGGAAAAACTGGGCAATCCCGTGCCCGCTCTGGAACAGGTGCGGGAGAAAATCAAGGATAAACTGGCGGGCCAGTTCCGTGCCAAATACGAAGACGAGTGGATAAACGGATTGGAGAAAAAGTACGGCCCGACCCTGTTCGACCCCGTATTGGCGAAGCAGAAAGCGAGCCAATAGGAACAGCGTGGGCGCGCGTGCATGGCGACCTGGGCCTCGAGATTACTGGCGGCACAGGTCGTTCGTTTTGTGTCATCGCATAGCCTAAGGCTGTCCCGCGGGCAGGTTCATGACCGGCGGGAAAAAACGCCGGCAACAGCAAGAGTGGAGGAGCTATGATGAAACGCGTGACAAACAAGCGCAATGTGACCATTGCCGTGATGATCGCCACCTTTTTGGCCGCGATCGAAGGGACGATTGTCAGCACGGCGATGCCCACCATCGTCAGCGATCTGGGAGGACTTCATCTGATCAGTTGGGTGGTGTCCATTTACCTGCTGACGTCGGCGGTCACCACCCCGATTTACGGAAAACTGGCCGACTTGTACGGACGGAAGATTGTGTTCAGCATCGGGGCCAGCCTGTTTCTGATCGGTTCGGTGCTGTCGGGGCTGTCCCAGACGATGGAACAGCTCATCTTGTTCCGCGCCTTCCAAGGGATGGGCGCTGGCGCCATTATCACCATTACCTATACGATTATCGGGGACATCTATCCGTTTGAAGAGCGGGGAAAAGTGCAGGGGTGGATGAGCGGGATCTGGGGCATCTCCGGCATCCTGGGGCCGCTGACCGGGGGCCTGTTGGTAGACTACGTCTCCTGGCACTGGATCTTTTACATGAATCTGCCGTTCGGGCTTGTGTCCATCGCGCTGATCGGGATGTATTTGCACGAGCAGATCGAAAAGAAACGGAAGCATGTCGATTATGCAGGAGTGGCGACGTTTACCTTCAGCATGACCGCGCTGCTGTACGCGCTGTTGAGCGGCGGGACGGATCACCCCTGGGATTCGCCGCTGATCATCGGACTGCTGGTCGCAGCTGCATGCGGCCTTGCACTGTTTTTCTACATCGAGAAAAAGTCGCCTGAACCGATGCTGCCGCTGCAGTTGTTCTCCATCCGTGCCATCAGCGTTGCCAATCTGGCGGGCTTTTTGCTGTCGGCTGTCTTGGTAGCCGTCTCCTTTTATCTGCCGATGTGGATTCAAGGGGTTTACGGTCAGGGCGCGACCGGCTCCGGCCTGACGCTGATTCCGATGTCGATCGGCTGGCCGCTGGGAGCGGCGTGGAGCGGCCGGCTGCTGGCCCGCATCGGGATTCGCACCACCTCGCTGATCGGGGTAATCGCCCTGATTGCAGCGACGCTCTGGCTGGCGTTCATTTCGCCAGAAACGCCGCACGTGGTGCTGTTTGTGATCACCTTTATCGTCGGGTTCGGGTTCGGCTTTGCCTTTACCTCGTTCACCGGCGCTGTCCTGTCCGTCGGTTGGAACCTGCGCGGAGCCGCGATGGCGACCAACACCTTGATCCGGACGCTGGGGCAGACGATCGGCATCGCCCTGTTCGGTCTGATGCTCAACCAGTCGGTACGAGGCATCCAGGGGACGGAGGGGATCGACGTCAACAAAATCCTCAACCCGGAGACGGCCCGACACTTGCCGGCAGACGTGCTGCAGGCGGCGCGGGAAGCGCTGGCCGGCGGGCTGCATCAGATCTTTGTCGTACTGGCGTTGTTGGCAGTCGTCGGTCTGGTGGTGACGCTGGCGTATCCGCGGCAGGAGCGGCAGGAAGCGGCGTAACAGAAGGCTTTCACAGGCGAAAAGCAGTGCCGATTGGGCGGCGACCGTTACCCCTGCGGGTGGTTTGCGCTGCAGGGCAGAGCGGCGGCTTTTCGGCGGGTTAATCGGCAGCAGCGGCGGACATACTGATGGTAGTCCAACAGAAGGAGGAAGGATGCTGGTGGCCGGTTTGCTCCTAAAGCTGTTTGTCTCCCCGGCAGTGGTCGTTCTCGCCGACGCCCTGTTCCCGGAATTGAATTACGCCTCCCTCTATCAGTCGATCGGTGTGGGATTGGTTTTTGCCATTGCCGGACATGTGCTGGAATTGTTTCTGCTGAGGCCCGGCACCTTGTGGCTGAGCACGGCGGTCGATTTTATCGCCGCCTTCCTCATCGTCAACCTGAGCGCCTTTGTCCTGCCCGGGGCACGGATCGCCCCCATTGGCGCCGGTTTTGCCGCCATCCTGCTCGGCGTGGCTGAATACCTGCAGCACCTCTGGCTGATCAGGAGCGGACGAGCGGAAAAGGCGTGACGAGCGAAGCCCTTCGGAAAAGACAAGATGTCTTTCCGAAGGGCTTTTTTGCCGATGGACGCAAAAACTTCCTGGAGGACACGCTACATCCCCTGCTTGTCAACCCATTAAAAAATAGTTTCACAAAATTGTTCATAAATTTGTTAACAGATTTATTACAAATGGCATGGGAGCTTGCAAGAAATTTTTGTATACTAAAGAGGTTACCAGTATAGGTAGGTGTAGGGAATGGCCCTGGCTCTATTTGTTTGTCGCGCTCCGGTTGCTAATACTTTTCAGCATTGGGTATTATAGTGAGGGATAGCAGCAGGCGGAGTGATGGTTGACAGACAAAGGAGTACGAATAAACATTCGGCTGCACGGCAGTTGTGGGCGGAATGTTACCAACACGAAGGAAAGAGGGGTTCAATGGTATGAAGAGTTGGCAACAGTTTTGGCGTCAGCTTTTCCTGTTTGGGTTGTTGGCGCTGACACTTACCGGTTGCGGCATCCAAGAGCTCTCCGCGCTCAAGCCGCAGGGGCCGGTTGCAGCAATGCAGTTCGATCTGATGAAGTTGTCCTTCTTCATCATGACCGGCGTCTTTATCGTTGTTATGCTGATCTTGACTTATGTCCTTATTCGTTATCGCAAGCGCCCAGGACAAGAGGGCATTCCAAAACAGGTGGAGGGCAGTCACACGCTGGAGATCATCTGGACGGCCATTCCGTTCCTGCTTCTGATCATCATGGCTATCCCGACAGTCACCACCGGTTTCGCCCTTTCCAAAGAATACGACAATAAGGAAGCGCTTCAAGTTAACGTAACCGCTCACCAGTTCTGGTGGGAGTTCGAGTATCCGGATCTCGGCGTAGCTACCGCGCAGGATCTGGTGCTGCCGGTGGGCAAAAAGATTCAATTCACCCTGAACACCGCCGACGTGATCCACGCGTTCTGGATTCCGGCGCTGGGCGGTAAAATGGACACCAACCCTGGTATGGAAAACAAAATGTGGCTGCAGGCCGACAGAACCGGAACCTTCTACGGCAAATGCGCCGAGCTGTGCGGGACGTCCCATGCTCTGATGGATTTCAAAGTGGACGTAGTGGAACAGGCCGAATTCGACGAGTGGGTACAGAGAATGAAAGCAGCGCAGACTGCCGAACCGCAGAATGCTACCGCCCGTGCCGCAGAAGGCCAAGCTATTTTCGAAAAGAGCTGTTTGGGCTGCCACGCTGTAGGCGGCAAAGGCGGAAAACTGGGGCCGAACCTTACCAACTTTGCCGACCGCATGCGCGTGGCGGGCATTAAACCGAACGAACCGCAATACCTCGCAGAGTGGTTGAAAGACCCGCAAGGCATGAAGCCGGGCAACACCATGCCAAACCTCAACCTGGATGATAATCAGGTGAATGCGCTGGTTGATTACCTGTACACGCTCAGCGTGAAGGACGAGGCACAGAACAGTAACAAACAGTAAGTGACCGTCATGAGGCAGTGACGCAAAAAAGGAGGTAAAACCGTGTCTGCACATGCTTCTCATGCACCCAAGCGGTCAGGGCTGTGGGATTGGCTCACGACAGTGGACCACAAGAAAATCGCGATCCTGTACCTGATTGCCGGCGGGATTTTCTTCCTGGCCGGCGGGATTGAGGCCCTGCTGATTCGTTTGCAATTGATGTATCCGGAGCTTAACGTCGTCGGTGCCAAGACGTTTAACGAACTGATTACCATGCACGGCACCACGATGATCTTCCTGGCGGTCATGCCAGTGATTTTCGCCCTGATGAATGCGGTTGTACCGCTGCAAATCGGTGCGCGTGACGTTGCGTTTCCGTTTGTCAACGCACTCGGTTTCTGGCTCTTTTTCTTCGGTGGCGTGCTTCTCAACACCAGTTGGTTTTTGGGCGGTGCGCCTGACGCGGGCTGGACGTCTTACACGACACTGGCCCTCAATGAATACAGCGGACGCGGGATCGACTTTTACGTGCTCGGTCTGCAAATCGCCGGTCTTGGTACCCTGATCGGTGGTATCAACTTCCTGGTGACGATCATCAACATGCGCGCGCCGGGTATGACCTTCATGCGCATGCCGCTGTTTACCTGGGCGTCCTTCGTGACCTCCGGTTTGATTCTGTTCGCATTCCCGGCGATCACCGTCGGTCTGGTACTGTTGATGTTTGACCGCTTGTTTGGGGGTAACTTCTTCAACACGGATGCCGGCGGTAACGTTCTGATCTGGCAGCATCTGTTCTGGATTTTCGGTCACCCCGAAGTGTACATCCTGATTCTGCCTGCGTTTGGTATCATTTCTGAGGTCGTAAGTACCTTCTCGAGAAAGCGTCTGTTTGGTTACAGCTCCATGGTATTCGCGACCGCGCTGATCGGTTTCCTCGGCTTCATGGTGTGGGCGCACCACATGTTCACTGTCGGTATGGGGCCGATTGCCAACATTCTGTTTGGTCTGGCGACGATGTTGATTGCGGTGCCGACCGGTATCAAAATCTTCAACTGGCTGTTCACCATGTGGGGCGGTCAAATCCGTTTCACCGCGGCAAACCTGTTCGCCGTCGGATTCATTCCGACCTTTACCATTGGCGGTATGACTGGTGTAATGCTGGCGAATCCGCCTGCTGACTACCAATACCACGACAGCTATTTCGTCGTCGCACACTTCCACTACGTAATCGTAGGGGGTCTCGTATTTGGTTTGTTTGCCGGCCTCTACTACTGGTGGCCGAAAATGTTCGGCAAAATGCTGAACGAAACGCTTGGGAAATGGAACTTCTGGACGTTCTTTGTCGGGTTCCACCTGACCTTCTTCCCGCAGCACTTCCTGGGTCTGATGGGGATGCCGCGCCGCGTCTACACCTTCCTGGCCGGTCAAGGTCTGGAATTGGGTAACTTTATCAGTACGATCGGCGTATTTGGCATGAGCATCGGTACGATTCTGTTCCTGGTGAACGTAGCCGTTACCGCGAAAAGCGGCAAACGCGCTCCGGCCGACCCGTGGGATGGCCGCACGCTGGAATGGTCGATTCCGTCTCCGCCGCCGGAGTACAACTTTGCGCAAACGCCGCTGGTACGCGGTCTGGACGCACTGTGGGTAGAAAAAATGGCGGGCAACAAAGGCATGACTCCGGCCGAACCGCTGGGCTCCATCCACATGCCATCCGGTTCCTTCCTGCCGTTCGTCATGTCTGTGGGACTGTTTATCGCCGGTTTCGGGTTCATGTATCACAACTACGTGGTCGTCGTCATCGGCTTGGCAATCACCTTTGCGTGCATGCTGCTGCGTTCGATCAATGACGACCCGGGCTATCACATTGAACCGGATGAGATCGAAGAGAAGGGGGTTAAGGCGTAATGGCTACACATCACGTACATGCGGTTCTGCCTGACGAACCGGAAAAAGCCACCCTGGAAGGGAAGAACAAGATCCTTGGCTTCTGGCTCTTCCTCGGCGGGGAAACCATTCTCTTCGGTTCCCTGTTCGCGACATTCATCGCTCTGCGCGATCAGAACAACGGCGGCCCTACGTCGCAAGAGCTCTTCGACATGCCGCTCGTGGCGCTTGCCACCCTGCTGCTCTTGACCAGTTCGCTAACCAGCGTGTTCGCGGTGCTGGCAATGCACAAGAAGAACCTGAAACAGCTGCAGGCCTGGCTGACCGTGACGGTCCTGCTTGGCCTTGGCTTCCTCGGTCTGGAGATTTACGAGTTTATGCACTACTACCATGAAGGACACAAGATTTCCTCCAGCGCGTTTGGTTCGGCGTTCTACACGCTGGTCGGCTTCCACGGGGGCCACGTGCTGTTCGGGATTCTCTGGATTGTCACCTTGCAGTTGGCGGCTGTGAAAAAAGGCCTGACAGTGGTGACCGCTCCGAAGTTTTACGTCGCCAGCCTGTACTGGCACTTCATCGACGTCGTGTGGGTGTTCATTTTTACCGTGGTCTATCTCATGGGAATGATCGGTGGAAAGGTGGGATAATCGATGGGAGCACATACGCACAATGAAGAAGTACGCAAACCCAAAGTGAAAAAGGAAAGCGCGAAGAACCACATTGTCGCCTTTATCGCTTCCCTCGTGCTCACCGCCCTCGCTTTCATCGCTGTCGCGTATGAGGTAGTGCCGAGCGGCTTTACCGTACCCTTTATCATCGGTCTGGCGTTTGTTCAGGCACTGTTCCAGCTGTTCTTCTGGATGCACATGGACCAAAAGGGACACGAGTTTGCGCGCATCTCGATTTTTGCCGGTGTGTTCTTCGTNCTGGCATTCGTGATCGTATTCGTGTTGTGGGTATGGGTGTAACAAATTGATACAGAAGAAAGGGCAGACGAAAAAGTCTGCCCTTTTAGCATGTAGANAAAGTCCGTGGCGCATGGGTGATCGGNCCCGCTCGCTCTCTTGACGCCCAGCAAAGAAGTGGATGATGTCCGCTCCAAAACGCGACGCGGGCAGGGGCGTGGCCGACAGTGGACGTGCTGCCAACAGCCGAATATTTGTGCGAGTTTGTTCATTTTTACAAGACCAAGAAAGCGCAAATTCGCGGTATAATGAAGTTTAAATGGAGGGCACCCTTTCTAGTAAGAAAGGAGTAGGGATACATGCATAACCACCATCAGCATCACAACGCGGCCGATACGGGGATCGGCTCGTTTTCCGATCTGTGGAATCCGGAAGTCCTGCTGATCACCCTGCTTTTGGTCATCCTGTACTTTCTGGTGACCGGACCGCTGCGCAGCCGCTTTGATGGCGCAGAGCCAGTGACCGGGAAGAAAAAGACCGTCTTTGTCCTGGCGATGGTGATCTTATACGCGGCAGCAGGCAGTCCGATCAACTACCTGGGGCACCATTACCTGTTCAGCATGCACATGCTGCAGATGGCGCTGTTGTTCATTGCGCTGCCGCCAATGATCATGCTGGGCATTCCGGGCTGGCTGTGGGCTGTCATGTTCCGCAACCGGGGGATGCAGGCCGTCCTTCGTTTTTGCACCCGACCGGTGGTAGCAGCACTTCTGTTCAACAGCCTGCTTTCCTTTTATCACTTTCCGGAGGTTCTGGACTATGCGGCCCAGAACCACAACTGGATGAACGCCATTCACGCGGTGATCTTTCTTGCTGCCTTCTGCATGTGGTGGCCGATCGTGAACCCGCTTCCCGTGCAGGAGAAGCCGTTGGAAGGACTGCGGAAAGTGGCGTATCTGTTCCTCAATGGCGTCCTGATTACGCCGTCTTGTGCCCTGATCATTTTCGCGAGTGAACCGCTGTATCAAAGCTACATGAATGCGCCGCTGCTGTTTCCGAGCCATACCGCCTTTGCGGATCAGCGCCTGGGCGGCATCATCATGAAGCTGGTGCAGGAAGGAGTATACAGCTCAGTGCTGGCATACATCTTCTTCCAATGGTACAAGCAGGAGAAACAAAACGATTTGCCAATGGATCAGCAGGCGCCCAGACCGCAATTGGGCGATCTGGCTGCGTCCGGCGCAGATCAGGGAAACGCATAACAGACATTAGCGGACAATTTGAGGTGTAAGTCATGTCGATCATTCTCCCGACCATCAGTACGTCTTTTATTGCCATCAGCGGCATTCTTGTCGCGTTCGGCTGGTACTACATCAGCCGCCGCCGGACGGAAACGCACATCAAGCTGATGACATGGGCGGCCATTTTCGCCACCCTTTTCTTTATCACTTACGTGTCCCGCACTGCCTTCGTGGGCAATACGCAATTTGGCGGTCCGGACAACATTCGCATCTTTTATCAAATTTTTCTGCTCTTCCACATTGTGTTGGCCACGGTGGGGGGCGTGATGGGACTGGTTACTCTTTACTACGGGTACAAAAAGCAGTACGCGAAGCACAAAAAAATCGGCCCCTGGACTTCGATAGTCTGGTTTGGCTCAGCGATCACGGGCGTAACCGTATACACCTTGCTGTACCTGATATATCCGGGCGGTGAAACAGCCGGGGTGCTGGACGTCATCTTCGGCAAATAAGCGCCTGTTGAAATTTTGTCAAGAATATCGGCGTTTTGGATTTGCTTATTCTGATACAATGACGGTAATCGCAGCGCAACCACAGTTGCGGGCGCACTCTCGCACCTCGCAGGTTGACTTGTCAGGACTTGTTTCGTTACAATGTAAGCTGATTTATTCGCCGAAACGAATATGTGTGAGAGATTCGGGCCGCCGCTTCCTCGTCAGAAGCGGTATGCCCATGTAAAGGGATGTTTGCACAAATGAGACAGGAGGTACGAAACGTGGACCAGCAAGTGACGATGCAGGAATCGCTCAATACCGATTCCGCCATGCCGCCCCAACCGGTGCAGCAGGCTACTTGGCGCGATTACGTGCAGCTCACCAAACCGGGCATCACCATGTCGAACCTGATGGCTACATTTACCGGTCTATGGCTGGCTTCCCACGGTTTTCCCGATTGGAAACTGGCACTGTTCACCATGCTCGGCACCGCCTTGGTGATCATGTCTGGTGCGGCACTGAACAACTACTACGACCGTGAGCTAGATCAAAAGATGAAACGCACCAAGGACCGCGGACTGGCGGCCGGGCGCATTCACCCCCGTCATGCGCTGCTGATCGGTATTGTGTTCCTGCTTGTTGGTCTGGTCGTGCTGGCTGTCTTTGCCAACCCGTTGGCAGCGGTGTGGGGCTTGATCGGTCATATTTTCTATGTGTTGATCTACACACCGCTCAAGCGCGTCACCACTCTGAACACCGTTATCGGCGGCGTTTCCGGTGCGGCTCCCCCGGTTATCGGCTGGGTGGCGGTCACCAACAACATGGACCCGAGCGCGTGGTTGCTGTTTTTGATTCTGTTCCTGTGGCAGCCGCCCCATTTCCTGGCGCTGGCCATGCTGAAAACGGAAGATTACCGAGCAGGCGGCATTCCGATGCTGCCAGTGGTCAAAGGGTTTGCCGAGACAAAACGGCAGATGTTCCTGTGGGGCTCCGTGCTGCTGCCGGCCTCGCTGCTGCTGTTCGTGTACGGCAACGTTGGCTACCTCTATCTGGCAGTCATGGCAGTCATGGGCGTGCTGTACATCGTATTTCTGTATCAGGGCTTCCATACCAAGGATGACTTGGCGTGGGCGCGCAAGCTGTTCGGATTTTCCATTCTGTACCTGACCGTATTCTGCGCGGCCGTCGTCGTCAGCACGATGATCGCGAACTTTTGACACTTAACGCTCACAAATGGCAACGGAACATCCCTTGCATGGCGGGGGATGTTTTACTATTGTAAAGAGGGACAACAATAATTTATTCGAGCTAGGTGTTCACAGATGGAAAAATGGCTGAAAACGCTGGCTGTCGTTGCCACGCTCGTCATGTTGGGCGTGATGATTGGCGGCTCGCTGGTAACAAAGACCGAATCGGGTTTGGGATGCGGGAACGACTGGCCGCTCTGCAACGGCAAATGGGTCCCGGAATACACGTTGGAATCGTTGATTGAATACATGCACCGGTTTGTCACAGGGATTGCCGGCATCGTGGTCGGGGTGTTTTCCGTGATGGCATGGCGTCACTACCGGGGCAACCGGGAAGTGCGCAACCTGGCCATTTTTGGCGTGTTCTTTATCGTCCTGGAGTCCATATTGGGAGCATCCGCGGTGATCTGGCCGCAGTCGTCCGGGGTGCTCGCGCTGCATTTTGGATTCTCCCTGCTGGCCTTCACCGGTGTCTTTTTGTTAAGCCTGTTTGTGCTGCAGCGGGACAAGCGGGAAAAATGGGTGCAGATGCCCGTCTCCAAGGGATTTCGCAATTACATCTGGGGTGTGACCGCGTACGCCTATGGCGTCGTTTATCTGGGCGCCTATGTTCGCCATACGGGTTCCAGCATGGGATGCAGTGACTGGCCTCTCTGCCAGGGCAGGCTGATTCCCGACCTGGTGGGTCAGACCGGCATTCACTTCGCACACCGGGCGGCTGCTGCCGTGCTGTTCCTGCTGGTCCTGGGCGCCATGATCTACGCCGTTCGCCATTTCAAGGAGAAGCGGCACGACCTGTACGTGGCGAGCATCCTGGCCTTCGTGCTGACGGCGCTGCAGATCCTGAGCGGCGGGTTGGTCGTGCTGTTCCAACTGCATTTGTACGCGACCTTGTTCCACTCGCTGGTCATTACCTGTCTGTTTGGCGTCATCAGTTACATGTGCGTGCAGTCGCTCAAACAGCCGCACAAGTCCACTGTTCGTCACTGACAAGTGAAAACGAGCGAAGCCGCCATTCGGCCGTATGCCGAGTGTGCGGCTTTTTGCTTGTGAGGCGATGATTTCCGCTCTGGTCGGAAAAATCCCTCCTTACCGCAGGAACCGGCGGACGGAGATGCCCGGCAAACAGTCACAGCAGCTTTTTCTTGCCGCGTCCTGCTTTGCTTTTGTTACAATAAAAGCAAACACATGATCGGGAAAGGGTGAAAGCATGCGCATTTTACATACGGCCGACTGGCATTTTGGGCGGCAGTTGGAAGGACGCGACCGACGCGCGGAGCAGGCTGCGTTTGTGGACGAGCTGTGCCGGATCGCGGACGAGCGGGAAGTCCACCTGGTGCTGGTCGCCGGAGACGTGTACGATTCGGTCAATCCGCCGGCCTGGGCGGAAGAGCTGTTTTACGAAGCGCTGGAGCGGTTGTCGGCGGGGGGAAGGCGCGGCGTGATCGTCATTGCCGGGAACCATGACCAGCCGGAGCGTGTACGCGCGGCCGCACCGCTCGCCTCCAAGCACGGGATCGTCCTGCTCGGCCTGCCCAAGGAAGCGCCGCTTTTGTCCGGGCCGGAGGCATCGCCACAGCGCGTGCGCGTCGTGGACGGAGGGCCGTCGTGGCTGGAGCTGGCTGTGCCGGATGTCGACCATCACGCGGTCGTGTTGGCTTTGCCGTATCCGTCGGAATCGCGGCTGAAAGAGCTGGTGAGCGAGACGTTCACGCCGGAGCAGATGCAGCTCGCCTTTTCCGAGCGGATTCAGACGCTGTTTGCCGAGTTGGCCGGCCGGTTTCGCGAGGATACCGTCAATCTGGTGATGAGCCATCTCTTTGTCATGGGCGGCAAGGAAACCGAATCGGAGCGGCCGATTCAGATCGGCGGGGCGCTGACCGTTTCACCGGATGCCTTCCCGCCGCAGGCCCATTACGTGGCGCTTGGCCACCTGCACCGCCTGCAAAAACTGGGGGAGCGCCCCCTGATCCGCTACAGCGGTTCGCCGCTGGCGTACAGTTTTTCCGAAGCCGGCCAAAGCAAGGCTGTCGTACTGGTGGAGATCGTTCCAGGCGGAGAAGTGCGGGAAGAGATCGTCTACCTGCAAAGCGGCAAGCCGCTCGCCCGCTGGAAGGCGACGGAGGGCATCGCCCAGGTGGAACGCTGGCTGGAAGAAGGACGAGACGCGGGCGCATGGATCGATCTGGAACTGCACGTGTCAGAAGTGATCGATCCCGCCGAATTTCAGCGGCTGCGCAAACTGAGCGACGATTTTGTCAGCATTCGGCGCGTGGTGGTGCAGAGCGAGCGGGAACAAGCGCAGGAAGAAACGCGGACCGAGCTGGCGGAATTGCAGCCTGACCAGCTTTTTCGCCGCTTTTTCGAGCGCAGGCGGGGCGCGCAGCCTGACGAGCGGCTGGTCGAACTCTTTCTCCGCCTGCTGACGGAAGAATCCAGGGAGGAGGAGACGGGATGAAGCCGATACGCTTGAAGCTGGCCGGCCTGCACAGCTATCGGGAGATGCAGGAAGTGGATTTTGAGACGCTCTGCGAGGCCGGATTGTTCGGGATCTTCGGCCCGACCGGGAGCGGCAAATCGACGATTCTCGATGCCATCACGCTGGCCCTGTACGGACAGGTCGTCCGGCAGGGAGGGGGCAGCCATCCCAAGGATGTGCTGAACCAACTGGAGCAGCGGGTGTTCGTCTCGTTTACCTTTGAACTGGGCAAAGCGGGCGAACGGCGGCGGTACACGATCGAGCGGGAATTTGGCCTGGACAAGAAGGGCAAACGTCGTCCCCCGGAGGTGCGGCTTATCCAATGCGGTCAAACGCCGGACGAACAGGACGTGGTGCTGGAGTCCAGAGCGAAGGAGGCCACAGCGGCCGTCGAGGAATTGATCGGCCTGACGCTGCAGGACTTTACCCGCGCCGTGGTGCTGCCGCAGGGGCAGTTTTCCCGCTTTTTGACGTTGAAGGGCAGCGAGCGAAACGAGATGCTGCAGCGGATGTTTCATTTACATATCTACGGAGAAAAGCTGAATGAAAGTGTGCGCGCCGCGCTGGAGAAGACGCGGGCAAGGCTGCACGAGCTGCAGTTGGAGGCGGCGTCCTTGGGCGATGCCGGCCCGACAGCGCTGCAAGCGGCCCGGGAAGCGCTGGAGGAAGCGGCCCGACAGGAGCAGGTCTACGCGGAACAAAAGCAGGAGCTGGCTGAGAAAATAAAGGAAATGGAACAGCTCTACCAGTGGCAGCAGGAGCTTGAGCGCGTGCGGCAACGGCTGGACACGCTGATGGCCCGGCAGACGGAAGCGGATGAGTGGAAGGCCCGGATCGCCGAATGGGAGGCCAGCGTGCGCCTCTGGCCGCTGGTGCAGCAGTGGGAGCGGCTGGAGGCAGAGTGGACAGAAGCGGCGCAGAAGCTGGAGCAGAGCCGCCGCGAACAAGAAACTGCCCGGCAGGCACACGAAGCAGCCGAGAGCGAGTACCAGCGCTGCCAGAGCGCGCTCATGCAGGAAGAGCCGCTCTTGATCGAACAAAAAAGCAGGCTGATTCAGGCCGCGGAGTGGGAGACAGAGCTGGCGGCGCTGCGAGACGAGTTAACCGTTCTGGAGCGGGAGCAGCGGGCGGTAAGCGAGCAGTTGGCCGGGACAACACGACAGTTGGCCGAGGTGGAAGCGGCACTTGAAGACGGAGAACGCGAGTGGCAGCAGCTGACCGAACAGCTGGCTGCGGCTGTCGTGACGCCGGAGTGGCGCGATCGCTTGACGGCAGCGCGGGAGGCCAAACAGCACTGGGAACGGGAGATCAACGCGCGTCGCGAGCTGGAGGCCGAGCTTTCCAGCGTGGAACGGGAGCAGCAGGAGGCAGCTGCCGAGGCAGAGAGACTGCGCGCCAGCTGGGAAGCAAGCGCGGCTCGGCTGGCTGAGGTGCGCAAACAGCTGGACGTGCAACACGCACAGCCGCTGATGTCGGACGCGGAATGGGAGCATGCCCGCGATACGCTGGGGCAGATCAAGCAGCTGGGACGCCAATGGCGGGACCTGCTTCAGCAGCTGGCCGGCTGGCAGGAGAAGTGGCAGGCCGCTGTGCGGGAAGGCGAACAAGCTGAAGCCCGTTGNCGTAATCTGGAGGCGGCGTGGCAGAAGGAGGACGTGCGTCTCGCCCAACTGCAGNCGGAGCGTGACCGGCTTCGCGAGGAATGGGAGCNNTGGCAGGAAGCAAACATGGCTCGCCTGCTCCGCGAGCGTTTGGCGGAGGGCGAACCCTGTCCGGTCTGCGGTTCGGCGCACCATCCCCGGGCGGTGTCCGGCAGTGCCGACAGCGCAAACGGCGAACAGGACGGCCGTGAACTGCGCGAGCGGGCAAAAGCTGTGGAGGAGGCGCTCCGGGAAGCGGAGCGGCAGCTCAGGACCGCCTATGAAGCGCTGCAGGCGGCCAAGGCAGAGCAAAGTGCCGTGAAACAGCGCCAGGACGTGCTGCGGGAAGAGCGGGAAGCGCTGGAACAGCGAATCACTGCCGTCCGGCAGGAGTGCGCAAGCTACGGCGACAAGTGGAAAGCGGGCAGCATCGAGGAACTGCTGGAAGCCTATCGGCGGGAAGACGCCGCGCTGCGGGAGCAGGCCGCTCGCCGGGAACAGCTTGCAGCCGAGCGGGAACGGCTGCAGCAGCAGGCGGATGCGCTGCGTGAACAGGAGGCGGAAGAGCGCCGCCGCTACGAACGGATCACCGTGCTGACGGAGCAGCTTCACCGCAAGCAGGCGGAGATGCGGGAGCGCATGCAAGCGGCCGATTTCCGGGTCGCCCAGGCAAGAGAAGCGCTCGATGCGAAGCGGGGCGACCTGCCGGTGGAGGAGATCGAGCGGCAGTTTGCGGAGATTGGCCGAAAAGACCGGGAAACGAACCGGCTGCAGCAGATTCGCTCCGAACAGGAAGCGCAGATGCAGCAACTGCGCAGCCGCCGGGAAGCGGCTGCATCGGCACGCGCGGAACTGCTGGCCCGGGAAGCTACCCTGCGTGAACGGCATGACGACCGAAACCGGCTGTGGGAGCAAAAACAGGCCCAGTGGCAGGAGCGAACCGGCGGCACGCCGGCCAGCGAGCGGCTCACTCTCATAGAGCGGTCCCTGTCGGCGCTGCGCGAGGCGCTCACGGCGGCGGAAGAGCGGCGCAGACAGACTGCAGAGGCGAGGGAGCGGGTGCAGAGCGATCTGGTCAAGCATTCGGAGATGTACGCCGTGCTTACCCGGCAGCGGGCAGAGGCTGCGGAAGAACTGCAGCGCGCGCTCATGGAGAGCGGCATCGGCACGGCCGAACGCGTCAGGGAACTGTACGGGGAAAAGGAACTGCTGCCCCAGTACCAGGAGCGGCTTGCCACCTTTGAAAGCGAATGGGCCCGTCTCCGCTACGACGAAGAGCGGCTCGTGCAGGCGCTGGACGGCCGTACGGTCAGCAGCGAGGACTGGCAGGCGGCAAAGCAGGCCTGGGACGAGTGGGAACAGGCGTATCACACAGCCAAAGAACAGGTGGCGGTCGCCCGGCAGGCGTATGCCTCCATCGAGGAGAACCACGGCAAGTGGCAGGAACTGCAAAAGCTGCTGGAGGCGGAGACGGACGAGCTGAGCAGGCTGGAGGAATTGAAAAAGCTGTTGGAAGGAAAAGCGTTTGTCCAGTTTATCGCGGAAGAGAAGCTGGCCTCGATTGCCCGCGACGCCTCCCATCACCTGAAGCGGATGACCAAGAACCGCTACGCGCTGGAGATCGGCGACGAAGGCGAATTCGTGCTGCGCGACGAAGGAGCCGGAGGCCTGCGGCGTCCCGTCAGTACCTGTCGGGCGGGGAGACGTTCCTGACGTCGCTCGCGCTGGCGCTGGCGCTTTCGATGGAAATCCAGATGCGCGGCGGCCGCCTGGAGTTCTTTTTCCTGGACGAAGGGTTCGGGACGCTGGACCCCGAGCTGCTGGAAGTGGTGATGGACGCGCTGGAACGCCTGCGCATGGAGGACTTTACCATCGGTGTGATCAGCCACGTGCCGGAGATTCGCGTGCGCGTGCCGCGCCGTTTGATCGTGACGCCGGCTGAACCGCTGGGAGAAGGCAGCAAAATCAGCATGGAAGTGGAATAAAGGCGCCGGCACATGTAACGGTGCAGCCGTGGGAGCCAGGTGGGCAGGCATGTATGGCGCCCCTGGCTCGCTGCGAGGAATAGCGAAGAGGAGGGAAACGGATGGCGGTCCAATTTGTCCTGGGCCGGGCGGGAACCGGAAAGACGCGGACGATTCTGGAGCGGATCAGCCGGCGTTTGCAGGATGATCCGCTGGGCTCGCCGATCATCTTGCTGGTGCCTGAGCAGGCCAGTTTTCAGGCGGAGCAGACACTGGCCACCCTGTCCGGGCTGGGCGGCGTGATCGGCACGCAGGTTCTCAGCTTTGGCCGGTTGGCCCACCGCCTGCAGCAGGAACTGGGCGATCTGACGCTGATGCAGGTGGACGACCTGGGCAAGCACATGGTGCTGCGCCTGATGCTGGAACGGTACAAGGATCAGCTGCAGGTGTTTGGCCGTTCCGCCCTGCAGCCCGGTTTTGCGGCGCAGTTGGGACGGCTGATCAGCGAGTGCAAGTCGTACGGAGTAACCTTTGAACATACGGAAAATCTGGAGTGGGGGAGCGCTACACTCAACCAGAAGATACATGACCTGCGCCTGATCATGGGTGCGTACGAAGCCTACCTGGCTGACGGGTACTGCGACGCCGACGACATTCTCAACCGCGTGGCGGCAAAGGTGAGCGAATCGGCCTACATCCGCCAAGCGGAGGTGTATATTGACGGCTTCAGCGGGTTTACCAATCAGGAGCTGCGGCTGATCGAACAGATGATGATCCATGCCAAGCGGGTGACGATCGCTCTCTGTCTCGATCCGGCCGAGCGGGATGCGTCCCTGGATGAACTGGGCCTGTTTCATCCCACGCTGCGGACGTACCGGGCGCTGGAGACGATGGCGCGAGAAGCGGGTGTCGCCGTGGAGCAGCCCGTCCTGTTGACGGAACCTGTCCGCTTTGCTCACAGTCCGTGGCTCAAGCAGCTTGAAGCCCGCTACTTTGAATGGGGCGATCCGGAAGCGCCGCCCGCCCCTGCCCGCGCGGACGAAGTGGTGCTGCTCTCTGCCGCCAACCGGCGTGCCGAAGTGGAGGCGGTGGCACTGCAAATCCTCGCGCTGGCTCGGGACGAAGGATATCGTTGGCGGGACATGGCCATCCTGCTCCGGGAGATCGGGACGTATGCCGATGAGGTGGCCACCGTCTTTTCCGATTACGGCATCCCGTTTTTCCTGGACCAGAAGCGGACTGTGATGCACCACCCGCTGGTGGAACTGGTCCGCTCCGCCTTGGAGGTAATCGCCGGGAAGTGGCGGTACGAGGCGGTATTTCGCTGTTTCAAGACCGACCTGATCAGTCCGGAGCCGCAAGCGGAAGAAGGGGCAGGCGCAGAAGCGGGGGCGGATGCAGAAAAAGCAGGGACGGACGCAGAAGAAGCAGTGCGGCGCCAGATTGACGTATTGGAAAATTACGTGTTGGCGCACGGTGTATACGGCTCCCACTGGGCACAGGAGGCCCCCTGGCGCTTCGGCGGACCGGCGGGGGCGGACGAAGACGCCGAGGCAGACGGCCTGCGGCGCCGTTACGCTGCACCGCTGCTGCGGTTTGAGGCGGAGCTGAAGCGGGCGGAAAAGGAGAACGTGCGGGAGATGACGGCTGCCCTGTATCGCTTTCTCACCGCGTTGGACGTTCCAGAGAAGCTGGAGAGTTGGCAGCGGACGGCGGAAGAGGCTGGTGATCTGGAGGAAGCCCAGGTGCACGGCCAGGTCTGGAACGGCCTGATGAACCTGCTGGACCAGGTGGTGGAGGTGATGGGCGACGAGCAGATGGAGATCGCCATGTATGCCCGCGTCCTCGACAGCGGCCTGGAAAGCATTGAGCTGGGGCTGGTGCCGCCTGCGCTGGATCAGGTGCTGGTCGGGTCGATGGAGCGATCCCGCCAGCCGGACGTCAAGGCGCTGTTTCTGCTCGGCGTCAACGAGGGCGTGATCCCGCTCAAGCCGAAGGAAGAAGGCATCCTGGACGAGGCGGAGCGGGAGCGGCTGGCCGAGCTGGGGGTGGAATTGGCGCCAAGCGCAAGACAGCGGCTGATGGCCGAGCCGTTCCTGCTGTATCAGGCGATGACGCGCCCCTCCCTGCGTCTGGCGCTGAGCTGCGCCCTGGCTGACGAGGAGGGCAAGGCGCTGCTGCCGTCATCTGTCTTTTCGCGCGTGAAAGAGGTGCTTCCCGAGGCGCCTCACCGCTTTTTCCACAACGAGCCGACCGGGGAGGCGGAGGCGGACGCCTTTTTGCTCGGCAACCCGCGCCGCCTGTTTCGCCATCTGCTGACGCTTTTGCGGGGTATGAAAAAGAGCAGCGCCCTGCCTGTCTTTTGGTGGGAAGTATACGACTGGTTTATCCGCTGCTCGCCCGATGCAAAACGGGAAGGCTGGCTGCTTTCCGGCCTGCGTTACACCAACCGGGCGGCGCCGCTCGACGGTAAGACCAGCCGGGCGCTGTACGGCGAGCGGCTGAGAATGAGCGTCTCCCGCCTGGAGCGCTTCCAGTCCTGTCCGTTTTCCCACTTTTCCTCGCACGGCCTGCGCTTGGGCGAGCGGCGGCTGTACAAGCTGGAGCGGTTTGACGTGGGTGAGTTGTTCCACGCCTCGCTGAAGCGGGCCGTAGAAAAGATGAACGAAGAACACCTGGAGTGGGGACGGCTGACTGAGGCCGACAGCATGCAACTCGCCAGCGCGGTGGTGGACGAGCTGGTGCCGGCGACGCGGAGCAGCATCCTGACCCGGACGGCGCGGTACCGCTTCCTCTCCGGCAAACTGAAGCGTGCCGTGGGCCGGGCGATCTACGTGCTGGGAGAACACGCCAAGCGCAGCCGGTTTGCTCCGGTGGGACTGGAGGTGGCGTTCGGGCCGGGCGGTGACCTGCCGGGACTGGCGCTGAAGCTGGCAAACGGGGCGGAAATGCTGCTCGTCGGACGCATCGACCGCGTGGACCAGTCACTGGATGACGAAGTGCCGTATCTGCGCGTGATCGACTACAAGTCCGGCCCCAAGCAGCTCCAGCTCTCCGACGTGTGGAACGGGCTCAATCTGCAGCTGCTGGTCTACCTGGACGTCGTGGTGTCCAACGCGGAGGCCTGGCTGGGGAAAAAGGCGGAACCGGCGGGGGTCTTTTACTACCAGGTGGCTGATCCGTTCGTCACTGCCAAGCGGCTGCTGACGCCCGACGAGGCTGCCCGGGAGCGGGCAAAAAAGCTGCGCATGAAGGGGCTGATGCTGGCCGACCCGGAACTTGCACGGATGATGGATGCTTACGTGGAGCAGGGGCCGTCGGAACTGCTGCCGTTTGAACTGAAAAAGGACGGCACCCTCTCGGCGCGTTCATCCGTTGCCACGCCGGAGCAGTTCCAGGCGCTGCAGCAGTACGTGCGGGAGACGGTGGAAGCGATTGGGCAGCGCATGATCGACGGCGAGATCCAGATCGCCCCGTATGTACAGGGGACCGTGTCCGCCTGCCAGTTTTGCGCGTACAAACCGGTCTGCCAGTTTGACGCGGAATCCGCCGGGGAAATGCGCCAACTCCCCAAATGGAACAACAAACAGGTGTGGAGCATGCTGGCCGGCCCACAGCAAACGGGTAAAGGAGGAAACGACGATGTCACAGCAGCAAGTGGCCAAGCCTGAGCAGTGGACGGAAGAGCAGTGGCGGGCGATTACGCGGCGCGGCCGCAACCTGCTGGTGGCGGCGGCAGCCGGTTCCGGGAAGACGTCGGTCCTGGTGGAACGGATCATCCGGCGAATCATGGATGAAAGCGATCCGGTCGGGGTGGACCAACTGCTGGTGGTCACCTTTACCAATGCGGCCGCCGCAGAGATGCGGCACCGCATCGGCGATGCCCTGCGCAAGGCGCTGAAGACACAGCCCCACTCCGCCCATCTGCGGTGGCAGTTGGCGCTGTTGCAGCGGGCGACGATCACCACGCTTCACTCCTTCTGTCTGTCGCTCCTGCGCCAGTATTACTACCTGGTGGAACTGGACCCGGATTTTCGCATCGCCGACCAGATGGAAGCCGAACTGCTGCGCCAGGACGTGCTGGACGAGCAGATGGAGGAGTGGTACGAACGAGATGCAGAGTTTCAGGCGTTGGCCGACCTGATCCTTGACGGCCAGGATGACACGCCGCTGGCAGCGCTTATCGTCAGGCTGCATGAGTTTTCCCGCAGCCATCCCGAGCCCGAGCGCTGGCTGGACGAGGCGGCGGGAATGTTTGAAGCGGCTGATCCCGGCGGGTTGGACAGTTTGGCCTGGACCAAAAGCGTCCTCCAGTCGCTGGCGTTGGAGCTGAGGGCGTTGGAAGGAAAAATTCGGCGGGCAGCTGTCCTCGCCGCGTCCCCGGACGGCCCCCAGGCCTACATGCCGCTCCTGGAGGCCGAGGCGGATGCACTGGCCCGGGCTGCTGCCGCCTGCCGTCAGGGATGGGAAGCGGCGGAGTCGGCAGTGCGTGCCGTATCGTTTGGAAGGCTGCCTTCGGTGAAGGAGGCGGCCCCCGAGGTCAAAGAACAGGTGCAGGACCTGCGCAACGAGGTGAAAAAGACGCTGGGCGAGCTTACGGAACAGTATTTTGCCATGTCAGCAGCGCAATATCTGGAAGATTTGCGCCAGCTCGCTCCGCACATGCGGACGCTCGCCCGGCTCGTCTGCGAGTTTGAAGCGGCATTTCAGCGGGAAAAGCGGGCCCGCTCGCTGGTCGATTTCAGCGACCTGGAGCATCTCGCGCTGCAGGTGCTGACGGAGCGGACGGAGGACGGCCAAACAATTCCTTCCGCCGTCTCCCGCCAACTGCGCGACCAGTTTGTCGAGGTGTTGGTGGACGAGTACCAGGATATCAATCTGGTGCAGGAGACGATTCTGCGGATGGTCTCTCGCGACGCCGAGACACACGGGGCGGCCAACCGATTTATGGTAGGCGACGTGAAGCAGAGCATTTACCGCTTCCGGCTGGCGGAGCCGAAGCTGTTTCTCGACAAGTACCTGACGTATGCGACGGAAGAGGACGAATCCGGATCAATCGGCGAATGTCCCGGCGAACGAATCGACCTGGCGGCCAACTTCCGCAGCCGGCGGGAGGTGGTGGACGCGGTCAACTTCCTGTTCCGGCAGATCATGTCGCCGGGAGTGGGAGAGATCGACTACGACCGTTCCGCCGAACTCATCTGCCGGGCCGCCTACCCGGAATCTGAACCGGAGCGGTTGCGGCCGGAGGTTCATCTGATCGATCGGGCCGCCCCCGAAGAGTCAGAGGATCAGGCTGAGGCCGAGGAGACCGGTCTGCCCCCTGCGGGAGAGGCGGCAGAAGAGGCCAGCACGGCCCAGTTGGAAGCAAGGCTGATTGCCAGGCGGATTCGCCGCTGGATGGAGCCGGGCGAGGGAGAGGCACCGCTGTTGGTCTACGATAAAAAAGAGGGCGGGCTGCGTCCTCTGGCCTACCGGGACATCGTGATCCTGCTGCGGGCTGTCTCCGGCTGGGGCGAGGCGATGATGGAAGAGCTGCGGGCCGCCGGCATTCCCGTCTACGCGGAGCAGAGCGAGGGGTACTTTGACGCGACCGAGGTGGAAGTGATGCTCTCGCTGCTGCGCGTGATCGACAACCCGCTGCAGGATATTCCGCTTGCCGCCGTGCTCCGCTCTCCGCTCGTCGGTCTGCGCGAAGAGCAGCTGGCTCACATCCGCATCAGCTATCCGGCGGGGCCGTTTTATCAGGCGGTGCACCGCTATGTGGAAGAACAGCCGGCTACATGCGAGTGGGAAGAAAAACTGCACCGCTTTTTCCGCAGCCTGAAGCGGTGGCGGACCCAGGCGCGGCGGGAACCGCTGGCCGAACTGATCGCCGCGCTCTACAGGGAGACCGGCTATCTGGACTACGTCGCCGCCCTGGAAAACGGACAGCAGCGGCAGGCCAACCTGCGCGCGCTGTACGACCGCGCCCGGCAGTACGAAGCGGGCTCGTATCGGGGACTGTTCCGCTTTCTTCGCTTTGTCGACAGACTGCGGGAGGCGGGCAGCGACATGGGCGAAGCCCGAACGATCGGGGAGAGCGAAGACGTCGTGAGGATCATGACGATTCACAAGAGCAAGGGGCTGGAGTTTCCCGTTGTCTTTGTCGCCGGGATGGGCAAAATGTTTAACACCATGGATGTAAAAAGTTCGTTTCTCCTGCACAAGGATCTCGGATTTGGACCGATGGCGGTGGAGCCGCAACTGCAGGTCCGCTATCCCAGTCTGGCGGCACTGGGCATCCGGCAGCAGATGCGGCGGGAGATGCTGGCCGAAGAGATGCGGGTGCTGTACGTCGCCCTGACGCGGGCGCGGGAAAAGCTGGTGCTGGTGGGCACGGCCAAGGATCTGGGGAAAAGTGTAACCGCTTGGGGACGACAGGGGGATGGCGAACGGCTGCATGACGAAGACTTGATTCAGGCCAAGGGCTACCTGGATTGGGTGGGCCGCGCGCTGCTCAGACATCCTCAGGCTGCGCCGCTCAGGGACTACCCGCGTGAACGCGGCGGAGAGCCGGTGTCGGTCCGCACGGTGCCGGACGATTCCAGCTGGTCGTTTCATTTTTATCTGGCGGATCGGCTGCAGGCGGAGTCGGACGCTCAGGCGGAGGGACATTCTGTCTGGGAGCGGCTGACCCGACGCGAACCGATTCCCGAGCGTCCGGCCGACGACACGCTGCGCACGCTGATCGAACGCCGACTGGGCTGGAGCGATCCCCATTCGTCCGCATCCCGGTTGGCCGCCAAGTGGACGGTCAGCGAACTGAAGCAGCGAGCCAAAACGGGCAGTGGTTTTCCCTATCTGCTGCCGTCGATTGCGGAGAAACCGCGCTTTCTCGCCGAAGACGCACGCCATCGCCTGACCAGCGCCGAACTGGGGACGCTAACTCACCTGGTCCTGCAGCAGCTTGACCTGCGCCGGCCACTTGATGAGCCGGACATCCGGCAGCAGATCGATTCGCTGGTGCTGCGCCGCTTTTTGACCGAGGAGCAGGCGGAGGCGGTAAACGCACGCGACCTTGCCCGCTTTTTTGCTTCTCCGTTGGGAACGCGAATGAAACAGGCAGCCAAGGTCTATCGTGAACTGCCTTTTACGATGGCGCTGCCTGCCAATGAGGTAGATCCGGAGATCGGGGACGACGAGCACGTCATCGTCCAAGGCGTGATCGACTGTCTGCTGGAGGAGGAGAACGGCAGACTGGTCCTGATCGATTTCAAGACGGACCGGATCGCGGCAGAGCCGTCGCCTGCGGTTATCGCCGAGATGAAACGGCGGTACGAAGCGCAAATCCGTCTCTACGTCCGCGCCGTAGAACAGATTCTCAAGACGCGCAAGGTAGCGGAGAGTTATCTGTATCTGCTGGCGGGCGGGGTTGAGGTGCTTGTCGAACCCGACAGCCGACATTAAGCCGACATCAATAGAATCACCATCCGGTTTCCAATAGGAAGCCGGATGTATTTTTTTACCTAGAAACCATTACCTGTATATGTGCAAAGCATTGTCGGCACGCTACAAATAGGGATCCCGGAACGTTTCTCCAGAAAGACGCATCTTGCAACGGCCTGATTCGGAAGGGACTAACTGTCTGTCGGCGGCCGTTTTTGTTTATAGCAAAAAAATCTTTTAACGATAACAAAAATATAATTCTGATTTTAATATTGTTCTGATAAATATGACAATGTATAATGAGAGGCGTTTCCGGTGCGGACACCGGTTTTTAGGCGGCAGGCACATCTTATGTAAATGAGAACACAATCATCGGGGGTTATACGGAAAATGGACATTAGTCAATTCTTACGCAAAAAATCGATCTCCCAGATGCTGGAGCAGACGGAAAGCAAGCACGGCTCGCTGCGCAAAACACTGGGAGCATTTGATCTCACCATGCTGGGCATCGGGGCCATTATCGGCACCGGGGTCTTTGTACTGACAGGTGTGGCCGCCGCGAAATACGCTGGTCCCGCGTTGGTGCTTTCCTTTGTCCTGGCGGGGCTGGCCTGTGTGTTTGCCGCGCTTTGTTACGCTGAGTTTGCCTCTACCGTACCCGTTTCCGGAAGCGCATACACGTACAGCTATGCCGCTTTTGGCGAACTGGTCGCGTGGATTCTCGGTTGGGATTTGATCCTGGAGTACGGCGTAGCGTCCGCCGCCGTCGCGAGCGGTTGGTCCGGATACGCACAGGGGCTGTTGGCCGGATTCGACATATATCTGCCCACTGCACTGACCAGCGCGTACGACCCGGCCAAGGGGACGATCATCGACCTGCCCGCCGTCCTGATCACCGGCGTTATCACCGCCCTGCTCATGATGGGCACACGCGAATCAGCGAGATTTAACAACCTGATGGTGTTTATCAAAGTGGCCGTCATCCTGCTGTTTTTGGTTGTGGGGGTCGGCTACGTGAAGCCGGACAATTGGTCGCCCTTCATGCCGTTCGGCTTCGCGGGAGTGGCCACGGGAGCGGCGACGGTCTTCTTTGCCTTCATCGGCTTTGACGCCGTCTCGACCGCAGCAGAGGAAGTGCGGAATCCTCAACGCAACATGCCGATTGGCATCATCGCCTCCCTGCTGATCTGTACGTTTCTGTACATTGCGGTCTCACTTGTGCTGACCGGGATCGTGCCGTTCGATCAGCTGAACGTGAAAAACCCGGTTGCCTTTGCGATGCAGTTTGTGCAGCAGGATTGGGTGGCCGGATTCATCTCCTTGGGCGCGATCACGGGCATTACCACTGTGCTGCTGGTGATGATGTACGGGCAAACCCGGCTGTTTTTTGCGATGAGCCGCGACGGACTGCTGCCTGGTGTCTTTTCCCGCGTCAATGAAAAGCGGCAGGTTCCCCGTCAAAGCACGATGATCGTGGGCGCCCTCGTCGCCCTGTTCAGCGGTCTTTTGCCGCTGCACAAGCTGGCCGAACTGACCAACATCGGTACGCTGTTTGCCTTTATCGTCGTCTCTGCAGGTGTGATGGTGCTGCGCAAGACCAATCCCGGCCTGCGGCGAGCGTTCCGCGTGCCGATGGTGCCGCTGGTGCCCATCCTGGCGATTCTGTTTTGCGGATATTTGATTTACAGTCTGCCTTCCAGCACCAAGATCGGATTTTTGCTCTGGCTGGTTGTCGGAGCCGTCGTCTACCTGGCGTACGGCAGACGTCACAGCAAGCTGGCCCGAGATACAAGCGAGGGGTAATACGGGAACAAACGGAGACGAGCAGGCATGCTGAAGCGGGCAGCCTGCTCGTTTTCTTGCGCGTTCGGGGGTGGCAATCGTGGGGACGGGCGGACCGCCCCGGCATGCTGGCAAATATTTGCCGCCGGCCAGGGTTTTTTTTACAAGCGTCTTTACATGGAGGCGGGAGCATACATATAATGTACATAACACAAAAGTGAGTAATCACTCACTATAATCATCATCACTGGTATCGTCAAAATGGACTACGCTTGCATCAGGCACCAGAAAGTTTTTTTGACAGCAAAATGAGTGAGTGCTCACATCAACAAAGTGGTCGAGGTGGTCTTATGTATCGTCGTTTTCTGTTGTTCTGTCTGGCCGGATCGCTTGCGGCGCTGCCGGGGTGCACATGGTTTCAGCCGCGCGAATGGCCGCTCTCCGGCACGATTGAAGCGGTGGAACTGCCTGTTGTCGCCGAAGTGGGGGGACTGCTGACGGCCGTCAAGGTGGACGACGGCGCCGTCGTGAAAAAGGGACAGGTGCTGGCGGAGATCGACAAGCGCAGCTATCAGGCGAGCGTGCGCGAAGCGGAGGCGGTGCTGGCCCAGGCCCAGGCACGGCTGGAAGAAGCCCAGGCGGGCAGCCGCGACTCGACCATCCGCCGAGGTATCGCCGCCGTAGACCAGGCGGACGCCGCCATCCGGCTGGCAGAGGCGCGTCAAAAACAGGCAGAAGCCGGGCTGAACCGGGCCAAAGAACTGGTGGACCAGGTCGCCTCGCAGCTGGAAGGGGCAAAGCAGACGCTCGCCTACCAGGAGAACCGCTTGCGGGAAGCGGCCCGGTTGTACGAGCGGGGAGCGATTGCGAAACAGGAGTACGAAGCGAAGCAGGAGGCGGTCAATCAGGCCCGGACACAGGTAAACCAGTTGGCCGCTCAACTGGAGGCGGCCCGCTCCCAGTACGCTGCCGCCCGGGAAGACGTCGCCGCCGCTGTCGCCCAGACCGGCACGGCGCAGGCGCAGCGGGCGGGTGCGCAGGCCGAGCTTGACCAATTGAAAGAGGGGAGCACCGATTACGCGATTCGCGCCCTGCTGGCGGCCAGGGATCAGGCCCAGGCGCGTCTGGAGCAGGCCCGGCTGCAGTTGGAGAAGGCGGTGATCACCGCGCCGGAGGACGGTGTCGTGCTGCGTTCCTCCGTGACCCAAGGGGAAGTGGCAAAACCGGGAGCGACGCTGTTTACGATGAGGAAGGGCGATCATCTGGAGCTGAAGGTGTACATCCCGGAAGCGGAGCTGGGCCGCGTGCGTCCGGGCGAGACGGTGGGCATACAGGTGGACGCGTATCCGGGCGAGACGTTTCGCGGCGTGATCAGCGCAGTCGCCGACAAGGCGGAGTTTACCCCGAAAAACGTGCAGACCCCGGATGAGCGGACCAAGCTGGTGTTTGCCGTGACGATCCGCATCAGCGAAGGGCTCGACAAGCTGAAACCGGGCATGCCCGCCGATGTGCTGCTGCCCGGCAAGGAGGACGCGCAATGAACTACGCCATCCAATGCGAGCAGTTGACCAAGCGCTTTCAGGATCGCGTCGCCGTCAACAGCCTGACGCTGTCCGTTCCCACCGGCTCCATCTACGGCTTTCTCGGCCCCAACGGCTCGGGCAAATCGACCACGATCCGGATGCTCTGCGGCCTGATAAACCCCACGTCCGGACGGGGAACGGTGCTCGGCTATGACGTGATGACGCAGAGCGAGGAGATCAAGCAGCGCATCGGCTACATGTCGCAAAAGTTCAGCCTGTACGAAGATCTCACGGTGGAGGAGAACCTCGACTTCTACGCCGGAGTGTACCGTCTGGGCAGAGAGGAGCGCAGGCGGCGCAAAGCAGAGCTGATTGAAATGGCCGGGCTGACCGGGCGGGAGCGGCAGTTGGCCGGCTCCCTCTCCGGAGGCTGGAAGCAGCGGCTGGCCCTGTCCTGCGCCCTGCTGCACCAGCCGGAGCTGCTGATTCTGGACGAACCGACCGCGGGCGTCGATCCGGTCTCCCGCCGCATCTTCTGGGAGGTGATCCACGACCTGGCGAAGCAGGGGATGACCGTGCTGGTCACCACCCACTACATGGACGAAGCGCAGACCTGCGACTGGATCGGCTTCATTTTCTTCGGCAACCTGCTGGCCCAGGGAACCCCGCAGGAGCTGATCGAGCGAATGGGCGCAAACAACCTGGAGGACGTCTTTGTCACCCTGGTCAAGGAGGAGGAAGCCCGGCAGGCAGCCGCGGGCAGAGGGGAGGAACGCCGATGAAGCGGTTTTCCTGGGCGCGGTACTGGTCGGTGGTGAAAAAGGAAGTGATCCAGATCAGGCGGGATCGGCCCAGCCTTGCCATCGCGCTGGCGATGCCGCTGATGATGCTGTTTTTGTTCGGCTACGCCGTCAATACGGACGTCAACGACATCAAGACGGTCGTGTGGGATCAAAGCGCCTCGCCCTACAGCCGGGAACTGGCGGCCAACCTGGAAAACACGCGGGTGTTTCAGGTGGTCGCCCACGTCGGCGGGTATGCGCAGATCGAAGCGATGCTGGACGACGGCAGCGCGGACGTGGCCTTGGTCATCCCGCCCGACTACGCCCGCAAGCGCGACCGCGGCGAACCGGCAGCGGTGCAGATGCTGATCGACGGCTCCGATCCCAACATCGCCCGGACTGCCTTGTCCAACGCGCAGCTGATCGTGCAGAACCGGGCCGTCACCCTGGTGCAGGAGCGGATGGAAAAAGAGGGGATGGGCCGCTTCGAACCAAGCATCGAACTGGACGCGCGCGTGCTGTTCAATCCCAACATGGAGAGCATCGTGTTCAACATTCCCGGCCTGATCGGCCTGATCATGCAGAACGTGACGATGATCCTGACCGCATTTTCGCTGGTGCGGGAAAAAGAGCGGGGAACGATGGAGCAGCTGATCGTCACCCCGATCCGGCCGCTGGAGCTTTTGCTCGGCAAAATCACGCCCTACGTCTGCATCGGCTTCTTCTCGTTTTGCCTCGTCCTGCTCTTGGGAAGCTGGTGGTTCGGCGTTCCGGTGAAAGGCAGCGTGCCGCTTCTGATCGCCTTGTCGGTGCTGTTTTTGGTCACCACGCTGACGCTCGGCATTTTCATCTCCACGGTGTCCCGTACCCAACTGCAGGCGATGCAGATCGCGTTTGCCTTCATTCTGCCCAGCGTGCTGCTGTCCGGGTTCATGTTCCCGCGCGAAACGATGCCGCTCGTGATACAATGGTTAGGCGGGATTGTCCCCTTGACTTATTTTTTGGAAATTCTCAGGGGTATCTTTTTAAAAGGGGTAGACCTGTCCGCCCTGTGGCAGGACACGTTGGGAATGGCAGTGTTTTTCCTGCTGATCCTGACGGTCGCCATGCTGCGGTTCCGCAAGAAGATCGAGTGACACGGCGCATGTGAAGCTCGGATGGAGGAGCGTTTGCAAGGATATGAGCCGATCGTTTGAAGAAAGCCTGATGCAGTTTGTCGAGGAATTGAAAGACGAGAGCGAAATGACGGAGAAGCAGCGCCGCATCCTGCAGGCGTCGCTCAAGCTGTTTGCCGCCAAAGGGTTTCATGCCAGCTCGACAGCTGAAATCGCCAAAGAGGCGGGAGTGGCGGAGGGCACCATCTTCCGCCACTACAAGTCCAAAAAAGACCTGTTGCTGGCCCTGGTGGCCCCTGTGCTGGTCAAGTTTGCCGCCCCGTTCATTTTGAAGGACGTGCGCGTCATTTTTCAGGAGCAGGCGAAAAAGCCGCTGGCCGAGGTGCTCACCGAGCTGTACCGGAACCGGCTGGAATTGATTGGGGCCAATGAAAAGCACGTCCGGATTCTCCTGCAGGAGGCGTTTTTCCACGAGGAAATCCGCGAAGCGATGCTATCGACGGTCTTTCAGGAGATGAAGCGGCTGGCGGCGAAACTGATCGAGGAGCGCAAGGAAGCAGGCGAACTGCGCCCACTGCCGACGGAGGCGGTGTTTCGCATGATGCTCTCTTCGCTGCTTGGGATGATCCTGTTCAAGCACGTGACGGAGCCGGAGGAATACGCCAAGCGCTCCGAAGAGGAACAGATCGCCCTCACCGTGGACATGCTCCTGTACGGTATCGCCAACCGCTAGACGGTTCGCCACGCGGGAAGACGACTCCAGGAAAAAGGCCGCACGTTGCGGGAGGCGGTGAAGCGCAGCGCTAGTCTTTTTCGTTCAGGATGTAGCGCAGCGTTCGTTTGGAGATGCCCAGCTTTTTGCTTAACAGCTCCCGGTCTCCGCTGGTTTCGGCCAGCCCTTTGGCAATCACCTGGCGGCCTATCTCCGTCTCCAGCCTCCTGATTCTGCCCAGCAGTTGGACAAAGTCAATCTCGTCCACCGAACCGATTTGCCCGATGACATTCTGTACAAACCGGACCGCTTCCTGTTCGATCGCATGGTGAACAGCAGGCGGTCCGGCTGTTTTGTCCCGGGGGGTGCCCGCACCGCTCACGATCGGCTGCGGCAGGTGTTCCGGCTTCAAGACGGCGCAGTCGTGGATGGCGACCGCCTGGTTGACCACGTTGATGAGCTGGCGGACGTTGCCCGGCCATTCATAGTGCTGCAGCAGCGTCATCGCTTCCGGATCGACCCGGCAGGCGCCGCCAAACTTCTTTTCCAGGAAGGTGTGCACAATGGCCGGGATGTCGTTTGGCCTCTCGCGCAAGGGGGGAATGGTCAGCTTTACTCCTTCCAGGCGGTACAGCAGGTCGGCGCGAAACCGGGACGATTCCGCCTCCTGTTCCAGATTCCGGTTGGTGGCAGCGATAAACCGGACGTTGCACTTCAGCGTCTGCTCGCCGCCCACCCGCATGTACTCGCCTGTCTCGATGACCCGCAGCAGCTTCACCTGGATGAGCGGGGGGGCTTCTCCGATCTCGTCGAGAAACAGCGTCCCGTTATTGGCCAGTTCGAAGATGCCTTTGCGCTCTTTGACCGCACCGGTGAACGCTCCCTTTTCATGGCCGAACAGTTCACTTTCCAGCAGGGACTCCGGGATTGCGCCGCAGTTGATCCCGACGAAGGGATGCTGCGAACGGGCGCTGACTCCGTGCAGAAAGCGGGCCATCAGTTCCTTGCCGGTGCCCGTTTCGCCTTCGATCAGCACGTTGATCGCCTTTTTGGCCAGCTTGTCCGCGACGGACAGGACTTTTGCCATCGGGCTGCCGGCCGTGTAGATGATGCCGAAGCGGGCAGCCGTCTCGGCCAGTTCATCGGAGAGGCCGCCGGGCTTGTCCCAGACGGAGAAGATCACCTGTTCCAGACTGTCCAGATCGTCAAACGGCTTTTCCAGATAGTCTCGCGCTCCCGATTGGATGGCGGTCACCGCCGACTTGATCGTGCTGTAGCCGGTCATGATGATGACCTCGCAGGCGGGCTGTCGCGCCTTGATGGCGGAGAGCAGCTCCAGTCCGTTGGCATCGGGCAGCTTCAAATCAATCAGCGCCAGGTGAAACGGGAAATCGCCGGCCAAAAGCTGCCGGACCGCTTTTCCCGAGTGGGCGACCGTCACGTCGCACTGCTTGGCTTTGAGAAAATAAGAGAAAAAGGACGTAACCTCCACTTCGTCGTCAACGACTAGCACCTGTTTCGGATTCATCAGCACTCTCCTCATCTGTGTAAATGGGCAGCAAGAGCGTAAACGTACTGTACTCCCCTCGCACGCTCTCGGCGGTCAGCGTTCCGCCGTGCGACTCGGCAATCCCCAGACTGACGGACAGACCCAGTCCGGTTCCCTTTGTTTGTTCCTTGGTCGTAAAGAAAGGATGGAAGATCTGCGGCAAATGCTCTGCGTCAATGCCTGCGCCGTTGTCGCGAACGGACATGCCGACGTAGACGCCGTCGTCCGTTTCCTGGCGAAAGGTTGTGATGACAATCTCGGGGCTGGATGCGCCGTGCAGCGCGTCGCGGGCGTTCAACAGCAAATTGATGATGATCTGCTCGATCTGGTGCCGGCTTCCCCAGACAGCCAGCGGCTCGTCCGCCAGCCGCTTCGTGATGCAAATGCCGGACACGGTAAGCTGGTAGCCGATCAGGCCGAGCACGACTTCGACCAGGTCGTTGATGAACAGACGCTCAAACTGGTACTCCTCCTGCCGGGAAAAGGTCAGCAGGTTTTGAATGATCTTCTTGCAGCGGACGCTGCACTGAAACACGTCCTGCAGCATTTGCCGCTGCGGCTCGGTGTGCGTCTCCCTCAGCAGTAGCTGGACGTTCCCCAAAATGGCGGTAAGCGGACTGTTCAGTTCGTGCGCCACTCCGGCGGCCATTTCGCCGATGGCGGCCAGCTTGGCTGATTGGATCAGCCGGGCTTCGATCTGCACTTTCTCACTGACGTCTTTAAACAGGAGGATGTTTTCCACGGACACCCCGACGTGTTCGGCAATTTGCTGAAAGAGGAGGAGATGCTCTCCGTCGTCTTGCGGCTGTTGCTGATGAAGCAGGGTGATAAAGCCAAACGGTTTGTTCAGCCGGCTTTGCAGCGCGACGGAGGTGAACGTGGCAGCCGGGGTGTTCGGTCTGAAACAGGCGGTCCAGCGCGCTCGTGGAGACGGACTCTCCCCGTTTCAATGATTGGGTCAGGGTGCGAACCCGCCAATCCGCCCCGTTTCGCTTTGCAACATAGGCGGAGAGGGACGTTCCCTCCACCAGCGTGAGCGCGAACAGGTCAAACGGGATCAGCCGGGACAACTGCTCCGCCAGATAGGCGCTGACTTCGCTCCAGTCCGCATCAATCTTGATTTTCGTCAAGCAGTTGATGACTTCCAGCTGACGGTTCTTTTTCTTCATTTCGTCCACGACAAGGTTCAGTTCGCGGTAGTAGCTTTTGCGCGAGGATTGGATGCCGGTCAATTTCTCCAGGATTTCTTGTTTGTGATGCATGGCGTCCTCCTACAATGCATTGCAAAACAGCATGTGCACGTCTTCTTCCGTCATGTCGCGGGGGTTGGTGGCCATGCAGACGTCGCGGACGGCGTTGCGGCTCAACACCGGGATGTGCTCCGGCTGCAGCCCCAGCGTGGACAGGTGGTCGGGGATGCCGAGATCGCTCGCCAGTTCCTTGACCGCTTTCATCGCCAGGCGGGAAGCGTCGGACAGGCTTAATCCGGAGACGTTTTCGCCCAGGGCTTCCGCCATCTTTTTGTACTTTTCCGGGGCGGCGAGGAAGTTGTACTCCAGCACGTAGGGCAGCAGCACGGCGTTGACCTCTCCGTGCGGCAGGTCCAGCAGCCCGCCCAACTGGTGGGACATCGCGTGGACGGCTCCCAGGATCGCGTTGGAAAAGGCAAGTCCCGCCTGCAGACTGGCCATCGCCATGCCCTGCTTTGCCTCGGCATTGTACCGGCTGGCTGCCGACGGGCGCAGGTGCTGGGCGATCAGCCGCATCGCCTGCAGCGAGAGGACTTCCGTCAGCGGCGTGGCGGCCAGCGAGACGTACGACTCGATCGCGTGCGTCAGCGCGTCCATTCCCGTGTTGGCCGTCAGCTGCTTGTCCTTGGTCATCAGTGTCTGCGGGTCGATAATGGCGATGTCGGGGATCAGTGATTTGGAGATGATCGTCATCTTGACCTTGCGCTTGGAATCTACGATGATCGAAAATTGCGACACTTCCGAGCCGGAACCGGCCGTCGTCGGCACCATGACCATGGGCGGCAGGGGACGCGTGATTTTGTCTACACCTTCGTATTCAAGGATGCTGCCGCCGTTCGACGCGAGCAGGGCAATCGCCTTGGCTGCGTCCATGGCGCTTCCGCCGCCGATGCCGACAATCGCGTTGCACCCGTGGCGAAGGTATTCGGCTACGCCGGCGTGCACCTCTTCGTCTTTCGGGTTGGAGGTGAGGTTCGTCCAGAGGTGCCACTCCAGTCTGCTCTGCTTCAGGTAGCGGATCGCCTGCTCTGCCCATCCGGCGTTTACCACGCCCGGGTCGCTGACGAGAAACACGTTTTTTGCCCCCAGCCGAATCAGACTTTCGCCGACTTGGCTGATCGACTGGTTGCCAAAGATAATTTCCGGCGTCATGAATTTGGAGATTTGCATGGGAACACCTCCTGTCAGGTTCTATTGTAAACAGGGGCGGCTCGCTTCCCAAGGACAAAATTACGGCCCGCGGGCCGATTTTTTGGCAGATGGCCGAAAAATTGTCCCGACAGCATTGTAATAGGTTGAATGATCCTAATATTTGTTCATTTTTTGAGCTTGGTATGCTTTTTGCTGAAATGGAGCGGTACAAGCACGTAATTCATGTTTCAAAGGAGGAGAACAGATGAAAGCAGCAGTTGTCAATCACTTTCGCGAAAAGCTGGAGGTAAAGGATGTGCCGATCCCCGAGATCGGGTTTGGCGAGGTGCTGGTTCGGATCAAGGCGTGCGGGGTCTGCCACACCGACTTGCATGCGGCGCACGGAGACTGGCCGGTCAAACCGAAGCTGCCGCTGATCCCCGGACACGAAGGCGTCGGGGTCGTGGAGAAGGTAGGCGAAGGGGTAACCTCGTTGAAGCCGGGAGACCGCGTCGGGATTCCCTGGCTGTATTCTGCGTGCGGTGAGTGCGAGTACTGTCTGACGGGATGGGAGACGTTGTGCAAGAAACAGCTGAACGGCGGGTACTCCGTTGACGGCGGTTATGCGGAATACTGCAAGGCGCCTGCCGCGTATGTGGCTCGCATCCCTGACGGCCTGAGCGATGTGGAGGCCGCCCCGATTCTGTGCGCCGGCGTGACGACGTACAAGGCGCTGAAAGTGGCCGACATCAAGCCGGGGGAATGGGTGGCCATCTACGGCATCGGCGGATTGGGCCATCTGGCGCTCCAGTATGCCAAAGCGATGGGGTACAACGTGGCGGCAGTCGACATCAACGATGAAAAGCTGACCTTGGCCAAAGAACTGGGGGCCGACCTGACAGTCAACGGGGCCAAGACAGATCCGGTCGCGGAGATTACCGAAAAAATCGGCGGGGCGCACGCCGCGATCAGCGTTGCTGTCACGCGCAAGGCGTTTGAACAGGCGTACCGTTCGGTGCGGCGCGGCGGATCGCTGGTCGTGGTCGGACTGCCCAACGACGAGCTGCCTGTCCCGATTTTTGACACCGTGCTGAACGGCGTTTCTGTGAAAGGTTCTATTGTCGGGACCCGCAAGGACATGCAGGAGGCGCTAGACTTCGCTGCGCGCGGTAAAGTAAAGGCGATCATTGAGACGCAGCCGCTGGAAAAGATCAACGAAGTATTTGAACGGATGGAAAAGGGACAGATCAACGGCCGTGTCGTGCTGACCCTGGAATAATCAGCTCGTCTCGGGCAAAATGGCACCGCGCGCCGGAGCTCTATAAGCTTTGCAGCACCGCTTTCTGAAAGCGGTTCCAGACTGAAGACAAACGGTTCCTTGAGTAAACGCCCACAAGAAATGATTTCCAGACCGAAAGGCCTGCCTATTCATCAACCGAAGCGAAAAGACAATGTGCATCGCATGGCGGGATGGGCCAAGCGAGCTCCTTTGACGACCGACTCAGCGGAAAAACGAAGACGCGGGAATCAACAGGGGACACAAGTCTCACTTCATCGAAACACCCAGATGTTTGTCCCCTGCCCGCGTCTCGTTTTGGAGCGGACTTCATCCGCTTCTGTGCTGGGCGTCAAGCG